>Ga0307427_1001272_pt1 | contig 13300 bp, 7 predicted proteins | sample SalMarWE160190MG_FD_202162 | JGI IMG/M metagenome (GOLD analysis project Ga0307427, IMG submission 202162) | Salt marsh sediment microbial communities from the Plum Island Ecosystem LTER, Massachusetts, United States - WE1603-190 | ecosystem: Environmental > Aquatic > Marine > Intertidal zone >... | reverse complement strand
CGCCGTCAACCCGCGCCGGGCGCCACCGGCGGCCGGCCCGCCGGTGCGCCTCATGGATCATCGAGACGCGAGCATCGAGCCGGGAGCGGAACTCCCGGTCATCTTCCCTGCCGTGGCACCCAACAGCCTCAAATTCCTCTTGACGCGGGACGGATATTACCGAAAAGTACAAATGACGCGGGGGAGATCCGGCAATCCTGGGAGGCGAGGCAGCCATTCCTGCACCGCTAGCAGTGCGCGCCTCTGACTTGAAGCCTCATCTGAGGGCGTGTGGATACAGTGCGCCCCTCCTGAAGGAGCGCTTCCGTTTCGGCGAAGGGCAGGAGGTACCCTTGGTCGCTTTCGCCGAGCGCCCCGCTGATGCGCGCTCAGCCTGCATCGCCGTACTGGAACCATCGGATGGCCCAGCAACCGCCGTCCGCAAATGCCGACAGACTGGCGCGCCCATCGTCTTCACCTGCTCCACAACGGGCATCGAGCAATGGATGCAGAAGGTTGACGAACCCGAAAAAATACAAGCCATCGATGCCTCGACAATTCAAAGATTCTTCGCCAAGAACCGCGGCGATCTCAGGCCGTCCCGCGTTTACGAGGCCAAGACGCGCGGGCTCTTCCAGAGGTCTTACCAGTTGGACTTTGTGGACGTTGGGCTCATGGCCGTGGTCGAGAGCGAGATCGGCGACCGGTTGACGAGCCTCATTGAGCGGGGTGTCCGCGATCTCAAGGGCACGCTTGGGCTGGATGAGATAACGGATGAGAAGGGCCACTGGCTTCTCCAGACGGTCTTCTGGCTCGTGGCGGCCAAGATCCTTCGCGATAAGCAAGTGCCCGGTTTCTCCGACGTGGCGCTTACTGACGTTGACCAGGTCTTTTCATCTCTGGCGCAGCACTACGGCGCGCGGCCGGTCTCAACGGGGACAGCGCGCGAGCGTGAAGCACTTCAGGGAGTCGCTGAAGCCATTGACGAGCACGCCTCCCTCAGCCACGCCACAACCGAGTCGCTGGCCTACGTGTACGAAAGCGCGCTCATATCGAAACAGACGCGCACGCACCTGGGAACCCACAGCACCCCGGCCTACATTGCGGACTACCTCGTGTGGCAACTCCTCCCTTGGATTGAGAAGATTCCGCCCAACGACCGCCACGTGTTCGAGCCCGCCTGTGGCGCGGTGGTGTTCCTTGTGTCCGCCATGAGGGCCATGAGGGAAATACTCCCAGACAGCCTTGATGGCCCTGCTCGGCGCCATCGCTACTTCCAGAGCAGGCTACATGGGATTGACTTGGACCCGTTCGCCCTGGAGATCGCCCGGCTGTCCTTAACGCTTGCGGACATCCCGAACCCCAATGGATGGGACCTACAACAAGAAGACGTGTTCCACGGACAGGGCGTCCAAGAACGCGCAACGCAGTGCACGATCCTGCTGGCGAATCCGCCCTTTGAGAACTTCAGCACGTCGGAGCGGAAGGGGTACTGCGGGCTGCAACAGAATAACAAAGCCGCCGAGGTGCTGGCGCGTACCCTCCCCCACCTGAGACCCGGGGCAGTGTTTGGGCTTGTCGTTCCGCAGAGCCTGCTGCATAACCCTGCCGCGTTTTCTCTCAGGCGGCTGATTGCCGAAGAATTTGAACTGCGGGAAATCTGCCTGCTTCCCGACAAGGTGTTCAAGTTCTCGGGCGCCGAGTCAGCCCTTCTCCTCGGCCGCAGGCCGCCACGAAAGCGAAGCGCCCAGGTGTCCCTGCGCTATCGCCGGGTTCGTGATTGGGATATGCCAGGCTTCAAGGCCCGTTATGAGGTCTCGTCGCAAGCGCAGATCCGGCAGCGCTGGCTCGCCGAGGATGAATCGTGCGGCCTCTTCGTGCCCGAACTGCATGCCGTCTGGCAGTACCTGAGTCACCTTCCAAGGTTCGGGGATGCTGCCGAGGTGGGAAAAGGCCTCTCATTCAAGCCAGAAGCGAGCCTCCCGGAGGGTGTAATCCGCTGGAGTCGGCGTCGTTTCGCCGGCTCCCGGAAAGGTTTCGTCTGCCTTGGTAGGGATGTGTTCATCCATAAGCGTCCGGAGGAGGTCTGGATAAACGTCTCCCCTGAAGTTCTGCGCGATGTGGGAGCAGGGATTCCCGAGGAAGGCCGTGAACAGATACTCCTGAACTATGGCCGTGCTAGCAGGGGGCCATGGCGCGTGAAGGCCTTTTTGGATCCAGAGGGGCACGTCGTAACAAGCAGGTTCGTGGCAATACGCTCCCTCTCGGAGGACCTGCCAATCGATTTCCTTTGGGCCTTGTGTAACTCGCCCCTTTTTAGCGCCTGTGTGCACGCCCACACCATGAAGAGGGATAACCTTGTGCGGCTGGTGCGTTCTGTTCCGATCCCCAATGTTTCGCAATCGGAAATCCGGCGCGTGGTTACTGCAGCACGCGCATACTTGGACGCGGCACTCCGTCCGTCAGGGACTCTCGCCCAGACCGAGCCAGAAGAGCACAACATGGTCCACCTCATCACCCGCCTGGACGCCGAAGTGCTCCGGCTATACGACCTTCCACCGAGACACGAGAGACAAGTGCTGGACCTCTTCCGAGGCTGGCAAAGGACAGGAGTCGCATTCGGGTTCTGTGAGTATTTCCCGGATGACTTCGAGCCTTGCATCAGCCTGCACGAGTACCTTTCGGAGGATTACCAACGGTCAACGGCCGGTGCCCTGCGAGATCGATACGAACCGGCTAGGGACCCGGCCCTGCTCCGGGCATTACGGCGCGCTAGCGAGGACTTTGGCGAGTGACGCGCGGATACCTCCTCGACACGAATATCCTCAGCCTGTGGTTCGACAACCACGATGAACCTGGGCATAGCCGGGTTATCGACCATGTGGACGCTCTTGAAAGCAGCGACCTTCTGAGAACCTCCGTCATTGTCCTGGGAGAGATCGAGTTCGGCCATCGCGCAGCATCGCCACGTGCGGGCTCTCCCATACAGCAGACCTATAAGAAGTTCCTCAAAGAACATGTCCCCATCGCGTACGATGTGGGCAAGGCAACGACGCTGTACTACGGTCCCTTGCGAGCCAGGCTTTTTGAGAAGTTCGCTCCGAAGAGGAAGAAGGGCAAGAAGCTTCGCCCAGAGCAACTCAAGGACCCGGTTACGGCCCTTGAACTAGGAATCGACGAGAACGACCTCTGGCTGGCGGCTCAGGCCCTTGAGCGCAACCTAGTGCTTGTAACACACGATAAGATGAAGCGCATCCAAGAGGTGCTAGGGGGCGACTTGGCACTCACCATCGAGGATTGGGCGGCGTAAGAACCCGTCCTGAAACCCGGGAAACCTGGAACCTCGGGACGCACCCATGTTTCTGGTCGGTCCTCAAGGCGGCGAACCTTTCGGCGGCAGGGCTGCATGGCTCGGAGCCAGGAATCGGCGGCTCAACGCTTGGCCGACGACGCCGCTGGAGAGGTAGCGCGGGGGGGAAGGTCGGAACATGGTCACCCTTCGGGATGACCATGCCACCCGCCGAACGTGTCCAAACCCGTTGCCGTTGAATCCGCATTCCGCATTCCGCATTCCGAAATGCGCTCGCCCTACTCCTTCTTCCCCTTCGGCGGCTCGATGATCGTTACTTCGATGGCGTCGCGCTTGGACCAGGGGAGGTTGATGTCGAACCATTCGATGTGGCTGTTGTATTTGGTGCGGACGTGTTTGGTGTAGTTGGCCATGCCGCGCGCCCCGTAGCCCGCGTTGTCGGCCACGGCGATCGCGCCGGGGCGGAGTCTGTCTTCCAGGCCGATGAAACACGGATAGTAGTTCGGCGGATGGCAATCGAGGAAGACGAAGTCGATGGGGCCTTCGATGTCTTTGACGATCTTTCGTGCGTCGCCGATCTTCACCGTCACGTAGTCCGCCAGGCCCGCCTTCTTGAGGTTGGCCTGTGCCTCGCGGGCGAGTTCGGGGACGATCTCCATCGTGATGAGTTTGCCGCGGCCGGCCGCCTTCAGTTCGCGGGCGATCCAGAGCGCCGAGTACCCGATGGCGGTTCCGCCCTCGACCACGAGGCGTGGCCTGGCCTTCCGGACCAGTTCGGCCAACCGCTTCGCCTTCTCGGGCGCAAGCAGCCGGATGCGGCGGTCGATACTGCTCTTTTCCACCGCCTCGATGACCGCCTGCACCGGATCATCGGTCTTGGCCTGCGGCAGCGCCTTGATGTAGATGTTTCGGAACTCGATCGGATTGCCGTGCCGCTGCAGGGCGATCTCGCCTTCGGGCGGCACACCCGGCAGTTGGGCGTTGGAGATGACGACCTCGCCGTTGAGTTCGACCGTCAGACGGTCGCCCTTCATGGTGATGAGGAACGTGTTCCACTGGCCGACGGGCTTGTCCATCTTCTTCAGCGGCGTGCAGGCCTTGCGGACGGCCTCCGGCTGCTTGCCGTCGGTGCGGTATCCCCAGACTTCGCCGGAGCCCATGTCGTTGCACCAGATGTTGATCTGGCTCTTCGAGTGGCCACGGACGAAGACGCCGCTGTCGCCCGCTTTCGGGAACCGCCAATCGACCATCAGGACGAAGTCCTTGAACGTCTTGCTCGTCCAGAGGTTGGGGCCCTGGCCGTCGAACCGGATGATGCCGCCTTCGGCCTTCCAGTGCTGCAGCCACTTGGCCCTGTCTGCTTCGGACTCGGGCTTGCCCCGTTTGGCCTGCCAGTTCGTGAAGTCCTTGCCGTTGAACAACGCTTTGAACCCCGCGGGCGGTGCGTTGTCGGCCGCCAGGACCGTCGCCGACAAGACACTCGCCGCCAGGGCGGTAAGCAGGATCGTGCGCATCGGTTCGTCCTCCTCCCGGAGACTCGGATTGGCCGCTTGCGAAGCGGCCCGCGACCACCGCCGGCCGCTTCGATGATTCTATCCTGCGGGCGGGCCCAGGCAAGGGCGTTCCGGCTTCGCCGCCTTGAGAGCCGGCCAGAAACACGGCTACCGTCCCCAATGGCCGTCCCCAGGTTTCCAGGGTTCAAGGGCGGTGATGGGTGTGGGCGGAGCGGCCGCGACATTAAAGGCGAATCCTGTCATCACCACGGCGGCCGGAGCCCAGAGGGTTTTGATGGTGCTGCTGGTCACCATGAACATCTAACGCTTTCTCGCCATCCGATTACCGTCGTGTCTTCCCTCGAACCGATGAGGGATGCGCCCTGAACTCGCTTAGATCCAACACCGTTGGCGAAGTCGTTGCGGCTTCGATCTCGGCCAAGCGCTTGTCAAGGAGCTTCACCTTCTCGCTTTGCGCCTTCCCGCGTTGGGTTTTGACGAGGCCCCGGCGAAGTTCCTGCAACTGAGGCAGGACCTCTTTGGCGTGGACGCCGTAACGCCCGAGGTACTCCAGGCATTTCGCCATGCGCCGCCCCTCGCCCCACCGGTCCACTTCGATCACCGACACGCACAGGGGCATGCCCTCACGAATGTGCAGCCGCGACACCAGATCAAGGCCTGCCAACCGGATGACGTCGCCGAACATTTCATTGCTCGGAGCCAATTCCCGAATCGCCTTGATGATGGCCGGCAACAGCGCCACCAGGTCGCGATCGCTCAACTTGCCATAAATCCGACCGAGCGATCCGCGGGCGGCGCCGTCGTCATTCTCCAATGCCGACTGGATGGCCGGATACAGCAACTGGCGATCGACGCCTTCCAGGGATTCGGCCAGGATGCTCTTGGGCCCGCCGGAGCCGGGATACGGTGAGAACAGCGCCATGCAGGCCGCACGTTGGGCCATTTGCCGTCGGTCGGCCGGATTCGAACCCACCGTCATGCGAAGCAGGTCCGAAACACTGGCTTTGCGCGCCTCCGGCCCCAAAGCCGGCAGCGCCATGCACGCCAGACTCTGCATCCACGGGTCCGGATCCTTGAGCAACGCCCGCAACTGAGGCGCCGCCGCATCGGCCCGCGGCCCCAGATAGCCCAACGCTTCGCAGGCACCGTAACGGGCGTCGCGGTTGGAACTGGCTAGCAGTTTCACCAGCGTTGGCACAAAATCCCCATCGCGCCGGCCCAGCGCCTGGGCCGAGCGCTTGCGTACCGCTGGCGACCAACTCGACAAACCGGCCAGCAACTGGTCGGTCTTGCGCCCATCGTAACAGTTCCTCTTGGTCTCGGTGCTGTAATCGCGTCCCGCGGCAATGACCTCCGCCACCTCCCTGGAGTTTAATGCCGGCACCGAGCACGGTCTCTTGCCTGTCAAATAGAGGCTCTTCGGCGGCAGCGCGTAGGCCAACAAATAAGCGCCGGTGCAGTCCCAATTCGTATACTTTCGATGCTCCTCCTCGCCAACCGGCGAGCCCTGATAACTGAAGCCGCCTTCCCAACCCCGCGCCAGGTCATAGTACCACACCTGCTCCTTCCAGTAGGCGCCCGTGGCCAGCGGACCGCACCGGGCCACTCCGGGCAATGCCCACAAGATATTGAAGAAGTTGCCCGTGTGCCCACGCTCCCGCTCGGCGTATCCGGCGGTGGCCATCTTGGCGAAGAATGACGCCGCCTCGCGATCCCCCAGCAGATCGAACAGCACCGCCGCGCTGGAGCATTTCCCGTTGTCCTCATGCCCCGGCCACGGCCGGTGATCGCCGTAGGGAATGGCGCCCTTGTTGACATACCAGCGCAGGAACGCGCTGGCCTTGGCGATAGACCGATCCACATCGGGATGCTTCACCCCGGCCTCGCGCGCCACAACCATCGCCAGCGTCAGCACAATCCCAGGCTGGTTCATGCAACCATAACCATTACAGTTCCCGCTCGGCCTGGCAAACCGGTGTCCCCAAGTGCCCACCGCACTTGCACCTTGGGCGATCTCGGTGGCGAGCCGGCGCAGGCCCGCCATCACCGACTGGTCATGCGTCGCCGCGACATACTCCGCCAGAAACAACGTCGCGTAACCGTAATACCACGATGCAAAGCCCTCCGCCTTGAAGACGGCCACCTTGCGGGCATAGTCGGCCAATAGCGGCCGATATTCCTGACGCCCCGAGGCCAGCAGGGCCAGGGCATTCAAGTCGTTCGGAATGCTGACGCGATCCAGATTCCGCTTCGCAATGGTCCGACATCCCAGATCAAAGATCCGTTTCGATTTCGGACAATCATACGGAGCCGTTTCGCTGTAACTGCCCATCACCGCCAACTTCAATTGCACGTTTCGAGTCTGGGCGTCGCGCCAGCGGATCAGCCGCAGCACGCCACCGCCTTTCTCCTGCTCGGCTGCCGTGATGGCCCGGGCAAATTCGATGCGGGCATCATTGTTGAAACGCTTGTCACCGACACCCAAAACGACATCGCCGCTTTTCAGAATCCCGTCGGCCGGCGAACCTTTGGCCACCGCAGTCACCAGGATCTGACGAGCGTCGGCCGTGTGGCCTTTACGCGCATAAATCCAGCCACGCGCCCCGGTCGCCCCCAGCGTCCAGTCGTGGCTGTCATCCGTTTTTCCCCCCCGGGTGAAATCGGGAACGGGCGGTCTTTCGGCAGCGCCGGCGGCCGATATCATGCCCATCCACCCAAGCATCAAACCGCTCAACACGATCACCGCATTCGAAATCAACGTCACTCGCTTCATCGTTCCATCTCCTTCGCCGATCAAACTGATCTCGGGTTCTTGATCCGGCATCCCCCAGATCCTCTTCGCCCGACAACCGCCGCCGGCCGCTTCGATGATTCTATCCTGCGGGCGGGCCCAAGCAAGGGCGTTCCGGGTTCGGCGCGCAGCCTTGGCCGAGACGGGTTGCCCGGCCCCGTGCGGTTCCTTCCGGGGCCGTTTCCCCTTCCCTGTTCGCCAGATGCCCCGCTGCTGCCGCAGCGGGCTCGGCGTTCGACGTTGGCTATCCTCCGTCCCGTGTCGGCCACTGCCTGTTGTCAGATGCCCCGCTGCTGCCGCAGCGGGCTCGGCGTTCGACGTTGGCTGTTCCCCGTTGCCGGTTTCGGCCATTTTGTTAGAACTCTAACTAAATCCGGCTCGTCTCTCGATTTTGTTAGAGTTCTAACAACTTTTCGGGCCTCTTCGGGCCGCCCGTCCGGCCTGCCATTTTGGCATGGGTGACTTACATCAATTTTGCCTCCCGAAAAACGCCTCCAAACGGGGGCAAAAAGCAGCAAAAAGGACGAAAAAAGACGAAAAAAGACGAAAAAGGACGAAAACGGCGAAAGTTTTGCCTTACCTATCTTAACAAAAAATGGCCAAATCGCCCCTGGCGGCCCAGAAACGCCGATTCGGACACCAAAAAGCGCGTTTTCGGGGGGTGCGGCGAACGGTGATTTGACGTAAGTCTTATGGAGCAGGACGAATCCGAGCCAACGACGAGACCCAATCGAATGCGGAATTCGGAATGCGGAATGCGGAACGAACGGCAAAGACAACGGCCAGACCCGTTCGACTCGCTGCGCTCGCTCAGGATGACAGCATGGAACCGAACCCGCCTTCGCCAAGATGATCCGCGTGCGTGCGGAGCACGCACCCTACGACTCCGGTGACAGATGGCAGGCGGAATGTCAGCGAACCCGACTTCGCCAAGATGATCCGCGTGCGTGCGAAGCACGCACCCTACGACTCCGGTGACAGATGGCAGGCGGAATGTCAGCGAACCCGCCTTCGCCAAGATGATCCGCGTGCGTGCGAAGCACGCACCCTACGACTCCGGTGACGGATGGCAGGCGGTATGTTGCGGCGTCACGCCGGTCCCCAGACGGTTGGACTACCCGCCGTCCACGGGTATAATGGCTCCATGACGACGCCCGCAAACTCGATCGCGACCCACCACTGCCACGAAGGAGAAAGCCGTGCCTAGGCGCCGGACAGCACCCGTGTATCTCACCCTGATCTGGCTGGCAGCCTGGGCACCCGCCGTCTTTGCCGCCGACTGGCCCCAGTGGGGCGGCAACCTCGGCCGCAACATGGTCTCGGGCGAGAAAAACCTGCCCGAATCCTTCGTGCCGGGCGAAAAGCGGTCCGGCGGCAAGGGGATCGACCTCAAAACGGCCAAGAACGTCCGATGGGCCGCACGGCTCGGCTCCTACATCTACGGTAACCCGACGGTCGCGGGGGGCAAGGTCTTCGTGGGCACGGACGATTCGCTGCTCGGCGGCGGACGGCTCAAACGCACCCGCTCCGGCATGGTCAAATGCCTCGATGAGGCCACCGGACGGCTGCTCTGGCAATTGGTCGTCCCCAAGCGGCTAAAGGAACGCCTGCCCGAGGGGGCCCACTACGGCCAGCAGCAGTTCGGCGTCTGCTCGTCGCCGGCCGTGGACTCCGGCCGCGTGTATGTCGTCACGAGCGCCGACGAGGTTGTGTGTCTGGACGCCGACGGCCTGGCCGACGGCAACGACGGGCCGTTCAAGGACGAGGGCCAATACATGGTCGGCCCCGGCAGGAAGGTGGTCAAACTCGAGCCCACCGACGCCGACATCATCTGGCTCTACGATATCGTCGGTGAACTCGACGTGTGCCCGCACGACGTGGCGAGTTGCTCGGCGCTGGTCCACGGCGGCTTCCTCTACGTCGGCACCTCCAACGGCGTGGACGGCCCGCACGCGAAGTGTTTGCGCCCCGACGCGCCCAGTCTCATCGTCCTCGACGCCGGCAGCGGCAGGCTCGTGGCGACCGACAACGAGAAACTCGGCCACCGCCTCTGGCACTGCCTGTGGTCTCCCCCCTCGTTGGGGAAGGTGGGCGACAGGGACCTGGTCTTCTTCGGCGGCGGCGACGGTATCTGTTACGCCTTCGAGGCCCCGACCGAGGCCAAAGACAAGCCGTTCCACCTGAAGAAGGCGTGGTCCTACGACTGCAACCCCCCGCACTACCGCCTCCGCGACGGCAAACCCATCCCCTACTACGAGGGCGATAGACGCAAGAAATACTCGACGAACAAGAACGACGGCAAGTACGTGGGTCCCAGCCAGATCATCGCCACGCCGGTCTTCTACAAAAACCGCGTCTATGTCGCCATCGGCCAGGACCCCGTCCACGGCCGTGGAAAGGGCATGTTACACTGCATCGACGCCACCAAGACCGGCGATATCACCGAAAGCGGCAGGGTCTGGGCCTACGACGGCCTCGAACGGAGCATGTCGAGCGTCGCCATCGCCGATGGCCTGCTCTACGCGGCTGACCTGCCCGGCCGGCTCCACTGCATGGACCCCGACACGGGCAAAGTCCACTGGATCCACGGACTGAAGGCCGAGACGTGGGGCACACCCCTTGTGGCCGACGGCAAGATCTACATCGGCACGAAGAAGTCCGTCCACATCCTGACAGCCGGGAAAGAGCCCAGGGTTCTCGCCAAGGTCAGCCTCGGCGCGCCGTCCTACGGCACGCCGGTGGCGGCGAACGGCACGCTGTTTGTCACCTCGCAGCGATACCTCTGGGCGGTTCAGAAGGGTGCACGGTCGCCGCAGTAGGGCGGCGGCCTTGCTGGAAGGTCTCATAGCGTTGTAGGACTAACTGCCCAGCAGTTTGCCGAAGAACGCCTTGATACCCTCGTAATACTGTCCCTGGGCCGCATACACGAGGTACGCCAGGGTTGCCAGGATCGCGAGGCTCATGCCGATGTTCCAGGCCCAGCGGCGGCCGCCGGTCGGCGTATCCGCCCCGAGGTACGCCCGCCGGTTCTGCATCACGAAGAACGCGATGTACGCAATCGGCAGCATCAGTCCGCAGATCGCGCTCGTCCACACCGCCACCCAGAACCCCATGTGCTGCCACAGGACTACGCCCAACATGCCGACGCCGGGGATCAGGCACGAGATTTTATACTTCCAGCCCTTCGGCTCGATCTTGAAGATCTCGCACGCCGCAAACCCCGCCACAATCATGTGCGTCGTGACGGAACTCAGGACCATGCCCAGGATGCCCAGGCCGAAGATATAGTGGCCAATCTCTTCGCCGACGCCGGCCTCGGCGATCATCTTGGCCGCCGCCACCGGCGACACGCGCCCCTGCACGGCCTCCGTGCCGTGAATCGTGCACGCCGCCGCAACGACCATCAGGCTCGTCGCCAGGACGAACGGAATCAGCATCCCCGTGATGAGATCGTACCGCGCGAGGCCCCGATGCTCCTTCCCCCAGCCGCGGGCCAGCAGCGAATACCCGTACAGGAACGTCATATTGATGCCGACGGCCGCGCCGAACATCCCCAGGACGGTCCCGACGCCGGCCGCGTCCGTCGGCACGGTGCTCGGCCATGGCACGAACCCGCTCAGCAGTTCGCCCCAGGGTATCTTTCCCGCCACCGCCGCCTGCACGATGACGACCGCGAACGAGGCGATGATGATCCAGACCATCAGTTTCAGCGCCCGCTCGTACAGGCGGATGCCCCGCCACCCGCTCCCGTAGTTCCACGTGATGACCGTCGAAATGACGAGCACCACGACGCCGATGCTCAGCATGAACCCCGTGTGGCTCCATGTGCCAAGCGCCGGCGCCCACCCGGTGGCGGTCTTGATCATGTCCTCGGTCATGCCGGCGGCCAGGGCGTACTGCGGAAAGTGCCAGATGACGGTCACCGCCAGCGTCGCCAGCGCCCACGCCCACGCGACCGACGGGTGCACGAACTTCTTCATCGCCCCGAACGGGCGCGCCCGGGTCGAGAGCGTCTGGTACGACATCGCCGACAGCATGATGATGCCCAGGATCATGGCGATGGGCTGGACCCAGAGCAGTTTGTATCCGAACAGTGCGCCGGCCGTCAGCGACGCCGCCGCGCTTCCGCCGCCCAGCGTCATCGCGCTCTGGAGCCATCCGGGGCCGGTCTTGCTGGCGTAGCCCCACCACCGCGCGGGCGCCGGCTTTGTGGCCAGTTGGGCCAGTTCCGATTTCTCCCGGGCCAGCGCCTCCGGGTCGCCCGCCGAGAACATCGGCAGCCCGTGTTCCAGGTCGGCTCCGCCGTCACCGGCCGGCGGTCCATTCGGACTTGCCTCGCTCATGTTGCCTCCGATGTTTGTGAACAGGGCCAGATGATGCGCCGCCGCCCGGCCGAATTCAACAGAATCTTCGTGCAAGGCACGCCACGGGCGTGATTGGCGGCCAGCTGTTGAGCCGTCGCCGCTGCAGCGACGGGGCCTGGCGCCAAGCCGAACAGCAACGACCGGTGCCGGACGCGGCGGGCAAACACACTTGAGGCGTACCGCAGGCGCAAAGCACGGCATGTGGAGGACGGTCGGCTACAAGGGGCTCTCGACGACGCGGGCGGGCACTCGCATGCTTCCCCCCTTCCCAAGGCAGCAGGAGTTGCCGTGAATGGTCGGTCGCTGCGGCTACTCCCGGAGCCGCAACGGGCAGGTCTCTCATATCGAGGAGTATAGCACAACTTTGGACGTTGTCAAAGCCGAAATGTCCTGGCAGGTCCGCGACCTATGTAGGCCACGGTAGGGTGGGCTCGCGCGCCGTGCCACACCAACATCCCTGCTATGCCCGGTCCTACTCATGCGAGATTCGCTTCTTTATCTCGCTTACAGCATGTCCAGCTTCTTGGCGCACCAACCCTCTGGGATCCCTCGAGGCCACGTCAGATAGTGGTTTCAGTGCTCTGCCGTCACCGACCACACCGAGGCATCCTGCCGCTTCCCAGCGCGCTCGCCAGTTGCTGGAGTCAAGCGCCTTGATCAAGAACGGCACAGTTGGCTTGCCCATGAGGCGCAGCACCATAGCAGATCGCAAATGAAGGCGGGTGTTGGGGCCGCTCCACGTGGCGATCAGGGCCTCGATCGCGCGAGCCCCGCCTATCTGCCCGAGAGCATCTACGGCGACTTGCTGGGTTTGGGAATTGCCCGTCTCCAGCGCTGCCACAAGCGCCGGAACAACAGCCTGCCCCTTCGCTGCCAAGGCACGTGCGAGAGTGTCGCGCGAATAAAGGGCGCAGTCCGCGCAGAACTCGATAAGGGCAGCCGTGGCCTTCGGATCATCGATTGCGGCCAACGCGTCTATGCTGTTGAGATACACCAGACCATCAGGGTGTCTGAGGGACTCGGCAAGCGGCTTGATGGCCTTGGGGTCACCGATCTCTCCGAGGGCCTTAGCGGCTTTCGCCTTAAGGAACGCGTCCGCATTCTTGAGTGCTTCGATGAGCGGATCGACGGCGGATGCACCAATCGACTGCAGGGCGTGAAGGGCCCAGGCTCGCAGCCGCCAGTCGAGGTGTTCGTCTTTGAGGACGGCAGCTAAGGGCGCCACTGCCTTCGGGTCGCCGACCTGCCCCAAAGCCCGCGCTGCGCTGAGTCTCACGTACTCCCCTTTGTCCTTCAAAGCTGCAATGAGAGGCCCGACGGCCTCCGAAGCCTTCATCTCTCC
>Ga0307427_1001271_pt1 | contig 13303 bp, 24 predicted proteins | sample SalMarWE160190MG_FD_202162 | JGI IMG/M metagenome (GOLD analysis project Ga0307427, IMG submission 202162) | Salt marsh sediment microbial communities from the Plum Island Ecosystem LTER, Massachusetts, United States - WE1603-190 | ecosystem: Environmental > Aquatic > Marine > Intertidal zone >... | reverse complement strand
GTAGGAACGTGGAAGGCAATTGGAAAACTACTTGAGGACGCAACATCAAAATATATGGCTATGCCAGATTATGCTGATGTATCTACTCACGCAGCCATACTGTTGGATTCGTGGTATGCATACGATAATGCTGATTCACGTGCTTTGCTACGTTGCGGCGACTGGAGCGCTACCACGGAGGCTCGTTCCGGTCTGATTGTCGCTACGAGCGTTTTGCCGACGTATGTGGGCTACAATATCGGGTTTCGCGCCGCTTTGTCAATCGGCAATCAGTAGTGTGTTAATCTGTTCTTTGCCTGCGATAGCAGGCATTGAGGAGGTTGTTATGTATGGAAAATTTAATTGTATATCAGAAAATGTTAGACAATATCTCTACGCAGCGATAATTTGCTTTATTATAAGTTTTTGGGCGTGCTCTTTTTGGTTGACCGGATGCGCTTCACTTAGATTTGAACCTTATCCAGATAATTACAGGATTTGTATGAGTGGACATGCAGGGTTGGATAATGGAAGGCATATCTAAAGAAACACTTCTAAGAGCTGATGATTCCAAGAATAGGGATGCTATGCTTTTTGATATGCTAGAATGCATAGACAATAAGATAGATGATGTATTAGGATTAAAGAAAGATATTGAATGTTGTAAGAGAAAGATATCCTTTATTAAAGGAATTGGTACGATTATGGCTGCGCTTTTTTCTGCAGTCATAGCTTGGATAGCTAAAGTATTGGGGAATTGATGGTTGTAAAGGAGAATATTATGAATGACAAAATTATTATTGTTCCGGCTGTTTTGGCATTAGCTCTTTTAGCATACCTGAATCCAATTAAACCCCTGATTGATTTTTATATGATTCTGGCATCCGGATTTTTTGGCCTGGTTGCCGGAGTGAGTATTGGTTCTGGTAAAATGAAAGCAAAAGACAAAGAGAATGAGACGATATCTGCTAAATCTGTTAATTAGTATTGATCAGCTTGGCAATACTATCCTCGGCGGATGGCCGGATGAGACAATATCCTCACGCCTTGGTAAATTAAAGCGTAGACATGGGGGTACTATTCCCTGGTATCATCCCTTGGCCGGTTTTATTGATTGGGCGCTTGATAAAATAGATTCTGGGCACAGCATTGATGCTATTGAGGAGGACGAGGGAGAAAGATAAATCATGAAAATAGCCTTAATAATAAAAATAGCTGGCGCATTTTAAAGAGGGCTGGGAGCATTTAGGATGAAGGAATAAGGGCTGGATTTTTGGATGTTCCCCCTTAAATTTGACTTAGGCATAAAAAGGTAAGCTCATGGCTATCGACAAAACAATGCTCACAAAAATAGTTAATGAAACATGTGCCAAATTTCAGCACAACTTGGAACGCCAAGGTGTTAATGCCACAGGCATTCATTCTGATCAAGCCACATCTATGCTTTTAGCTATTGCAGCACATGAGAGCCATTTTTTTACTTATCCATATCAAATAGGTGGAGGTCCTGGACGTGGTCTCTTTATGATGGAAATTTCCCAAGGCAACATTATGGGGACCGAAGAAAGTATATGGAGCCACTGGTTTAAATATCGGAAGAAATGGCGCATGGCCATGACAAACACCTGCGGGGTAATATCTCCCCATCCACACAATCAAGATGCTATGGTCACTAAGCTAAGATACCAAATATGCATGGGAAGGGTTTACCTTTGGATGGTCCCCGAACCCTTGCCGGGCCCGTACCAGGTCTATCAGCAATGTCGTTATTGGGCAAAATACTGGAAGCGTACCGATGTATCCACTGGAGATGAAGCGGATTTTCTCAGTGATTATCTTACCTACTTGGGATAGTTAACTAAGAAAATATATTTCTTTTGCTGAAGGAGTTCAAGAATTGCAGTCGGATGCTTAACCGATTATGCCCCCCGACCGCAACTCAAAAGGATCGTAACTAGGTACTACCCTTGTTACTCCCACGAAGCATCACCACCTTTCATGTTATAATCTTTTTTTTCTTGTTCTTTCAAGATTTTCCTAAACTGAATAATAGCTCCTTGAAATTGGATGCAGGCTACATAATCTTTAGCTTCCTTCGCCAACCATTCATCTTTCTGGAGTTCTTGGATTCGTTTTTCTATGGCTTGAATTATTTTGGAATCATCCACCATAATGCCTTATGTGCGTTCCGGCATCGGGGCTCCACACTGAAGCTTCTGCTCCCCAAGCCTCTAATTCTTCGTATGTTGTTTTGCTTGTATCGAAGTATACGACTGTGGTGGGGAAGCGTTTTGGCTCGATCTGAAGATATATTGAGCACGAGCATTTTTTGCAAAGATTCGTCAAGCCTTCTAAAAAGGCATGAATTTTGCTTGATGGATCTTCCTGTTTTGGTTGTGTCGTTATCTTGGTTTGCATTTTCTAAGTCTCCATTCTTTGGACATTCCTAATTACTCATTCACTTATTTTCATCTTTTTCATATAAATCGCAAGGGCAATGAAAAGCAGAGCATTCAATCCCATGATCTATGTTTTGGAAATAGACACACACTGGTCTATCCTCACATCTTGCGATCCAGTCAAGCCACCTGACACCCTCATAGAAAACGTTATCGTATCTAGGTGGTCTTGGCTTAACTAGCTTTTTCATATCCTGTAAAGAATGCTGCGTTTTTTGGCTTTATGGCCAGGGGCTTCTTTATTCAAGGCATCCATTCGTTGGCACAGTTCCTCTATTGTGAGTTCTTCTATTTTTTTCATTTTCTAATCCTCAATATTTTCTTAACAACCCACCACCTGATAGGACCAAAGATCCCCGATAAGGGAAAAAGAAGGGTAGCAACGACTATCAAGAAAGCCCCGCACAGTCCCTGAAGGCCCAATGGCTGGTATTTTATGGGATGAGGTGGTTTCATTATCCGAATTCTTGCTGGGCCCATTCCCATAACCAGCGGGCATCACAAGAATTATCATCTACCGGATTTTCTTTCCATTTTTCTCGATATGCCTCCATCATTTTTTCTTTTGAAGCGGTTCCCTTACCTGTAGCAAATTTTTTGAGGGTTGTCGAGGGACAGTCAGTATATTGAACTCCGTGAACCCGGCAGGCCTTGACCATAAATGCGAGCATACCGTTTAGGACTTCACTGGCCGCACGGCCTCGGAGATGAGGTCTTTCATGAACGACCATGGCTGGCTTGTGAGCGGAGAGCATCTCGTTAATCCATTTGTCAAAACGGACGAAAATCATTCCTCGGGAGTCACTGGCTCTACACCGAAAGTTTTCGGTATCGGAAATTGCACCGAATGCATCTGAGTTTATTGCCCAACCAGTCTTTGTGCCAAAATCAAGCGCTAGAATTTTCATCTTCTTGCGATTGCGGCATTTGCCCAAAAGACAGCTTCCTCGATTTTGGTAATGGCCAAGTCCTTTTCCCTACTGTCAGGACACAGATCCTCGATTACCATAGCAAACAGTTTGGCCTCGCCCCTCATCTCTACATACTTTTTAGGTTGATGTTGCGTCGGTGCGTGATAGGTAAATCTTTTTTCCATTTCTGCTGATTCCATGGGATTTCTCCTTTTAGTGATGAGAACACTTAGCAATCCAGCCCCTATTCCTTCATGCCAAGCGTCCTCGGCCTTTGTGTTTCAATCCTTGTTTTAGTGGATGTCTTTCTTCAACCTACATATCTATACATGTTTACCCTCTTTACCCTCCTTTAAAAAGCTAACGCCTGACTTAACCAGCGGCATGTTTTTAGCCCGTCTGGTTCAGGGATTCGTTAGCCTGATACTTTGCAATTAATCCTGTAATCTAATGGATCTGCCATGCGTCCTTCTCGAAGTTCACAACTTCTATTAATATATCTTCATCGTTAGTAAAAATGTGATTACCTTCGTGTCCGTCTTGAAGCATGCACGTTCCACCGCCGTAAGCAAAACAGTCTATATATTCCTTACTTTTTGGGCCAAATTTTTCATACATATAATCGGCTTTATCTTTCCAACAGTGCAACATTTTTTAACCTCTACAAGGCATACGCCGCTAATAACCTGCCCAAAATGGCAGTTTATTTTGGGTCAGAGTTCATTTGCTGGTTAGATTGCGTACCATAAATATAGCCTACGCCTAGAATAAAATGACGGATCAGCCCACAGCGTGAACATCTCCAGGCAAGAGGGTTTAGCAAAGAACCACTAAGTCCTTTTTCCCATTTGTGAATACCCATTTTGCATAAAAATTTCATAAAGCCTCCAAGCAACCTAACGATTAGCTGAGTTGCGGCGGTCTTTTGCCGTCAACTCAAGCGAGTGGAACCGCTTCGGACTATTGCATTTATGAACGGCACTGAGCCGATAACTTGATAATCAATCGAGACGTAAGATTCTGCCGGCGTCAGGCCGATCTTGACAGTCACTACTCGCTTGATTGTAACGTTAGGCCGGTCTACAATATCATGGCCCAATCTTTGTAGGACCTCGTTGATTTTTGCAATGAGGTTGCCGTCATCCAAATTTGTGATTTTTACTTGTAACATTTTATTCCTCTCATCTTCTATGATTTGACCAATATTCAAAAATCCGGAATTTCCGCACCGTGTACATACTATTGATATTTTCAACTCCTAAAGCTTCTTTATTTCCCCGCCCTCGACCCAAAACATTTGGACAGGTACGTTTTTTGGCACGATGGGAGGCTCCTGGGCGTTTGTGGCGGCTGCTGCTATAATTTGGGTAGTTTGACCTATCTTTGTTAGCCAAGTCCTCACACGGGCGCTGTCAGAGGCTACATTGATGTTAAGCTCGTCCAATAGCAACAAACCCACGCCCGTGCAATTTGATATAGCCTCGGCAACGGCCATCCTGATCCTTGAAGTTTCAGCGCCACCCATCGTCCAAAGTTGTTTTCCACCTACTTGTATAAGCTCAAGGTTTTCATTGAAGACAATTTCTACGCCTATCATTTCAGCATGTTCTTTTAGCCGGGCATTCAGCGCCACCAGCTTTTCCGCTACCATTTCCCTTGGTATTCCATCAGGAGCCAGTACTTTGCACAGCTCATCATAATGCCCACGTCTTGCTTCTGCCCCGTCAATCTTTATTTGCGTTGTGTTTAATGTTTCCTGAGTTGCCAGATTCCATGTGATTGTCGATTGAGCAAGTTTGAGATGCTCGACCTTCTTTTCGATGTCCGCTATGGATTCCTCGAGCTTTTCTTTCCTTTCGGCCATTTCAGGCTTGGCATTTTCAAGTTTTTGCGTAAGCTCTTCAATATCTTTGGCCAGGAGTTCGTCGCGAACTTTGTTGTCTTTACATTTGGTAGCTTTCTCTGAGAGATCATCCCATTTTTCCTGGTCAGAGAATTTTCTCTCTTCAACTTTTTTGATTCTTATCTGAAGTTCGTCAATTTCTTTCTGCTGACCGGACCAATTCGGCTCAATGGCCGGACACATTGCATGACCGGACTTATCAGGGATAGGGCATTTGAGGTCACTTTTCCACTTTTCTTTATTCTCTGCCAAAAGATCTTCTGTAGCTTCGGTCAAACTTTCCAGAGTGGCCACATCTTCTTTGACTTTGGCGTCGAATTCGGCCTTTGCTTTTTTCAACCTGGTGGCCTCAGTGGTATCATCTTTTGTCCATTTCACTGCTTTGGCAATTTCAGCCTTTTCTGCTCGAAATTCCTCCAATTGTTTTTCAAGGCTCTTTTTATCTGATTCTGACAGGGCCTTAATGTCTCCGAGTTTTTCATAGAGTTTTTTGAGATTTACTTTGTGTTTCTCTTCCTGTTTTTCAAGGGGTTCTTTTTTGTGGGTTGCCATGATCGCAGTCATAGAGACCTGCTTATCTCCCATAGAGACCTGATCGATTAACTTGGGCTGGTCGCTTTTGAGAGTCTTGATCTCTTGCCCAGCTTCGCGGCGTAAGCCGTATGTCTTTTTGTAGCCAGCGTCCCAGTCCCCCCATGTATCTATTGCCTCTATGATCTCTTCGTTCCAGGATTCTTCCTGAGGGCTGTCTGCATAACCTCTGTCTTTGAATTCTCGCAGGGCGTCAGCTTTAGTCGGGAGTAACCCAAGAACCTTGATAAGAAGCTTTTTCTGATCGGCGGGAGCCAGATTGAAGTAGTTTGAATTTAGACAAGCCGACAGGATAGTCGGATCGACGCCTAATTGAGTACCCACTTGAACAGGGGAGGGGCCGCTGCGATTGGTAGAGGCCAAAGTTCGTTTGATTGTAAAAAGGCTTGCCCCGGCTTGTCCTGTAATTGTCATTGAAACGGAAGCTGTGTTGCATTGGTTATTAATCGCTTCGATGAAGTCCTTTTTTTGTTGGCTTAAAACGGAATCTGTCAAACAATATGTAATTGCCTCCAGAAACGCTGATTTACCCTGGGCATTGTGGCCAAGCAAGAGGTTACAAGAAGGAGATAGTTCGATTTTAGACTTCTTTATGCATTTGAATCCTTTTATTTTTACAGTTTTAATTTTTATCATTTTGCACTCCATCATATTCCGTTGCTACCATCCAGAACCCATTCACCCTGATTACCCTGATCACCCTGATCACCTATCTCAATACGGGCCTGTTCATTTGCTTCAATAAGTTCATTTTTTTTGGCTGCTATATGAGCTCGGATTATAGATTCGGCCAACTTGGGCTGGACATCAAAAAGTCTATGGCTGTTTTCGCCACAAGGTATTCCAAGTTGAAGCTTTCTCCTGTGCCCAAAAGCATCTTGAAGACATTCTGCATGTTGATCTTGAGAACTATTTTCCCTTGCTTTTTTCATATCTCGTAGTAACTTTTCGGCCGTTTCTATTTCTCTGTAACATTGCCAGATCCTTGCCGCTGTTTCTTGCTGTATTAATTTCATATTATCTTCCCTAATCTAGCTCCATCTTGACCACTGGGCATAGCATGCATGTGCCGTAATTCCATTCCGCGACCTGTTCAATCATCTTATAATATGCATACAAACTTTTTGGTCTGAAAATCTTAAGTTTTTCCCGTGAACCATCTCTGTGACAGAAAAAAGCTAACCATCCTTTCGGATGCCTAATCAGATTTATAGGCATATCGTAGCCCCAAGATAGACCCGGTTGGTTTCTCATTATGCTAAAGCCATCATTTCGCCGGTCTCTCTTCCTCAAAGATAGCTTCCAGCAAAAACATATAATTATGTATATCCCCCAAATATCCAGCTATCCATTTTTGAGAGGGGATTTCGCCGGAATTCACCATATCTGGGGCTGCAATACTTGCTTTTATATCATATGTGTCGGGATTTACTTCTATTCTGTTCTCAGATCCATTTCCATAACCAGTACCGAGACGAAACTCGCGGATAATACCAATCTCACCCTTGCGAAGCGCCTCTGATTTATAATTCAGCAAAACTTGATATACTTCTTTTTCGGTCATTGTAAATTTCCCTTTTTCTTTGGCTGAAGTCTTTGAAAATGTTTCCATACTTTTATTGCCCTGCGTGTTTTCGGTTTTTCTGTGTATATTTTCATACCCACCCAAAATCACTATTTGAGGCCGGTTCGTCTAATATTTCTCCTTCTTCAATAGAAGGGGGTTCATCAACGACAGGTTCCTTTTCTTCCTGGGCGGTGGCGGGCGGCTTCTCTTTTTCTGATTCTGGCTGGGTCTTGGCTTGGGCTTGTGCCTGTTTTAAGGCCTTGGTTTTGGTCTGAGCCTTGGTCTTTTCTTCCTTGGCCGTCTGCATGATTGTGTCTATGGGAGATTCCGGAAATTCTTTTTCTGGTGGTTCCGGGGCCTGGGTCTTCTTGTTTCCCTGAGCTAGTTCTGCGGCTGTCTTTTCTGGAGTCTTAGTTTTGACCGAGCGATTTTTCTTTTTTTTCTTGACTTGCTCTGCTATGTTTGCGGCGGTATCTTCCTCGGCTCCTGTGGGAGGGTAAAATTCTTCCTGGACTTCGGCCTCTTCTTCGGAGGTAATGGTTTGATCAAGAACTACATTTTCATGCCCGATCATCGGAATTTTACCCGCAGCATCGATAAGAGCTTTAGGGGAACCCTGGTAAAGTAAGGTCGTCGTGTAAACAGTTGCTTGGCCCGTGGGCAAAATCACTGTTTTGGGAGTTAATTTGAGCATAAGGGGAATGCCTGCTAGGCGACCAGCGATGCGCGAAATAAGGATCATTGATCCCATAAGATCCCTAGTTGAATTCCAAGAGGTCGTGCGAAACGCCCAAATTCCTCCAATGATATCCATATCTTGAATCACCACTTGAAGCCTGCCGAAGATTTTACATTTTACAGGCCCCTTGTAGTCTTGCTCTAATCTTTCGCAAGGGCAAGACCTCTCCTCTCCTGAGGCGCGAACGATAGCGGTTTCTCCGTCTCCCTGGCACATGAGTGTACGTCCTTTGTACGCTACATAGGTGGTATATAGGTTACTATCTATGTCATCGTAGAGCAAAACGACCGGGATCGTGGTCAGGTATCCGGGGTCTTCTCCTGTCTGTTCGGCGATTTTCTCCATGAGGGAAAGGTCGGGAGCAAAGTTGCCGGTATTATCCCTTTCATTAGTTGTAATCAGAAAATGGTTGAGTCGGGTGGGTAGTCTGTAGGTCGACTTCCCGTCTCTGGTTTTGTGTTCTGATCCAAGTTTCCCGGTTTTTATGCGGCCTATCTCTGCCAATTTGGGGAAAAGATTTTTTATCATAACTGTTCTCCTATTTCCTCGTTGTAATTTTCAAAAGTGGGAAGTTTTTCCTCCTCTTTACCCATGTAAATTTTCCTCCAAAAGTCAAATTTCCTCCATCTCCCACGTTCATGAGACCGGCAAACTCCCCATTGAAATAGAGATAGACAAAACCTATCTTTTCTTCCAATACTCTTTCAATAGGAAAATCTCCGCCCTCTTTTTGCTGCCATATGCCCGTCTTATCCAAATAGTAACTCATCTTTTTTTCTCCGGGCCTTTTTATGCCTTGCCCAGGGCGTGAAAGTTAAATTTTTTTACTCGCCTAAAACCACAACGCCATTAGCATATCCGGGCCAGTTGTCGGTTTCAAGACAAATTTTATAAGCGGCAAGCGCCGCGTCAATTCGTTCGCCGGCCTCCCGCAGCATGTCCTCAGATAATGCGTAAACGGCCACTTCATGTGGGGGAAAATTTTCAATAGCCACAAACAAAAATGCCTGTGCTTGTCTGTTTACCCCAGCGGCACGGTAAGCGACGTTTAGTCCGCGAATATAAAAACTGGCTTGCAGATCATATCCCCAGCGACGGACTTCTCTCAAAAACCCTTGTGGACTTCCTGCCTGAGTACTTTTGATATCAATAATAATGTTGTCATCCTTTAAATAGTCTGGTCTAATTTTACATCGTAGATCAGTAACCGGATCATCAAAAAAAATAGACAATTCGGGTAATCCTCCTGAGAGCAATTCCTTGGCTACAGTATAATCGGTTTTGGCAAAGGCTTCGGTCATATTATGTACCCTTGCCCAGGACGCAGGCGACAACGCCATGGCAGTTGGGTTCATCCGGTCCCATTTTACCCTTGCCGCACTTCCTGTTCGTAGAGCGGCTGTCTTGCCGAATTCTTTTTCAAAAAGATTGGGAGTTAAAATTTTGGTATGTAGAGCCGAACCCTCGAGCTGCGTAGTCGTACCTGGTTTTTGATTTTCACTCCAATACTTAGATTTGGCCGGACTCTGCATAAAAACTTTTAGGCTGCTGTTGTTAATAGCAGAATCTGCCAAATAGTCATGAAAAGAAATATCTTGATAGAATCCGGGGTCCATCATTGTTTTTTCCTCTTGACAAATTAAAAATTATAATTAATAGTATCTACTATAATTATCGAATTAAGAATGTCAACAAATATTATGATAAAAAAGGAATTAATATGAAATTTAAAAAATGGATTAAAAAACATTCGACAGAAGAACTCCGCAAATTGGCTAAGGTTGTGGGGTGTGCAACTAATTACCTTTATCATGTAGCTGACGACAGACCCTCGGCCGGATTGGCGAAAAAGATTGAGACAGCCACAAAAAAGCTGACGCCTGGTCATATTGTGACAAAAAGCGAGCTTAGGCCAGACATATGGTCAAAAACCGAATGAAAAAAATTACATATTAAATTGAACCAGGTAAGCCAATGAGCCAACGCGGGTATCACCATTTCGGCATTGTGGACGACCAGGGTGATTTTTTTGAATTCCACTGTTGCGCCGATGATACTTCCGAATGCCGACTGGAATCCATTGTTCAGACCGAGCGTGGACCACAGCGTACTGTAATTGCCACTGTTCCGATTGTCATCTGGAAAGCGGTAAGTGTGCGGGCCACCCGTGAACTTATTGCTGGCATGGAAGAAGCCGAGCGCGCAAAAAAAGCCCCAACCCTCAACATTGGAATCAATCGGATGAGCCCTCTGTTGGGCCGGGAACTTGCGGTACTGCTGTGGGCTTTTATGGAGGATGGTGCAGAGCACAGCCTGGAAGCGATCCTCTACGGCTGGCGGGAACTGGCCCGTGAAGAAAGATGGTGGCTCTTTGCCAAGGCAGTGCTTCCTCGCCAGCGTGCCGGTATTGGCTGGCGGCGGGCGCTTTTCCATGCGCTTTCCGAGGCAACGGAGAGCCGGGTAGCGTCATCATTACCGCAGGGGGGGAAAAGGACACGGAAATTCCCCGCAGTCTTGCCGGAAGCACTACGCAAAACCAAGCGAAAAGAAAATGGCTCTTAAGGGATTCCAGACTGATCCTTGAAAAGAAAAATTGTCCTTCACTATAGACATCTGAAGGCATCATCTGTATTGTTTTCTGGGAAATACTACCCAGGAGAAAAGATGATGAAAATTCAGAATAAAATCCAAAGCTTTCTGAATATAACGGCCATTATAGACAACGCCAAGTGCTTTCAATGGGTTCGCGAACTGCGCTGGCCGGATGGTGTTCATTGCCCGCACTGTAGTTCGGATATGATAGTCAAAAATGGTCGAGATGAGACACAATCAGAGCGCCAACAGTATTATTGTAAAAAGTGTAGTCGATACTTCGATGACCTGACAGGGACGATATTTGAGGGACATCATCGACCGTTACAAATCTGGATACTGTGCCTCTATTTCATGGGACTTAATCTTTCTAATCAGCAAATTGCCCAAGAGTTAGATATGCATGTTGATGATGTTCATAGAATGGCCCGTCAGTTCCGTGACGGGGTCATCACTCTCAAGCCAGAGGTAGGGCTCAAGGGTAATGTCGAATGCGATGAAGTCTATGTGGTTGCTGGACATAAGGGACATCCTGATGCGGTGAAAAAGCAAGGACGCAAAGGGCGACGTAACCGTTTGAAAGGGGCACGTGGACGTGGTACTTTAGCAAAAGAAAAACCACCGATATTTGGGATGATTCAGCGTGGTGGAGAGGTTGTGATCCAGATGCTGGAGAATGTCAAACAGCGGACAATTTTTCCTCTGATTCAAGCGACAATTGCGTCTGGAACCATGGTGTATACAGACGAATATGATATCTACAACCGCCTGCAGGAATGGGGCTACGAGCATAAAACAGTTTGTCATAGCAAAGGCGAATATGCACGTGATGAGGACGGCGATGGGTTCCATGAAGTCCATGTGAATACGATGGAAGGATTTTGGTCTCTATTACGCTCCTGGTTACGACCTCATCGAGGCATTTCCCAGGAAGCATTACCTGCTTACCTTGGATTTTTCGAATTTGTGCATAACGCAAAAAAACGGGGAAAAAGGCTCTTGGAATCACTGCTTCGACTCTTTCTTACCGATCAGTCTGGAATCCATTAAGAGCCTAATCTTTTTACTGTACTAAAAGCGAACAAGTCTTACCATCTCTGTCAAAAACCCATTCACCATTTTGAATGTATATCACCTTTACACCATGATAATCCATGAGTGAAAAAGCTTCTTCTTTGGTCATGGCTGGGGCGGCAGTTCCTTGGACCTGGGGATCTGGAAAGCCTGTCAGCAAAAGAACCCAAAAAATAAGGCTGAAAGCAAATGCGATTATCACGCTTCCACATATTTTTACTATTTTTTTCATTGATTTCCTTTCTTCTGTATCGGATCAAATCCCTTCTTTGGTGAAGCGGATCGTTCTGCTTTGTAGATACAATCAAGACAAGTATTGAGGGGTGCTTTGATTCCATCTCCAAAGTAACAGGCCAGCGTTTCTTTTCCACAAATTGAGCAAGTTCTATATTCTAAGATTTTTGGCATGATTTCTCCTTATCACGGCACATAATGGGGAGCCTGCCCGGCCAGAAACCGAGCAGGTGTGATTATAAGATCTGGATTAAGCAAATTTCTTAATTTGGCCCTTGTCATCTCGATATAGCAACTGTCCAGCGCCCCATAGTTTAGCGAGTTTTACTGCTAAGTCTATAGGTGCGCCAAGGTTTTCCTGGGATTGGGACACAAGCTTGCCATCTACAAAAACAACTTTGCCATTCCATTCAGCTCGTTTTTTAGCAAGTTCGGCGTTACATTCGGCGAGATGTTGTCCAGCGGCGGCGATATATTTCATAGCTTTTTCCAACTCAGCAATGGGCCAGAACTGATCAACAGCCATATAATCTGATTGACAGTCTGAAGATTGATGATAATTGCCGTCTTCAAAAAAATGACCCGTTACTGCCTTCAGACTATCAATATTTCTGATTACTATCGGCCTTCTTTTTTGATTTTTCAGATAGAGATTCGGCAGTTTTTCACAAGAGAGTGCCTCAATTTTTGTGATACGATAGCCTCTTTCGCCATTTGAGTTGATTTCCTTAATTGTCTCAACTCTAATTCCTGTGTTTTGTGTTTTCATTTTTCAAGCCTCCTCGCCTGATTTTCTTTTTTCAGGTATTCAGTGATTGCCTGCCGGACCATTTCACTTTGGGTTAATCCAGTGATCTTAGAGAGAGCTTTAATGCCCTCGATTTGTTGTTCTGTTAGACACCATGTTGTCTTTTTCATTTTTATTCCTTCCAGGGTTTAAGGTTAATTAGTTCTTTTTTTGCCGTTAAAACAAGTTAACATAAAGCGATTAACGTGTCAATAGCAATATGCCCAAAAAGGCAATTATTTTCAGAAAAGGGGGACTAGGTGGATGAAACTAAAGGAAAAGAAAATTTAAAAAAGTTTTGTAGCTCACGAGACGGTAAATATGAGAAACAAAAAGTTTTGAGGGGAATAAATGAGAGACAAAGTGATAATGGTGGCAGGAATACAGGAGTCGAACCTGCGTGCGTGCGCATTGGCACCGGCCGCCTTCCTGCCACAAAAAGTGAGCCCCTAAAATCCTTGCAATCT
>Ga0307427_1001270_pt1 | contig 13306 bp, 14 predicted proteins | sample SalMarWE160190MG_FD_202162 | JGI IMG/M metagenome (GOLD analysis project Ga0307427, IMG submission 202162) | Salt marsh sediment microbial communities from the Plum Island Ecosystem LTER, Massachusetts, United States - WE1603-190 | ecosystem: Environmental > Aquatic > Marine > Intertidal zone >... | reverse complement strand
TAAATAACTCAACGCAAATGCAGCGCAGCCAGGAATAAAACAGAAAGGTGTCAGGGGAATACAAATTTTACTACCTGACCGAGATTTCTTGGACCTGTTTGACGTGTATTTGAACCGCTATTGGCGAAATTGTTTAATCTGTCAAAAAAAGAACCAAGTTCTCCGGCAAACCCGAGACCTCCTTTTGCCCAAACTCATCTCCGGTGAGCTGGACGTATCTGATCTTGATATAAAAACAGGAGGGCATATGCAATGACCCAGATATTTAATGTTTATTGCGACGAATCCTGCCATCTTGAAAATGATCAGCAGAAGGTTATGGTATTAGGTGCTGTGTGGTGCCCTCTAAAAAAAGCGCGGGACATCGCCATTCGCATCCGAGAAATCAAGGGACTGCATAATATGAGGACCGGCTTTGAAATAAAGTGGACAAAGGTATCACCTGCCAAGACGGATTTCTATCTTGAGATTGTCGATTATTTTTTCAGTGAGAGAAACTTATATTTCAGGGGGTTAATTGTTCCTGACAAATCCAGGCTTCAACATGAGATTTACAGTCAAACTCACGATGACTGGTATTACAAGATGTATTTTGACATGCTAAAAGTGATTCTCAGTCCCGAGGCCAGATACCGAATTTACCTCGATATCAAAGATACGCGCAGTGCAACAAAAATTGCCAAGTTACACAATGTATTGTCAAACAATCTCTATGACTTTTCGAGAAATATAATAGAACGCGTACAGACAGTGAGGTCTCACGAAGTGGAAATCCTTCAGTTAACAGATCTCCTTATTGGTGCCATTTCATATATAAACAGGGGGCTTTCAACAAGTATCGCCAAACAGGCATTGATCAAGCGGATACAGGAGCGATCGCATTACAGTCTAACCCTTACAACCCTACTTCGAGAAAACAAATTTAACCTTTTTCGGTGGCACGCGTCGGAGTTGAAATAATGAAGGAAAAGCCTGATTGGTTGCCTGTAATAGTTTCCATAGACGGTGTGTGGGAGCTCGTGCTATCTCGCCTCTATACTATATTTGACAGAGATTTTAAGCAATTAAAGCCTATGTTTAGTGCTATGCAGGTATGGTGGGATCGCCGTGTTCTGGAGGGAGAACGTTATGAAGAAGGATTCTGGCATCTTATATCAAGATATGAAAAAGAAACAGGGGAAAGACTTTTAGATCCCAGACGGGCTGAACGCCTGCCATGGTGCTGCCCAACCCTCATTAATGCTCGGGACAATGCCGTCAAGGTCTGGGATTATAAAGAGGGGAGTGGCCGTATGCGCACATATGTCTGGCTGGAAGACTGGGACTATGTAGTTATCCTAGAAAAAAGGAAGCACCGCATCGGCAAGATTGCTTTTTTAATAACAGCATTCTATGTTGACGGGAAATCACGAAGGATAAATCTTGAAAGGAAATATTTGAAAAAAGAGGCATAAATGCAATCACCGCCCCGAAGGACGGTGAAAGAGCTCCTTTTACACATGGCAAATGAACTAAAATCATTATTATCAATTATCCCGAAAAAGTCAAGAAATATTTTTAAAAATTTTTTGATCGCTCGACAAAGGTCTGAAAAGATAGGATCAAACCTTAAGTATTAACTAAAAATTTGTAAAAGGGAACGTAGTTTCTAAAAAACTTAAAAGTTGCGTTGGCCTGAATTAACGGCTCAAATTGGTGTTCTTGCCACAATCGCTTCCTCGATCAGCAATTTTGAAATGTTCAAACATCCATTAGGATATTGCCCAGGGAGGGCTGGTTTTTTCGATGAGAATGGAAACCGCAGTATTAAAAACTAATCTATATTACGTGAAAAAGTAGATCTGGAGAGGAAAATCAGGTAAAAATTAAACCCTATCGGGTATAGTTATAAAACTTTTTTCTTGACATTATACCCGATAGGTATTATTCTGCATATAAAACATAAATATTATACCCTTAAAGGTATAGTATACTATAAAAAATAAATTATTCGTCCCGAAAGGGTATAATATATTATTAAAACAAACTAAATAATACCTAACAGGTGTAGTATCAGTTCATGACCATACGTGACTTCGTAAAAAAGCAACGCAAACTCCACGGCTTAACCCAAGCTGATCTGGCTTCGAAAGCCGGAGTCGGTCTGAGATTTATTAGGGAACTTGAGCAAGGTAAGTCGACCTTGAGAATAGACAAGGTGAGCCAGGTTCTTCAATTGTTTGGAAAAACTCTTGGCCCTGTTGAATGGCGGCCAGAAACAGAAGATAGCGTGAATAATGGCGAGGAAAAGGAATAAGGCTGATGTCTATTTAGGTGATAAGAAGGCTGGTTTGTTAGAAAGAACCAATAAGGGATATCGCTTCACATATTACCAGAGTTACCTTTCTTCAAAGGATGCTCAGCCTATAAGCCTTGGCTTTCCCATTACTGAAAAGGCATACGAGAGTGAATACCTATTTCCCTTTTTTCTTGGCCTCATCCCCGAAGGCTGGCTACTGGATATTATGAGCCGCACATTGAAAATAGACCCAGAAAATGCCTTTGATATTCTTCTTGCTACCTGTGGAGACTGCATAGGAGCAGTGACAGTAATCCCTATAGATGAGGAATATGATTCTTGAACCATACGTGTCTTTCTTGCCAAATCTCGGAACCTGGCATTGTTCTTCGTGAGGGCTACCATACCAGATGTTGCAGGAAGCTCTTTGGCACAACAATCCCTCCTAAAGTGCTGTTCAGTACTCCTGATGTTGCTGGTGAAGCTCAAAAAATGGTTGGCAAGATGTCTATATCCGGCGTTCAACCAAAACTTTCTATTATTCACGACCTCAAAAAACATCAGCTAACCGTAGTGGAAAGAGGAGGTCTGTACATACTTAAACCTCCAACAGAACGGTTTGAGTCACTACCTGAAAACGAGAACCTTTGTATGAATATTGCATCTGCATATGGGATTGAAGTTCTTTCTCATGGGCTTCTTCCTCTCATGGACGAAAGGCTCGTATATATAGTCAAGCGATTTGACCGATTGGGAGATGGATCAAAACTTCAACAAGAGGATTTCCAACAACTTCTTCAAACAAATGATAAATACATTGGATCTTATGAGAGAATTGCTAACTTCATCAAGAAACATTCAAGCGTTCCCGGTCTTGATTTAATAAGGCTTTTTGAAAGAGCTCTCCTTTTTTATGTAGTAGGAAATGGAGATGCACACCTGAAAAATTTTTCTCTCCTCAGAAGAGAAGAGATTGGCTATCAGCTTTCGCCAGCCTATGACATCGTCAACTCCAGGTTGGTACTACCCCAAGAGAAGGAAGATATGTGTCTCAGTCTCCAAGGAAAGAAAAACCGACTTTCAGGAGGAGACTTTAAAAGGTTGTCAGAACATTTTGGGCTTACAAGAAAACAGCTCGATAACTCTTTAAACCGTTTGAATGAACTTAGACCAAGTATTGAGACTATGATAGCAGAGAGCTTCTTGGATCAGCGCTTGAAGGATGGTTTTTTTGAAATTTTCAAGGAAAGAGCAAAACGAATTTTTGGGTAGTGTTATAAAAAGAGATTTCTGATGAAGGGGTCTTTTTTTGACATAACTTCTTTAAAGGGTGATGCTCGTAAGATTTTAAATTTTGGAGGTTATAGGGAAACAATAAATAACAATACATCACAGGGCTAACTCTATATGACACCTTAATGTTGCATCACAGTGGGAATCAAAAAAACTTCCTAATATTTTTGCTAAATTGGGTAGATATTCATAGGGAGGAGGGCGAGATAGGGACTGGTGATAAAAATTACAACCACTATAAGTATCAAGTTGAAGGTTCAACGCTTGATGGCGATGATGCAATTATCGTTACTATCATTTTAGATTCTCGTACGCTACGGGTGGTCACTATTTATTAAAAAGGAGGTCAACCATGAGTAGCAAGCAAAGATGCCCGAATTGTGGGAATAAGGATATGGTTACTGCTCGTGGAGAGTATGAATTCTTAGAATCTGGTTTAGATAATGTCAAATTAATGAATGTTGAGATAAAGAAATGCAATAATTGCGGCGAGAAAGTTATTTCTATTCCAAATCCCAACCATTTGCTAAAGCTTATTGGAGAACAAATTATCTTGAAACCAAATAGGCTTTCTGCACCAGAAATAAAGTTTCTTCGTAAAAATATTTATCTAAAAATACAAGAGTTTGCGCAGATATTAGGCGTAAACCGAGTTACAGTATCAAGATGGGAGAATGAACACTCTAAACCGACAGCATCAGAGCATAGGTTGATTCGTATGGTCTATGCGCAATATGCTAATGTGAATGAATCAGTCGAGAAGCGTTTAAGAGAAATGTTTCGGGAAGAGATATCGGAAAAAATTGCTGAATACATTTTTTCTTGCAATGTCTATCCAAAACTAAGTTGTATAGCACAACCAATCTAATAAGATCTGCGCAATTTCAAATTAATAAAGGGCTCAAATTTTTTTTGACAAATCTTTTTTCTGTCAAAAATTAGCTCCCATAGCACTCCAGTATATTGAATTTTTGTGAAAAATATGGTAGGCTTTTCATGAATGAAGATTCGGGATGTAATATAGTTGCTGGAAAAAGATGGTTGGTATCTTTCGAGAGCTCGTGGAAGTCATCGTCAGTACAAACATCCATCTAAATCTGGGTTGATCACAGTTGCAGGAAAACCCAGCGATGATTTAGCGCCTGGAACTCTAAATAGTATATTTAAACAGGCAGGTTTAAAATGAATCGATATTTAATTGTTGTGGAAGAAACTGAAACTGGTTATTCAGCTTATTCTCCTGACCTTGACGGTTGCGTTGCTACAGGAGCAACGCGGGAAGAAGTCGAAAAAAGAATGCGGGAAGCTGTTGAGTTTCACCTTGAGGGACTGAAATCAGAAGGCTTTCCTGTGCCTAAACCCCACAGCTTTTCTTCCTATCTAGAAGTTTCTGCATAATAGTATCAGCAATTAGTTTCATCTTGTCAAAACGTAGATTCTGAGGCAATTCTGAAAAGCGATTTTTCTTGACATCCAGATATAACTGCTATTCTTATAGGTACATGTTTCCTCTTCATTAATGGCAATTCTATTAAGAGGCCTCTTATCAATTTTTGTCATAACAATGGAGAGCATTAAAAGGATAGTTTCAAATTGTAGAGTCTGGCCAGCAATTTTTTTTAACCTTGAGGAGAAAGGAGAAAGACTATGAGATTTTTACAATCCATGAGAAAGCCGATCGCAGGTCTTGTAATTGTGGCCATTAGTGCCTTCAGCATAAGCTGGGCACCAGCCCATGCAGCAATGGTAAATACGGATAAAATCCTAAAACAGAATAAACAGAATCTTGATCGTGAACGTCTCACTATACTCCTCGATCGCTCTGAGGTGCGCAAACAGTTAGAGGCCTGGGGAGTAAAAAGTGAAGAAGCAAAGGCATGGATAGAGAGCCTGACTGACCGGGAAATTTCGGAAATGGTCGCTCGCATAGACCAGATGCCAGCAGGTGGTAGTGCGATAGGTATTTTAGTGGGTGGAGCGCTGCTGGTATTTTTCGTCTTGCTGGTAACGGACATTCTGGGTTATACCGACGTATTCCAATTCGTAAAGGGGCAGTAAAAAATGCCCGTCCCCGCTATCCGTTGCGGTAAGACGGGCATCATCTTCCTTGTCCTTTTCTTGACATTGATGGTCGGCTGTGCCCATTTCAGCCATGAGCTGAATTCTCTGTTGGTGTCAGAATTGCCAGAGAGCGCGGATATACCCTCAGTGCCTTTTTACCCTCAAGAGGCCTATCAGTGCGGCCCGGCAGCTATGGCCATGGTGCTTCAATGGACCAAGGCAAACGTCAGCCCTCAAGATCTTATTCCCAAGGTTTTTGTACCGGCGAAAAAGGGAAGCTTACAACCCGCCCTTATAAGTGCCGCCCGTCGTTATAATCGACTCGCCTATCCCATAAAAGGTGTCGAGGCATTGGTTAAGGAACTGGCCGCAGGCCATCCGGTAATAGTCCTGCAAAACCTCGGACTCCAGTGGTTTCCCCGGTGGCATTACTCGGTGCCCATAGGATATAATCTGACAGAAGGCATATTTATCATACACTCAGGGAAGGAAGCGAGGCGGCGCATGAGTTGGACGCTTTTTATGCGAATGTGGAAACGTGCTGATTATTGGGGGCTCGTGGTCCTGCCTTCAGGTCAACTTCCTGCGAGCGCTGATGAGCAATCTTACTTGCGTGCAGTCTTGGGCCTTGAACAGGCCGGGCAATTCAAGGGAGCAGCCGCAGCCTATAGTGCTGCCTTAGAGCGTTGGCACTCCAGTCTTGGTGCCCTCATGGGATGGGGTAACTGCAGCTACGCCTTGGGAAATCTCATTGGCGCAGAGCTGGCATTCCGCTATGCAGGCGAAGCCCATCCACGAAGCGGTGCATCATTCAACAACCTAGCACACGTGCTTGCCGAGCAGGGACGATATGCTGAGGCACTTCAAATGGCTATCCGTGCTGTAGATATTGGAGGGCCGAACAAACCTTTGTATCTCCGAACACTCCAGGAAGTACAGGCTATCATAAAAACTGGGCCAGAATGATTCCAAAAATATATAAGCTCCCGTCTTATTCTTTTAAGGGTCGATGAAAATCATCAGTTTCATCGATGATGAAGATACCATCAAGAAGATTTTGAAATATTTCGTGCTTTGTAAGTAATACGTCAGATCGCACAGAGAAAACTTTCCAATACAGTTTGAAACCTTTCATAAAATTCTGCCGCTTATGGGATTTAACTTTGGCAAGAAATGTGGTTTTTTTCGTATGTCATTATAGCACATGATAGAGGGTTGTCAGGGTTGATTGCGTGCTGGTATTGGTCCTGTGAGATGCCTTGACAGCTTGATGCTATGAACATACAATAAGATAATTAAGCCACCCATAAATGGAGGGAGAAAATGTGGGATTCTTCAAAATGTGACCTATGCGGCGATTGTCTGGTGAAGTGCCGGTATGTCGATTATGACAAAGAGAGGGCTATCGCTGAAATTAGGCTGCTCATGGAAGGCAAAGAGGCTGACATCCTGAACACGTGTATCACCTGTAATGCGTGTAATGATTACTGCCCGACCGGGGCTGACCCCTCTAACCTTATCTACAAGATGCAGGAAAAAATAGGCACCTGTCCCATAGTAGAAGCTTTTGCACCTGTCCTCAATGAAATGGCCAATGGACTCGAAGGGCGAGGAAAGCCTGGCAAGCTGATAGAGGGTGACCCTGATAAGCCGGTTCTGTCATTCGACTTTTTCGAGTTTCGACAGTTCCCTGAGGGTACCCTTGAAAGTATGCTGTTTAAGGGCATGACCGTGGTGAGAGGGAGTGAGTATAATTCCCTCGTTGGCCTTGTACATATGGGTGGGGAGAGCTTTATTGAGAAGTACATTCAGAATGTTATTGATAAACTGGCAAGCCTGGGTAAGGAGATCGTGTATATCCACAATGAGGGTTTCGTCTTGGCGCACCTAAAGGCCAAGGAGTATGGCATTACCGTTCCCTTCAAATACATGCACCTGTTCGAGTACCTGCGCAACTATCTAAGGGACCACCAGAGTAGCATCACCACCCTGGGCAAGAAGGTCGCATACCATGCCAACTGTGCCACCAGATGGCTACCGGAACAAGATGCTTTCTTGGACGAGATATTCGAGCTCATCGGGGTCGAGCGACCACCCAGGAGGTATGAGCGATTGAACGCCGTCTGCTGCACCGCACCAATTATCCAAACCAACAGAGAGCTGGGCATTGATATTCAGGAGAAAAACGTTAAGGATGCTATCGAATGCGGCGCCGATGCCCTCATAACTATCTGCCCAATATGTGACGCAGTGTTGCGCCGTCCCACCTCGCAGCTTGGTCTGCCCAAAATTTTTCTCACAGACCTTTGTCGTATTGCCCTCGGTGAGAAGTCATGGCCAGATGCATGAGGGGCATGTTCATCCCATCGGCAGCGTATAGCCGGTAGTCCTCCAAAGGTAGTGGTTGATGCCGGTTGGTATCCTGATGGTTTGATTACTGCTACGCTTGGAAAGAATTGGATGCCCGGAAGAGTTAGTATTGTAAAAGAAAACTTCGACAATTGCATTTTTCCTATAGAAATTAACCGTAGACTATTCTAAGATAATATTGAGCATATTTTCTTATCTCTTTGATCCCTCATTTGAGAAAATGATATGTGCTAAATATCAGAATTAAGCCCTCATCAGGATTAATTATTTCGCCCTGATAAATGTTGTTATGTATATGGCAATTAGAGGGCTTTCCATGGCCGAGAAACCGACCTATAAAGAATTAGATGACAGAATTAAGGAGATAGAAAATGAAAGTAGGAATTGGGTATTGCAATGAAAAAGACGCCCTCTTGTCAGGCAAAAAAGTAGCTGAAAATGCAATAGCAAAGGGCACAATAGATAGACCAGATTTTATAATTTCTTTTTGCAGCGGGCAGCTCGATCATAATAGATTCTTTAAAGGACTGCAATCAGTTGTGGGGAATAAGGTACCAATAATTGGCGGCTCAACTATTGGCCTCATCACTAATGATTGTTTGTCACATGAAGGCTATCCTGCCGGTGCTGTAATAATGCAGTTAGATACAATACGAACGCAAGTAGTGGTAGTCGATAATTTAGATAGAGATGAAAGATTAGCAGGAATACAATTAGCACACGCATTAGCAAAGGAACCAGAAGCCAGTCTTTTATTTATATTGTATGATTCAATAAAAATCCCTGCAACAAATAATACACCTCCAACTTTAAATGCCTCATCACCGTTACTTGAGGGGATCACACAAGAACTCCGCTCAAATGTGCCTATTATAGGTGCAGGTGTAATAGGAGATTATGACCTGAGCCCCCCAAAACAGTTTTGCGGTAGCTATGTTGGTAACCAAAGTGTTGTTGGAACGTTATTGACTGGGGATTTCAAACCCTACTTCCGGATTATGCATGGCTGTAGCCCATTAGATGGTGTGTATCATAGGATTACAAAAATACAGGGTTCACACATTTATGAATTGGATGGAAAACCAATTGTTGAAATGATTGATGAGTTATTTGACAATCAGGACTGGCGAAATCAGCACCCTGTCGATCTCTTAACAATAGGCAAAAACTTTGGAGAAAGATTTGGGGAACCGAAAGAAGGTAGTTATGTGAATAGACTGATTACAGGAATTTTACCCAACGGAGAAGGTATTGGTATTTTTGAACCAGACTTTGAAGAGGGTACAGAAATACAATTTATGTTACGAGATACCACAAAAATGATAGAATCAGCAAAGAGAAATTCAACAGAGCTACTGGAGCAAATAAAAGCAGAGGGAAGAAAAGCTCTTTTCGGGATGTATATCGACTGTGCTGGACGGACGGCAAAATACTTAAATACAAAAATTGAAGAAGCTTCAGAGATACAAGAAGCGCTAAATCACTATAATGTTCCATTATTAGGTTTTTATTCTGGGGTTGAAATTGCCCCCCTTCTTAAGAAAAGTAGAGGGTTAGACTGGACAGGAGTCTTGCTGATTTTAGCTGAGCAATGAAAGTATGGTTAAAGAACATAAAAAATTTAAAGAAGGTGTTGAGGAAGCGTGGCAAGAGTCCAGGCATTATAAAAGGATAGCGGAAGAGACTGGAAGAACGCGATTAAGAGAAATTGATCAATTGTCAAAACTCATCACTGAACTTAGACGGACGAAGGAGGAGTTTAAACATTCTGAAGAAAAATACCGCACCATCCTTGAAAGGATTGAAGAGGGCTACTATGAGGTTGATATAGCTGGAAACTTTACCTTCTTCAATGATTCCATATGCAAAGTACTTGGATACACTAATGATGAATTAATGGGCATGAATAACCGAGAGTACACAGAGAAAGAAAGCGCTAAAAGACTATATCAAACCTTCAACAGAGTATATAAAACAGGAAAACCTACAAAGATATTTGATTGGGAGATTATTAGGAAAGATACTACCAAAAGATATGTGGAGGCCTCTGTATCTCTCATAAAGGATTCAGAGGGCAACCCCGCTGGATTTCGAGGTATCATTCGAGACATCACAGAAAAAAAACTCCTCGAATCCCAACTCCTCCAGGCCCAGAAGATGGAGGCCATTGGCACCCTGGCAGGAGGCATTGCCCATAACTTCAATAACCTGCTGATGTCTATCCAGGGAAATACCTCCCTGATGCTCTTAGGCACCAATGCCAATCATCCCCACTATGAACGATTAACCAACATTGAAAAATCAGTGCAAAGTGGCTCAAAGCTCACATCTCAGCTCCTTGGATATGCACGGGGAGGAAGATATGAGGTAAAACCCATTAGTATCAATCGCGTCATTACTGATATCTCTTCTACCTTTTTTATGACAAGAAAAGATATTACCCTCCATCAAGACCTTGAACATACCCTCTCTGGTGTCAAGGCAGACCTTGGCCAGATTGAGCAGGTCATCCTTAATATCTATGTCAATGCAGCAGAGGCCATGCCCAAAGGAGGAGAGCTTTTTATCAACACACGAAATATCCCCCACACACGGATAGAGAAAAAACCCTACACAATAAAGCCAGGCAACTATATCCTTCTTACCATCAGAGACACAGGCATAGGCATGGATAAACACACACAGGCAAAGATCTTTGATCCCTTCTTTACCACCAAGGGACTTGCCAAAGGCACCGGTCTTGGCCTGGCCTCTGTCTATGGTATTATGAAGGCACATGGTGGCTATATTGATGTAGAATCACAGAAAGGACAAGGCACAACCTTCTTTCTGTATCTGCCTGCGTCAACAGAGACAATAGGTGAAGAGATACACCCAGCAAAAACGATTGAAAAGGGAAAAGAAACCATCCTTCTTGTGGATGATGAAGAGATCATCCTTGATGTAGGTGAGGCATTACTTACCTCCTTAGGCTATACCGTACTCATCGCACAAGGGGGAAAAGAGGCCATTGAGACACTGCACACCACCTTTGATTCCTCTCCCCCTGACCTGGTCATCCTTGATATGATCATGCCGAGTATGGGAGGAGGAGAGACCTATGACAGAATGAAAGAGATACATCCCACGATTAAGGTGCTGCTTTCCAGTGGCTATAGTATCGATGGCCAGGCAAAAGAGATAATCAAGAGAGGGTGTGATGGGTTTATACAAAAGCCATTTACTTTAGGGGAGGTATCAAAGGCAATACGGGAGGTGTTGGGGGAGAAAAAGAGATAAGATTGAGGCATACTTTCAAATAAGGTGACAATATCAACATAGTGTGGTTTGTACTGAACTCGAAAAATGATGGACCACATTTGTACCCGTTCACAGGTTCAGGGTTTCCCCCGATTTATCGGGAGATTCAGGGTTAGGGAAAAGACTGAAATTGTATTCCCGAAATCCTCGTAAAGAATGCGGGCTTTGCCACGTCATTGCCAAGTACCATGTTCCAGATTTTTGGGAATATGGAAGCGGTGGGTTTTCCCGTACAAAACGTTTACAAAATTGCGTAAGGTGATGAGAATACAACCTTTGAACCTCTGAACCCGTGAACGGTTACCCACAATTTTTATTATTTTGGATACAAGTCCATACTTCCTCAGCCTGAAAAATACTATAAAACCAGATAAATCATTCCATACACTCACCACTCTCATTTTATTACATTTATAAAGGTTTGACCAAAGCCAATACAATTTGATAAGGTTGTGAGTACCGAGTGTAATCTCCAATGAAATTTTCTGGATTGTGGATTATGGAAAAAGATCCATAATTTTGATGTGACGAAGCACTTAAAGTAACAGCATTACAGGGTTAGATCGTAGCATTCAACAGCTTTTGCCTTTTTTGACCATATGGTTCAAATTGCTGCTTTTGAAAACTAATAAAGGAGTAATAAGGATGAGTACATTAAAACTAATACTTTTTTTTGTGTTATTTCTCCTGTTATCTTTTCCAGTTAGAGTAACCCATGCTGACAGGAGATATGTCTCGGACATTTTGATTATTACCCTCCGCACAGGCCAGGGCCAAGAGTATAAGGTAATAAAAACCCTAAAAACGGATACTCCTGTCGAGGTGCTTGAAGAAACTGAAGGTTACCTCAGGGTCCGGACGGATGAAGGTGAAGAGGGATGGGTGGCCAAGCAGTATATAAGCTCTGAGTTACCTAAATCTGTAATCATAGGAGGATTGAAGAAGGAGACCAGCAAGCTGAATGCAAGGATTGAAGAACTCGAAAAAGAGCAGACTTCGCTATTGAAACAATTTGAGGTTGCCACACAGAGTCATGCTGCAAAAGTAGAGGCGTTAGAAAAAAATGCAAGCAATAGCAAGGAAGAGTCTTCACGCCTTAAGATAAAATTGGCGCAGATTACTGAGAAACACAATACCCTCATCGATCAATCGAAAAATGTTGTTGATTTAATCAGCGAACAAAAAAGGCTTCAGGCAAAAAACGTCAATCTTAATACAAGGGTGGAGCATCTCCAGAAGGAGAATACCGACCTTAGAAGCACAAGAAGACTCCAATGGTTCCTCGCAGGGGGCGGCGTGTTTTTTATAGGATGGATTGCCGGAAAAGTCTCAAGAAAGAAGAAATATTATTAAATCTGTAGCCGCAGCCTTCCTTCTGAGTTAAGCAGAGGATGCTGTTTCTCGCGCAACTTGTGAACCCAAAATTAGGCATCTGTGAATTTTCACTCATGTAAGTGACGCGGTTGTGAGATGGTCAGCAGACAAGACCTCGCTTCCTCTCTCAGACCTCATGAAATATTGAAACAGCAGGCAGGATACCTCTATAATAAGCTGACAACTTCCCAAACATTGAGATTTCCAAGCCCTAATTAGGTTTTCCAACTACTTTATATGGACACTCTATTTTATCCCTCCGAGAATGATAAAACACTCAGCTTCATTAACTATAGGCACTTTACCTACATTTTTCCCTCGAATATGAGGTAGCCTTTCTCAGCATTTTCGTTTCAATATTAAAAACCGAATATTAAACCTTGACGATTTATTGTCATGTGCTATAACAACCGATAAAAGCAGGCAATGATAAACAATAAATTCAATAATATTAAATAGTTATGTTGATTACCGTAAATCTTCAATTTCCCCATAGCATCTATAAAAAATTATCCTTAAAATACAAAAAAATTAGGTTTTTATGCAGGCTGTAATATTTCAGACCTTAGGGGGCCTTGGCCTGTTTATATTTGGCATGAGGATTATGTCCGATGGGCTCAAGAAGGTCGC
>Ga0307427_1001268_pt1 | contig 13313 bp, 9 predicted proteins | sample SalMarWE160190MG_FD_202162 | JGI IMG/M metagenome (GOLD analysis project Ga0307427, IMG submission 202162) | Salt marsh sediment microbial communities from the Plum Island Ecosystem LTER, Massachusetts, United States - WE1603-190 | ecosystem: Environmental > Aquatic > Marine > Intertidal zone >... | reverse complement strand
GCGGGGGCGAAACCCCTGTTCTGCCGCCGCCGAGAGCAGCCGTTTCGGACCGCCCGAGACGAGGTGCTCCACCAGCGGCGAGCGATCCAGCCGCCACGCCGCAACCAGTTCGTCCAAAGGCGATTCGGCCGTCGCGCGGCCGAGAACGATGCCGGCGCAGGTGCCAGGATAGACCCAACCGTCGGGATCGACGTGGACGTGGCCGCTTTCCAGCAGGGCGACCCGGCAGGCGTCGTCGGGCAGGGCGTCAACCGGCGTGGGCGCAAGCAGCGGCGCGAGGCAGTCGGCGGCGCGGCCGGTCATACGCTCGGGCCGGCGCTGCAGGGAGTCGGCGAAAAGCGTCTGCCGCTCGTCTTCGGGCATGGCGGCCACGTTCTGAGGCCGCTCGAGCCATTTCCACCGCCGGGCGCGGACCCCTCTCGGGCCGAGAACGTCGCGAGCGACTTCCTGCAGCAGCCTCACGCGCTCCGGCGGGACGAACTCCTGATGGTACGGGTCGGCGCTGATGGATAGCTGCATCATGCCGGCGTCGCGCAAGGCGGCGAGGCGGCCGCGAACGGTTGCCTCCGACGTGGCCCAGAAACCGTTGGTTTCAACGAATCCGACGCCCGGCAGACCGGCATCTCGGGCGGCTCGAAGAACGGCCAGCAGCCGGTCGAAATCGCCGAACGGCTCGCCGCCGCCGATATGGATGCCGCCGGCTGGGACCGCCAGCCGCGCCAGGGACGCCAAGTGACCGGCAGCCGCCTCGACCGGCATCCATTCGGTCCGGTCCGGGCCGGAGCAGACGTAACAGTGTCTGCACCGGGCGGGGCACCAGTTCGTGATCAAGAGGCCGGCTGCCTCAAGCGGCATGAAACGGGGCAGTGTCATGGCGCCATTATACGCAAGCCGAGGCTCACGCCAAGACGCAGACGCCTATCGGAGAAACCTGACGGCTGAGCCTCTTGCACAAGTCACTCCGCCTTCCGCGTGGTGGGCTTCGGCATACGCCTGCGTACCGGACCAGGCGGCCTACTGATTGAGTGTTGCGGGGTGTGCAAGAGAAGGCTGTGACCGAGTGCTTCGGGACGCGAGAGCGCCGAAAAACCAGGAGGGCCGGGCGCGCGGCAAGATCGTGAATGGGTAGGTCGCGGCACGGCTGACACGTGACGTGATCCGCTGAACGAAGCGCAGATTTGCAGAAAGGGGTATCTCATGCGCGCCCGCAACCTTTCCGGTGTCTCTCTGATCGCACTGGTATCGCTGGTCCTCTCTCTGGGGGTCCTGTCCATCCCGGCCGCCCGCGCCGGTGTCATCTACACGTTCGACCGCGGCGCCGGTACGAACGTGTGGGAGACCGCTGCGAACTGGGACGTCGGCGGCAGCGACCCGACCAACCCTCCCGGTTCGCTCTTGAACGGCAGTGGCGGCACCGTCCTCGACGACCAGGTGCTCATGCCCAACCCGACCACAAGCGGCAAGACGATCTCCCTTACCGGGACCGATGCGGGCACGATCGACTCGCTGCACATCGGCGGCGGCGGCGGCGCCATGACGCTTCAGCCAAAGGGCGCCGGCGCCAACCTGGTGGTCACCAACAACGTCACCCTCGGCGGCGTAGAGGGCACCACCCAGCGCGCCGGCAACCTCACCGTCGGCGACAACAAGAACGTGACGATGACCATCAACGGCAACATCGTCAGCGGGGGCACGGGCGACAACGACATCATCATCAATACCACCAATACGGCGACGGGGCTGACGCTTCTCGGCGATATCGACTCGGCCGGAACGCACGAGATCGACCTGACCATCCGCCGCGGCGCACTCACCTGGTCCGGCACGGCGATGTACCTCGAAGAGTTCAACATCGTCGAAATCGGCAACGCTACCGTGACCAACTCGTGGACCCTGGGACCCGGGCAGACGATTGTGGCCTCGGCCCGGGGCGACATCGGCCGCAACGCCTCCAGCGCCAGCCAGACGAACAAGACCGTCAACGGCACGTTCAACATCTACGGCGGGACGTTCGAGTCCCTCCAGGCCGGTGAATCGCTGGTGGTCGGCAACGTGGCCAACGACACTAACAGCGGCACGAGCACGGCCGTCGGCGTCATCAACGTCGGCGACGCCACCAACGCCGGCACGATGACGCTGGCGGGCGAACTGAAACTGGGCCCCTCCCAGAACGACTCGAAGGCCGGCGCCCAGAGCGCCTCCGGTACGCTCAACGTCAACAACGCCGGCTCGGTCGTCACGATTAACGGCGGCATCGAGATGTCCGCCAACGGAAACGAACTCAACTCCGCCACCGCCGTCATCAATATCAACGACGGCCTCGTCACGGTCTATAAGCACATCGAGGACGCCGAGAACACCTCGACCATCAACTTAAGCGGCGGCACGCTGCACCTGGCCACGGCCACGCTCGTCACCCACGCCTCCGGCCACGCGGCCCGCGCCGTGGACACGTTCAACATGGAGGACGGGGCCACGCTGAAGATGACCTTCTCCGGCCAGGCGATGCCGCTGACGGCGCCCGCGATGGACCTCGACAAGAGCGCCGGCGCGGGCAACGCCACGCTCGATATCGAGACGCCCCCCGCCGATTCGATGCTGACCGGCGAAACGGCGGAGTGGGACGGCGGCGGCACCGGCAACGATTGGACCACGGTGGCCAACTGGGACCCCGACGTGCTTCCCTCCCAACGCGGCGCTGCGTTGATCAACGGCACGACCTACACGCTGCTCGAGACCGGCGGCGCGGCCATCACCAACCAGGCCAATATCCAACTCGACGCCGGGGACACCGGCTGGACGCTCGATCTGACGGACACCAGCAAGGTCCAGGCGACCCGCACCGGGGCCAGCGTGGGCTTCGGCCCGGGGATCGCGACCATCAGCGACGCCGGTGACACTGTCACCCGCAGCGCGGACCTGAACATTCAGAACGCCGCCGGCCAAAGTGCCGATGCGGCCCAGTTGGACATCAGCGACGGCAGCCTGACGCTCTCCGGCACGAGCAGTCTGATCCTCGGCGGCACAGCGGCCCAGGGCAACGTCAACCAGAGCGGCGGCACGGTCAGCATCGGAGGCGACCTCAAGTTCGGCGCCGCTGCCAATGAGCAGGGCGGCGCCTACCACGTGACCAACGACGCCACCTTGACCGTTACGGGCAACGTGATTATGGCCGACCCCACGGTCAACCAGGCCCAGTTCTACCTGGACACGGCCAACGCCACCATCACCGGCAACACCATCACCGTGCGAAGCCTCCGCGTCGGCGAGGCCGCCGGCCAGACCGGCAGCCTCACGCTGGACGCCACGAAAACCCTGACCTGCACCGGCTGGCTGTACGCCGCGAACAACGGCACCGGCACGGTGACCGTCAACGGCGCCACCGTCAACGTCCAGGCCGCGTTTGCCGCCAACGAGGGCATCGGCATCCTCAATATCAACAGCGGCGATTTCACGATTACCGATGGTGAAATGAAGGGCGCCGACAATGCCGCCGGCAACGGGACGATCAACATCGGCGTCGGGGGCGGCGCCCCCACGGTCAGCCTCACCGGCGGCAATGTGGAGCCGGCCGAAGACGGCGTGGGACTGGTCCGGGTGGACAGCGGCACCATCACCCAGAACACCGACAACGTGGTTGTCGGCCAGAACGCCAATTCCGTGGGCACGTTCACCATGAACGGCGGCACCTACGACCTCCGGCCGGCCACCGTCAACAACGCCAACCATGGGTGCCTCAATCTGAATAACACCAAGGATGGCGAAATGAGCGTGGTGAACATCCTCGGCACGGCCATCCTGTACGTCGGCAACGACATTCAACTGTCGAACAACGCCGGTACCGGCCAGGAAGGTGAGATCAACATCGGGTCCGGGTCGGATACCCCCACGGTGTGGGTGGCCGACGACATCAACAACCGCGCGGGAACCACGGCCATGAACCTGAAGAGCGGCATCCTCCAGTTCAACGAGGCCGGCACCGACAACGCCATGGCCACCGACATCTTCAACTGGACGGGTGGTACGATCGGCGGCCTTGAGACCTACACCGGCAGCCTGACCCAGGAAAACGCCGATGCCGCCAGCCTGCTCCGGATCGGCGCGTCCGCGGGAACCATGAGCATCACGGAGGACTACACCCTGGCCGCCGCCGGCACCGACACGAGTACGCTCGAAATCGAAATCTTTGGCGATGGGACGGGCGGCGCCGGCGCCGATTACGACTTCCTCAGCGTCACCGGAACGGCCACGTTTCACTCGGACAGCGACGTCGCGTTAATCCTCGACGGTTACACGCCGGTCGATGGCGACAGTTGGGACATCCTTGACGCGGGCGCCGTCACAGTGGTCGGCAACGTCGACGACCTGTTCGACACGAGCCAGGCGGGGCTCGATCCGGGCCTCTCGTGGGACTTCGGCGATTTCGCGAGCGACGGCACCGTCAAGGTGATCCCCGAACCTGCCACGCTGGCGCTGCTGGCTTTGGGTGGGTTGGCGCTGCTCCGCCGCCGCAAGCCCTGACACGGTTCGCAGAAACACGGCGCACACCGGGGGCTCACCTGTACGACTTTGGAGTGGGCGAGGCGGCGAAGGGTTCCCACGTTTTCTGGTATTCGTCGCGCGAGAGCATCTCGCCTTCGGTGACACGGAAACGGTATCGGATGGTGAGGGTCTCGGCCTTCTTCACTTCCTTCTTGAACCACGGGCCGAAGCGTCCGTAGTCGCGGTAGGCCGACCACTCGGCGCCCTTCGGGTTGCCGGGATGGCTCATGTGCTGGACGTTGTAGGTCTTGCCGTGGAGCGTGTACTGCTCGGCCACCCAGGGCATGTCGGTGTCCTTGCCGCGCCCGGGTGTGACGCCGTCGGCGTGGAAGAGGTAGCGGGTGGCCTTCCGGTCGACCTCGTCGTGGGGTCGGTACTGGACGCCGGCGTGTTCGGGGTCGCCGTCGAGGATGACGTCGCCAGCGACGGCGGTGAGACGCGAGGTGAAGTCGATGAGGGCGAGGGTCGGCTTCGTGCCAGGCAGGAGAACCTGGGTCCGCTCTTCCTCGATGACCTTTTTGCCGTCGGCGAGGTTCCAGTGGACGAGGCTTGCCAACAGGGCGCCGCCGGGCGCCAGGTTGGTGGCGAGCATCTTCACGTGTTTCTGGTGTACGCCGCCGCCCATGCCCCAAAACCCGTAGCGTTTGCCGTCGAATCCAAGCCGGGTCCATCCGATGAAGATGCCGCGATGGTGGGGATACTGTTTGGCGTTCGTGCCGTTGGTGATGGGCGAGGCGCCCTCGGCGTCGAAGACGTGCAGAAACGGCTTGCAGGTCTCCTTGTAACGGTCGGCGTCCCAGGCGATGACGTAGCGGATGGCCCGGCGACCGTCCTGGAAGACGTCGACGTACTGCCCCTGCTGCAGTTTGGTTGAAAACGGCGAGTCGGCGGCGCGGGCGGGGATTGCCAGGGCGCAGGCAAGTAACACGGTGGCCATGACCAGGTTTCGCGCGATTCCCATGACGGTTCTCCTGCGTGTTCTCGGATTGGGGCTACTTTGTCGGCTTTGCGCCGATCCAGGCAGGCGGTAGCGCGGCGGCCAATCCTGGCCGCCGCGCGGTGGGCACGATTGCCCACCGCGCTATCCCCTGTGGGGAGTCGCGCGAAGGTGACAAAGTAGCCTCAGTTCGTCGGCGCCTTGGCGAAGGCGTCGGATTCCTTCTGCAACTGGGCCGCCGGCGGCATCTCGCCCTGCAGGATGAGGCACCGGTAGCGGAGCACCTGCTCGGCGCCCTGCTTGAGGTTGAACTTCGGGAACGCTCCGAAGCGGCCGTAGTCGCGATACGCCGAGTACACGGTGCCCTTCGGATTGTCGGGGTGATTCATGTGGAGGACGCTGTAGGTCTTGCCCTCGATGGTGTGCTGGCAGGCGGCCCAGGGCAGGTCCCGCTCTTTCTTGACGTCGGTGACGCCGGCGGGGAAGACGTACCTGGTCTTCTTGACGTCCACCTCGTTGGCGGGGCGGTACTGGCAACCGGCGTGTTCGGGGTCGCCGCCGAACGCGGCGTCGCCGGCGACGGCCTTCAGGCGCGTCACCAAATCGACCTGGATGACGGCGGGGGCGGGACGCCGGGTGAAGACAAGAGTGCGGGCCTCTCCGATGAGCACGCTGCCGGCGGGATCGTTCCAGTGGATCAGCGCCGTGAAGGTTGCCTGGCCGGCGCCGGCTTTCTGGTCGAGGGCCTTCTGGTGCAGCATCAGGTGGCTGGGCTTGCCGAAGTTTTTCCGGCAGCCGTTCAGGTCCTTCAGGATGTGCCAGAAGTCGTAGGTCTTGCCGGCGACGCCCACCTTCCATCCGCAGAAGATGCCGCGATGATGCGAGTACTTTCCGCCCGCGCCCTTCGTAATCGGTTTCGTGCCGTCGGGGCCGAAGATGTGCAGATACGGCTTGTACGTCTCGTGCAGGCGCTCGGGGGTCGACTTGTCGTAGGCGTACATCCACCGGGCGACCACGCGGCCGTCGAGCGTGACGTCAAGGTACTCGCCCCTGGTGTCCTTGAACCCAAAGCCCGCGGCGCCGGCCGGGGCGGACAACACCGACGCCAGACACACACCTGCCAGCGCCGTGACAAACAGACGGAGCGTATGCGACATGGTCGTTCACCTTCCTCTCTTGTGGCGGTTCACTTCGTGTCGGGTTTCTCCCGCACTTTGGGTTTCCAGGCGTTGAACTCTTCGGGCTTGAATTCGAGGCGTCGGCCGGTTGCCACGGCCTCGTTGACTTTCAGGGCGCTGACGGTCGCGGCCAGCGCGACCTCGGCCGGGCAGGTCAGTTTCGCCTTGCCGCGCACCGCGTCGAAGAAGTTCTCCAGATGGTACTGATGGACGGGCTTCACGTGGTCGCCGTCGCCGGGGTAGGGGATGGGGGGATAGGCGCGGCCGGTGGCCTGGCCTCCGATTTCGCGCTCCCACTCGGCCATGGGCACGTTGCGTTCGCGGCGGATGCCGCCGAGCGATTCGTTCTCGGAGATCGCGAGCGACCCCTCGTCGCCGGTGAACCGCTCGTAGAAACCGCCGTCGTCGGTGGAGGTCAGGATGTGGTAGTCGCCGCGCACCGTGCGCGTTTTGCCGTCCCCCGGGTAGTCCCACTCGAAAACACACGAGACGTTGTCATACCAATCATAGAAATCGTAATAATCGCGTCCGCCGCTTGCTGTCACGGCCTTGGGCAGGGCGTGCAGGAACCAGTTGAAGACGTCGATCTGGTGCGAGCCGAGGTTGGCGATCGGACCGGCGCTGAACGTCTTCGACCACCGCCAGTCGCGGAACTCCTGCATCGACGCGAAACCGTGTTTGTTGAGAACCGCGTCCTCAATCTTGTACTTGGCCGGCCACTTGAAGGGCACCCGCTTGTGCCCGTGCCACTGGCCGTACACGTGGAGGATGCGGCCGACGGCCTTCTTGTGGTCGAGAAAATCGAGGGCGGCGTGATACCGCGGATTCGAGCGGTGCTGGCGTCCGATCTGGAGAAGGTTGCCCGTCTCGCGTGCGGCCCGGACCATCCGGCGGGCGCCGTCGAGCGTGTGGTGCATCTCCTTTTCGCAGAAGACGTGGAGCCCCGCCTTCAGGCACGCCACGGTCTGGTCGGCGTGGAAGGCGTCGGGCGTGGCGATGATGGCGGCGTCGAGACCCTTCTCGCCGGCGAGCATCTCGCCGTAATCCTCGTACACGTTCACCGGCTGGCCGCGCGCCTTCAGCAGGCGGCTGGAGTAGCGCCTGGAGTAGGACCAGATGTCGCAGACCGCCTTGAACCGGACGCCGGGGATCTTGACGATGTAGTTGATCAACTGCCGTCCGTGGAGGCCCGTGCCGATGACGGCCAGGTGGATCGCGTCGCCCTTGGCGGGCGCCTCCCCCGCGCCGGTCGTGCGGGCGACGGCCACGGCAGCGGCGGCGGCAGAGGTCTTCAGCAACCGGCGGCGAGTCAGGCGCTCGGGCATCGGTACGTTAGCCTTTCGGTTTCTCTGACAAGTCGGGTGGCATGGCCACGCTTGCGTGGCCATGATCTCGCCGCGCGGTAAGTAGCAGCGTCACTGCGTTCGGCATCGATTGGCTGCGCGGGCGCCCGGCAATCGCATTGTCAGTACACCGGCCAGGGCGACCGGGGGGCACGGGCGAGGTACGCATTGGCCTCCGGGTCGCCGGGGAACGTCTCGGTCGCGGGGTCGTACTTTGCCTTGCGGCCGAGGCGCATGGCGGTGTTGCCGAGATGGCAGATCGAGGCCGACCGGTGACCGATCTCGGCATGGGCCGCCCCCTTGCCCCGCGTCCGGATGTTGTAGAGCCAGTCGCCCATGTGGCTGCCGTGGGGCCGATACAGTTGAATCTCGTCCGGGCCGATCTTCTCCGACAGAAGCGACGCCGGTTCGGCGCTGATGTGGCCGCGCTTAACAAAGACCCAGCCCTCGGTCCCGATGAACTTGGTGCCGGACCCGCCGGTGGCGCACCGCAGCCGGACGCCGCCCGCGTAAGTGCAGGTGAAATCGACCTTCGTCGCGGTGGTGAACAGGCCCGTCTTCGGGAACTCGCCGTTGCCTTCGATCTCGACCGGGCCGGTGTCGTCGGTGCCGTTTCCCCACTGGGCGATGTCGAGGTGGTGGGCGCCCCAGTTGGTCACCTGCCCGCCGGAGTAGTCGAGGATGAATCGGAACTGATAATGGCACCGCTGGTGGTGATACGGGGCCCACGGGGCCGGGCCGAGCCACATGTTGTAATCGAGTTCGGGCGGCACGGGTTCGGCTTCCCACGACGGCTCGCACGACTTGTTGTTGCCTGGGATGCCCACCTCGATCTGCTGGAGCCGGCCGATGCGTCCGTTGCGGACGAGTTCGCACCCGAAGCGGAACCGCCCGTCACTGCGCTGCTGGCTGCCGCATTGGAAGACCCGGCCGTAGCGGTCCACGGCATCGACCATGGCGCGGCCGTCGGCGACGGTCAGGCTCATCGGCTTCTCGCAGTAGACGTCCTTGCCGGCCTTGCAGGCGGCGACCGCGATGGCGGCGTGCCAGTGGTCGGGTGTGGCGATGACGACGGCGTCGAGGTCGGGCCGGGCAAACAGTTCGCGGAAATCGCGCGTCGCAAAGACGCCCTTGTATTGGCCGCTCTTGACCTGGTCGGCGTAGACCTTGTTCGTGCCCTCCTCGCCGCCCTTCAAGACGTTGTAGTCGACGTCGCAGACGCCGACGACCTGGGTGTCGCGGTTCCTCTGGCAACTCCTCAGGTGCCCGCCTCCCTGGGCGCGAAAACCCACGTGCCCCGTGCAGATTCGCTCACTGGGCGGCGTGCTGCCGTCGGCGCCCAGGGCCGAACTGCCGACGACGTGCGGCGCGGCAAACGCAGCCGCAGCCGCGCCTCTCAGAAAACGGCGACGCGTCAGGTATGTCATTGTCCCCTCCTTCCGGGTGTCCTTTGGGCGAGCAACCTAGAGTGTCAACGGCGACCGCACGGTCCACACCATCATACGATTCGCCTCGGCATCGTCCACAAAAGATTCGCGGTGGCACGCTGTCATGCCTCGTCCTTGATGGCAGCCGACGCGGCATACTGTGCGTACGCCTCGGCTACCTTGCCCTCGGCGGCGCCGCCCCGGTGCACGTAGACGCGATACCGGAGCGTGACGGGCGCGCCGGGCTCGAGCGTATACGGATTGAGGCCCGGCCAGGACGGGCCGAGGAACCCGTAGTGGCGGAGGGTCCATCCCGTGGGCTTCCAGTGCGAGCCGGGGTCCACGAAAACGGCCGCCCCGGCCATCTCCGTTTTGCCGGCGAACCGGGCCGAGAGGTCGGCCCACTTGGGGGTCTCCTTGTTGCTGTCACCTTTGCGGACGCCGGCGTCGGTGGTGATGACGGTGCCGGCGCGCGGCGCGAAGCGGAAGCAGAGCCCGCCGTAGCCTTTGCCCTTGGCGCCCAACAGTTCCATGGGTCCGCCGACGGCCTCAAAGGTCAGCGTGAGGTCGATGGCCCGGCCGAGGGCCGAGGCGCGGTGGACGACCATCAGGAGCCGCTCGCGGCCGACGCGCTCGCCGTCATCGAGCAGCCAGTCGTTTGCGACGTCGATCGAGGCCCCCTGGGCGCCCGCCGTCTTGTGGTTCCACGACTTGAACCGCTGATGGATGCCCTGCAGGTGCCAGGTCTGCACGGTCTTGCCGCGTGTTTTCATGTGCGGCCAAGTCCAGAAGATGCCGCGATGGTGGTAGTGATCCTTGGGGAAGTCGTCGGTCAGAATCGTGCCGTCGGGCGCCCGGACGGGGTGACAGTAGCAGGACCGCTTGCGGTTTTCCGGGACGCCTTCCTTCAACTGGTCGCGCCAGTTGTAGGTGAGGACCGGTTGGTCGGCTTCGAGGATCCGGAGCCGTCCGCCGGGCTGATCGACGAGGCGGAAACCGGGCTGCTTCGTCTCGGCTCGCCCTTGCCGCGAGGCGACCCAGGCGGCGGCGCCGGCGGTTGATGTGGCCAGGAACGTGCGGCGGGTGATAGGCTGTTCTCGCACAACGCTTCTCCTTTTACGGGCTTTGCGTGAACCACTAACACTACAGCGCCACTTCGCCATTTCGCGCGGTGGGTCGGGGTACCTGTTTAGCGTGCTCTCGAAGCGATGTCATTTCGACCGAGCCCTCGCCAAAGGCGAGGACGAGCGGAGAAATCTCGTCGTACGGACACGGATAACGGCGAGATTCCTCGACTCTTTTTCGCTCGCTCGGAATGACACGCTAAACACGTACGGTCGGGAGACCCGCCGCGCGGTAAGTGGCGCTGTAGTATTAATCCTACTATGCTAACTCGGGGCCCGCCGGGCTGCCTCCACGAACGCCTCAATGTTCTCCGTGGGCACGCCGGGGGGCATGCCCCCGCCGCACGAGAGGATCAGGCGGGTGGTGTCTTCGATGCCTTCGAGGGCGGTCGTGACGGTCTCGCGGACGTCGCCGGGCGTGCCGGAGGCCAGCACGTCGCGCGGCGGGATGTTGCCCAGCAGGGCGACCTGCCCGCGCGTCCACTGCTTCATTTCGGCAAGCGAATGGTCGCAAGCGAAGTTGAACAGGTTCACGCCCACGTCCGGCAGGTGCGGCGCACAGACCCGCCCTGGCGCGTCGTTGTGGAAGAAGCGGACCCGGGCCTGAAAAGCCGAGAAGGCCTCCTGGAGGTACGGCTTGGCGAAGGTCCGGAAATCCTCATCGCCCAGGAAGCCGACGATGTCGTCCAGCAGGAAGATGCCTTCGATGGTGTCGATGGTTTCGGCTTGCAGGCGGAGCCACTCGACGAGAAAACCCGTCACCTTCTCGAGCAGGGCCTCGACCCGGTCCGGCTCGGTCTTGATGGCGATGAGGAACTCGGTGTTGCCCATCAGGAACGCCGCGATGTTAAGCGGTCCCCGTGCCACGGCGAAGCGGATGGCGTGGCCGGCCTCCTCGATGGCCGGACGCGCGTGGACCAGCCGCTTGAGCGCGAGCGGCGGCAGGCCGTGCTCGGCCGGGTTGGGTTGGGCCATGTCGGCAATGGCGGCGGTGCCGCCCGGGACCGGCTCGGCAAAGGGGAACTCGTCCTCATACCAGACCGGCCGGCACCCGAACGCCGAGGGCTCGGTGCACATGCCGAACTCCGACCAGAACCCCGGCAGGAAAATGACCTCCGGGAACCGATCGATGGCCCGGCGGTTGGCCTGGAGCCACAGCCTCTCGGAGGCGAAATAGTCCAGGATGCTTATCCCCGCCCAGACCGGCAGCCAGGGGCTGTCGATGATGAAGCCGACGGGGACCGGTTCCACCCGCTCGCCCTCGACCACCGCCGTCAGCGTTTCCCATTGGGGTTGGTTCAAAGCAGCGCCTTCTTCGCGAAAGGGTCAAACGCTCCAGGGGGAGCGCATGGCGCGGTCCATGAATCTTTCGGCTTCGGGGTCGTCGATGAACTGCTCGGCGACCGGGTCCCACGTCACTTTGCGTCCGAGGCGCATGGCAATGACGCCCAGGTGGCAGACGGTGGCGCTTCGGTGACCGACCTCGACCGGGGCCGCCGGATCTCGACGCGTCCGGACGCTCGCGAGGAAGTCGTCCATGTGGCTGCCCTGCGAGGCGTACAGACGGATCTCGTCGGGCTTGATGGCCGACTGGAGGATCGACGGCGGGTCGGCCTGGTTGTCGAGGCTCACCCACCCCTCGGTTCCGTAGAACTTCGGCGACCCGCCTGAGTCCTTGAAGTTCACCTTGACGCCGCTCGCGTAGGTGGCGGTGACGTCGATGTTCTTCGGCACGGTGAACAGACCGGTCGTGGGCCATTCGCACGTGCCCTCGACCTCGACGGGTCCGGAGCCGTCGGCACCGATGGCCCACTGGGCCACGTCGGACCAGTGTGCCCCGTTGTTCGTGATCTGTCCGCCGGAGTAATCCAGGACGAAGCGGAACGAGTAGTGGCACCGCAGGTGGTGATACGGTTCCCACGGCGCGGGTCCGAGCCACATTGGATAGTCGAGTTCCGGCGGGACGGGCTCGGGCTGCCACGTCGGCTCGCACTGGCGGTTCCATCCGCCCACGCCGCACGTCACACGCTGGAGCCGGCCGATGCGCCCGTTGCGGACGAGTTCGCAGACGTGCCTGGCGGTGGCCCACGACCGCCGCTGCGTGCCCGTCTGGAAGACGCGGCCGTACCGTCGGACGGCCTTGACCATGGCCTTGCCCTGATTGATGGTCAGCGAGAGCGGCTTCTCGCAGTACACGTCCTTTCCGGCCTTGCAGGCGGCGACCGCGATGGCGCCGTGCCAGTGGTCGGGCACGGCGGCGACGATGGCATCGACGTCGGGCCGGGCGAGGATCTCGCGGAAGTCGCGGGTCTGGAAACATCCCTTGAAGGTTCCGCCCTTGGTCGCCTGTCCGTAGGCACGTTCGACCGTTTGCTTGGCGGCGTCGAGGACGTTGTAGTCGACGTCGCAGATGGCGACGACCTGGGCCTCGCGGTTGCGGACGAGTGCCCGCAGGTGGCCGCCGCCCATATTGCGGATGCCGATGTTCGCGACGTTGATGCGGTCGCTCGGGGCGCGGGCGCCGCCTGCGCCCAGGGCCGTTGCCGAGGCGATCACGGGGCCGGCCAGCGCAGCGCCGGCAGCGCGCGCCAGCAGCGTGCGGCGGGTCAGGCGTTTGGCGTTGTGCATGGCTGCTCCTGCCACAAAAGCGCGCGCCGCGCAAGCGCGGCGGCCAACCGTGGGCGGCGCGGCGGCGCGCCGTGTGTCACAGGTGCCACGGCGGGCGCATGGCGCGGGACAGCATCCGGTTGGCTTGGGCGTCG
>Ga0307427_1001266_pt1 | contig 13334 bp, 7 predicted proteins | sample SalMarWE160190MG_FD_202162 | JGI IMG/M metagenome (GOLD analysis project Ga0307427, IMG submission 202162) | Salt marsh sediment microbial communities from the Plum Island Ecosystem LTER, Massachusetts, United States - WE1603-190 | ecosystem: Environmental > Aquatic > Marine > Intertidal zone >... | reverse complement strand
CGAAAACCGCCTCAAAAAGGGGGCAAAAAGGAGCAAAAAGGACGAAAAACGATGAAAAAGGACGAAAAAGGACGAAAACGGCGAAAGTTTTGCCTTACCTATCTTAACAAAAAACGGCCCAATCGCCCCTGGTGGCCCAGAAACGCCGATTTGGAGGCCAAAAAGCGCGTTTTCGGGGGTTTCGGCAAACGGCAATTTGACGTAAGTCTTATGGAGCAGGACGAATCCAAGCCAACGACGAGACCCAATCGAATGCGGAATTCGGAATGCGGAATGCGGAACGAACGGCCACGACAACGGCGAGACCCGTTCGAATGCGGAATGCGGAATGCGGAACGAACGGCCACGACAACGGCGAGACCCGTTCGAATGCGGAATGCGGAACGAACGGCGTGGACCCGGCCTATCCGATGGTTGTATCCTTTCTCCAGCCTCGGGCAAGGCTGTTTCATGGCCGGATTCTGTCCTTTCGCCTCGGACGTGGATAGAAACCACCCGCACGGTGTTAAACGAACCTGCCCGCGCGAAGTTGCGGGATTCTTCTGGGTGCACTAACGTTTTGGAGGTAATGTTGACGGATGCGGCCCCCGAGTGCGCGCGCAGGGGGGCGGGCGTACACCCGCGCACGCCGGTTCGAACCGCCACGCCCAAGACGTTAATGCACCGCGGGATCAGGGTAAGTGGCGCTGTAGTATTAACCACGCATCGAAAGGAGCGCTCGTGAGACTCGACAGGACCATCGCCGCAGGGTTGGCCATCGCACTGGCGGGCGCCCTGCTGCTGACGGCCGTGGCCCGCGCCGGCGAGATCCACGTCGCGCCCGACGGCAGCGACGCAAATCCGGGGACGACGGCCAAACCGCTGGCCGGCCTCGACCAGGCACGCCTGGCCGCACGCAAGGCCCGAGCCGAAAGCAAGGACCCCATCACGGTCTACCTTGGCGGCGGGACCTACTACCTGCCGAAGACGGTGGTCTTCACGCCGGAGGACTCCGGCGCCGCCGAGGCGCCGATCACCTACGCCGCCCGGCCCGGCGAGCGAGTGACGATCAAGGGCAGCCTGCCCGTCGAGGCCCCCTGGAAGCCGTACCGTGACGGCATCTACCGGTGCTCGCTGAAAGGCACGCCGCTGGAAGGCGCACGGTTCAACCAGTTGTTCTGCAACGACCGGCGCATGGTGCGGGCCCGCTGCCCGGACTGGGACTTCGACGACCCGCTGCGCACCGGCAAGGGGTACCTGCAAGTCGAGAGCGGCGGCCTCGAGCACATGATCTGGAAGCCCGGCGACCTGGACGACAGGAAAGGGAAGTGGTCCAATCCGACGACCGGCATCGTCCACGCGTTCCACCGCAACAACTGGGGCAACATGCAGTACCGGATCGGCAGAATCGACTGGGCCCGTCGCCGCATCGCGCTCGCCGAGGGCGGATGGCAGTGCCAGCGCCGCACCGGTCCGGGCAAGGGCCGCGGCCGCAGTTCGCCTTACTATATCGAGAACCTCTTCGAGGAACTCGACGCCCCGCACGAATGGTTCCTCGACACGAGCAGCAGCACGTTGTACTTCTGCCCGCCGAAGGGCGTGGACCTGAGCCGCGCCCGCGTCGAGGCTGCGGTCGCCAGGCGGTTGATCGAGTTTCGCGGAACGCCCGACGCGCCCGTTCACCACATCAACCTCAAGGGCCTGCACCTGGCGCAGACCCAGGCCACGTTCATGGACACTTGCGAGGACCTTGCCCGCGGCGACTGGGCGATCCATCGCGGCGGCAGCATCACCTTCCGCGGCGCCGAGGACTGCCGCGTCGACGATTGCCACATCGAGCAGGTGGGCGGCAACGGCATCTTCGTCGACGGCTACAACCGCCGCATCCACGTCGCCGGCTGCCTCATCGAGAACCTCGGCGACTCGGCCATCTGCTTCGTCGGCCGGCCCAAGGCCGTCCGCAACTATCAGACGTGGAGCCGGCGCGCCGGCAAGATCGACGACCTGACGCCGGGCCCCGCCTCGCCCGACTACCCCGCCGACTGCTCCATCCGCAACAGCATCACCCGCGACGTGGGCGCCTACGGCAAGCAGACCTCCGGCGTGCTCGTGTCGATGAGCATGGGCATCACCATCAGCCACTGCACGGTCTATAACATCCCGCGCGCCGGCATCACCTTCAACGACGGCACCTGGGGCGGGCACGTCCTGGAGCACTGCGACATCTGGGACACCGTCCAGGACACCGGCGAGCACGGACCGTTCAACAGTTGGGGGCGGGAACGGTTCTGGAACGGCCTGAAGAAAGATCTGGTCCTGCTCGACGCGATCAAGACCGTCCACATCCGCAACAACCGCATCGCCAACTACCGAAAGAGCGTTTCCGCCGGCAACTGGACCATCGACCTGGACGACGGGTCCAGTAACTTCCACATTTACAACAACCTCAGTCTCGGCTCGACGCTCAAACTGCGCGACGGCTACTTCCGCAAGGTCACCAACAACATCCACGTCAGCGGCGTGCCGCTGGGCTGGCACTGCTGGCCGAGCGGGTCCGACGACGAGTTCTTCGGCAACATTACCGTCATCACCGGCAGTCCCGTCGGGGGGGACAAGCCGCAGACCAACCTCCTGCGGCCGGCAGGCAGGATGTGCCCCCACCCCTGGGGCAAGCGGCACGACCACAACCTCTGGTGGAACCTCAACACCAGGCAGTTCAGCCTCGCGGGGATGACCTGGGAGGCGTGGCGGGCCCGCGGCTACGGCGAGGGGTCGGTCTTCGCCGACCCGATGTTCATCGACCCGGCGGGGGGCGACTACCGCGTCAAGCCCGAATCGCCGGCGATGAAACTCGGCTTCAAGAACTTCCCGATGGACCAGTTCGGCCACCAGATGACGCGCATCGTTCCCTTCGGCGGACAGTTCGAGAAGTCGGTCGCCGTCACGATCCGGCCCGACGCGCGCGGAGGCGAGGTCCGATACACGCTCGACGGCAGCGACCCGACGCCACGGTCGAAGCCATACGCGGGACCGCTGACGCTGACCGCCGCCGCCACCGTCAAGGCGCGGACATTCAAGGACGGCCTGCCGGTCGGATTCCCCGAGACCGCCACGTTCGAGAAGGTCGAGAAGGCTGAGCGGCCAACCTGGCTGGCGTCACTGCTGGCAGGCCATTGGATCGGCGGTGAGGTGGCGCCGGCAAAGTCCCGAAAGCCAATCGTCAAACCGAACCGGTGGCGCGGCATGACCGTACGCGACATCGCCGGCGACAACGACCTCATCGACGCCAGCGGCGGGCAGGACTACGGCGTGTTCATCGAGACGGTTCCCGCCGGATCGCCGGCCGCCGCGTCGGGGTTCAAGAAGGCCGACGTCATCATCGCCTGTGCCGGGCAGAAGACAACCGACCTGGCGGCCCTGAGAGCCGCCGAGCGCAAGGCCGGGACGGGCGACATCAGCGTTACCGTGATGCGCGGCTACGACAAGGTCAAGGTCATGATTCCCGCCCGGCTGCAACTGGACGCCGCCACGGCTCGGCTGCACGGCAAGGGGGTTCGCAAGTCGCGCGACCATATCTCTCACTGGCAGCAACTCGATGAGTGGGTCAGTTGGCCGGTCGCAATCGCCAAGCCCGGCACGTACATCGTCGAACTCGTCTACGCCTGCCGCGACGACCGGTCCGGCACACAGTACGCCGTGACGATCGGCAAGGACGCGCTCGAGGGCACCGTCGCCAAGACCGGCGGATGGAGCGATTACGCTCACGTGGCGCTGGGGCGGATCAAGGTCGAGAAGGCGGGGACGTACACGCTCTCGGTCAAGCCGACGAAGATACCGCGCGGCGCCGTCATGAACCTGCGGTCCGTCATGCTCTCGCCTGCACGCTGAGCGAGTGTTTCAAGCCCCGGCGTGCCGCGCGGCGGTGTGCCGGCCGCCTCGCAGGCGATCCCGGCCGCTATGCTTGCCACGGGCGGTCGCGTTTGAGGTTGCCGGTCAGGAGCTTCCGCGCGATGGCGGCGTCTTCCTGGATTTGGAAATCGAACATCCCCACGCAGGCGAAATCGGCGCCGTTCTCAAAGACGTACCGGAAAGCGACTCGCGGGTGAATCGCGCCGGCGGCCAGGACCTTGAAGGCAATCCACGGCCGCTTCACCTCCTTCATGAACGTGATGGTCTCCTGCGGCGCTTCGCACCAACTGTTGTCGTGCTTGCCTTCTTTGCTATACGACCAGTAGTCCGACCGGTGGAGCGTCTTCATGTAGAAATCGGGTTCGAGCCCCCCCGCTTCGACCGCCATCGGCACGCTGAGGGAATGGCCGCCCACCCCGGCGGGCACTCCGGCGTCCTTGATGGTCCCGAGCGCCTTTTCGATGAGGTCCACGCGGCCGTCCTTCACCCAGCGGTCGCCGATGTTCCCCTGGATGTAACAGGCGATTGCCCCGGCGTCGACGGCCTTCTTAATGTTGGTCCCCGTGTCGTTTTCCTTCGGATAGACCTGGGCCAACCACTGGATCTTGCCGCCTCGCTTGTTCCAGTAGGTGTCCAGAATCTTCATCACGTGGTCGTCGGTCCGGAGCAAGGCGGTGTTGATGCCGAACTCCTCGCACAGATGAAGCGTCTCCCAGATCTTTTCGTCCGTGAAGTAGTGCTTGAGCATGGACGACACGTAGATGAGGTCCCTGCTGTGGGCGAAACCGCTGAGGAGGTTCCCGCCGCAGATCAACCGGGTGACCTTCCGCTTCCCGATCTTGCCCGTGGGAAGCAGGTCGGCCGATTTCTGCGACGCCGGCCCGGACGGCTTCGAGGCAGTCCCGGCCAACAGGGCCCGCTCTTCCAGACTCAGCGCCAAGGCGCTCCCCGCCGTAGCCGCGAGGGTTCCTTTGAGAAAATCCCGGCGATTGACTGCTCTGTTCATTCCCGTCACCTGCCTTCCCTGCTTGCCTCCTGTGGACGTGTTCAGGGCAGGCTGCGCCCTGCCCGCTTTCGACCGTAGGGGGCGGTTCTCACGTATTGTACCGGCACGAGGGGCTCCCGCAATGCCCGAAGTCCTGCGGCTGGTCCCTTGATTCCAGGGTGTGTGTGCGTATACTTGGGATGTCGGTCCGGAGGCCAAGGGCGGGGCTGGGGCCCTTTCCCATTCGGGCTGCCCCCTGGTGTAATGGTAGCACGCGCGGCTCTGGACCGCTTAGTCGGGGTTCGAATCCCTGGGGGGCAGCCATTCTTCCCCGCCGCCTGCGCATCGCCTTGCAGCGAAAACGGAACCCCCGGTGCCCGGCCCGGTTTCGTATAATGAATGCGCACGGTCTTGCACGTCGGATAAGGAGATGAGCCATGCGGAAATCCCTGCTGATCGTTCTCGTTGCGGCTGTTGCGGTTGGGGCCCTGACGATTGGATGGTCGGTCGCGGCAGAGAAGCCGACCGAGAAGGAGAAGGTCAAGAAGGCGTTCACCTTCACACTCATGGACCAGGACGGGAACAAGGTGATGATGTCGCAGTTCCGCGGCCAGGTCGTCGTGCTCGAGTGGGTGAACTTCGACTGCCCGTTCTCGCGGCGGCACTACGAAAAGGGCACCTTCAGGGAACTCTGCAAGAAGTACAAGTACGGTGTCCCGGGCGCAAAGCCCGCTCAGACACAGCCGCAACCGCCGCGCAAGAAGACGCGCGGCAAGAAGCAGAAGGTCGTGTGGCTGGCCATCAACAGCACCAATTATTGGACCGTCGAACGCAACAAGCAGGCGGCCGAGAAATACAAAGTGCCGTATCTGATCCTCGATGACCACGAGGGGAAGGTCGGCAGAATCTACGGCGCCAAGAACACGCCGCACATCTTCATCAAGGGGCCGGACGGCACGCTCGCCTACCAGGGGGCCATCGACGACGACCCCAGTGGCAACAAGGAAGAGCCCCTCAACTACGTCGCCCAGGCGCTGGAAGAGATCCTGACCGGCAAACCCGTCTCGCAGCCCGAGACAAAGCCGTACGGTTGCAGCGTCAAGTACGCGAAGAACCGCTGACGGCCGGGCTCCCTGGCAAGGCCGCCGCGCGGAGTCTGCGTAGGACGCTATACACGTACAAACGGGCCTCACAAATACCCGCGATCGGTGTTCGCGCCAATCATCCCCCGTTCGCGACTCGCTGGCTTCTTCCGCCCGGTCTCACTTTCTCCACTCCGCGACAACCCGGGGTAAAAACGTTTTTCAAATCCCCCTATCCACCTGCCAACCCAAGACTTGCAAACACCGCAAATGGCTCTCCGCCGACTCCGAGACGGTGGCTTCGGGGCACGGCGTCCTTACCCGCCTCCCTTTTCCCACGTGGAGCGCCTGGAGTTTGCCGAACAGGGAACTTTTGCGCGGCGGGTGCGGAGACCCCCCGCGCTGGACGCGCTTCGGAATCGGCGGCGCACCGGCTCGCCTTGGCGAGTGGCACCCCGCGGCGGGAGACGGCCCCCATCATCGCACGTCAGGCCGCACGCCGGCCGCTCACGAACAGGAGGATGTTCGTGGCCACGGCCCGGGCGTCCTGGGCCTTGTAGCCACGGCGGCCGAAGGCGTTGTAGCCGGTCATCGAGAACATGATATCGAAGGGGCTGTAGACGCCGACGAGTTTGTCTCCGAGATAGATGCCGATCAGGTCGGCGTGCGGCCGGCCCAGCCGCAGCACCCGCAGCGCCCGGCTGAACTGGACGCCCGAGATGAGGCCGTATCCGGCGCCTTTGGGCAGGCGGCCGGTCATCAGCGGATGGGTCTGCGGGATAGGCTTGAGTTGCCACCCGACCTCGGCGGCGAGTTTGCGGAACGCACCGTTGAACTCGAGCGACCCGCCGGCCGCCTCGACCCACAGGAACCCACCCTTCCCGGTGTAGGCTTTGAGGGCCTGCTTCTGAGCCTGGGCCATCTCGATCTCGCCGGGCCCGATGAGGTAAGCGACGTCGGCGGCGCCGAGGTCCGACGGCTTGACGCCCTTCTCGTCGGCGGTCAGCGAGAGACCGGCCTTCGTGCTGAGGTGGCTCGTAAGGTGCTGGAACACATTGTAGTTTCGTCCGGTCAGCCATCCCGGACCGTCGTACTTGACTCGTGCCAGTCGCAGACTCCTGCGTCCGCCGGCTCGGACGGCCGCCGGGTAGCGGTCCTTCTCCTTCGACTGGCGGGCCTGGAGTTTGGCCCTCAGGGGGCTCTGGTCGGTTGCGTAAGTGAACAGGTTGATCCCCCACTGGAACAGGTAACTGCGGCGGGCATAGGCCTTGGTCTGCCAGGAGCAGGAGATATCGTCCATGGCGTAAAACAGGAAGGTCCGCATCCCGTCGTTCAGCCCCAGGATTTCGGGGCGCTGTTTGAGCGGATGCGGATGGGTGAACGACCCGTGGTCGGGGCCGAGCGGCTTCAGTTGCCACTGGGGCCAGACTTCCTTGACGAACTCCTGGGTCCACTTGCGCACCGCCGGGTTGCCGCACGACGCCTCCAGGAGGATCGTTCCACCGGTGTCGGTGAACTGGCGGAGTTTCTTCTTGTGGACGTCGGTGAACTCGGGCGGCGTCTCGGCGGTGATATAGAGGACCGGGGCGTCGTGCAGTTCCTCGACCGGGGCGCGGAGGCTGACGATCTGCCAGTGGAACATCTGCTCTTTGACCTTCTCGACGTAGGTGGTCAGGTTGGCGATGTCGCGGCGGTGGTTGTTCCACTCCCCCTCGTACTGGAGTTTGTTGTAGAGGATGGGCGCGCGGCCCTTGTAGAGGAACAGGAGGCAGAAGCAGGTCTCCGGGATGCCGCCCCAGGACCCGTCGCCCTGCTGTGCGCGGACCAGGTGCGTGGCGCCTTCCTTGTACCAGTTGCGGGTCCCGAAATACTTGTACCCTGCGGCAATGCCGACGCGCTCGACGCTGTAGAGCCAGTAGCGTTTGTGCTTGTCGGTCCCGTTGGGATGCTTGGGACTGACGTCGGGCTTGAAGTGCTTTCCGAGCCAGCCGAGGGCGGCATCGACGCGGCGTTCGAAGTCGCCGCCGACGCGGCCGCTTCGTCCGTTGCGGCAGGGACACCCGCTGGCCAGGTTCAGGTTGTCCAGGGTGATGAAGATACTGGCGAGTCCGGCGGCGGTCATGGTCCCGTATCCGGGTGTGCTGCCGCCGAGTTTCTTGCTCTTGTTGTCGCCGTAGTTCCACGCGCCGTCGGGCTTCTGGAGGCTTCGGTAGAGGCCCATGCTCCGCTCCCAGACGTAGCGTGGGATCTCGACGCCCGCCAGGGCCGCCTCGCGCAGGGCCAGCATTGCCATTTGTGTGTTCGAGAGGTCGTAGCGGCCGTCCGAACCACCGAGGCTCGTGTAGTTCCACCCGCCGTGACTGCCCTGGGCCTGGACCAGCCACATGGCGTCCGCGATGAGGGCCTTGCGGACGGCGTCGCGTTTGGCGCCCGACAGTTTGCGCTGAAGATACGCATAGGCCATCGTCCGCATGGAGACGGCGTAGGTGTAGTTGAGGTTCCGGCTCATCAGGACGTTCAGCCCCTTGGAGATCGCCTCGCGGTTCGGATGGATGCCGGTGTAGACGAGCGAGAACAGGGCCATCTCCGTGTGGCCGCATGGGGTCGAAGCCTGGTGGTGCTTGGTCTCGGGCCAGGCGCCGCTGCCAGTCTGGCGGTTGATGAGCCATTTCTGAGCCTTCTCAATGGCCTTGACGACCTGTTCGTCCGTGAGGGCCCTGCCTGCACCCTGGCCCCTCCCCCTCTGAGGCCTCGCCTCCGACGGCTTTCCCTTACCCTGCCCCCCCTTCTTCTTCTGAGCGGCCCGCGCTGCCGTCCGGGAGGGAGTGTGGCAGACCACACCGATGCCCAGCATCCCCGCCAAGACCATTGAGAGGAAACGCCATCGCCGCATGCCGAAAGCCTCGCTATCCCCCAGGCTCTTGCCTACAGAAGGCAAACACTCCCCCGTCCCGCCGCCGTCGCGCACCATTATTGCGAGAACGACACACCGCTGCAAGGCCGCTCTCGGTCGTATCGTCATCCGGCGCCGCCGGACTCCTGCACAAGCCGCTCGGCGGCGATAGTCTGTCTCGCGGTCATGCCGCGCAGCAACCGGGCGGCCCCGAAGTAACGGAGCCGCCCGGCAGGATTGCAATCAGAATGGCGGGGATTGCATCTACTTCCGGCGGCGGCGGCGGTTCAGCGCGCCCAACCCGCCGAAGGCCACCAGCGCCAGCGTCGCGGGTTCGGGGGTGGCACGCTCGTACGAGAAGCCGCCGGTCAGCAGGGCCTGGGTCCCACGGGTCCAATCAAGAAACTCGATATCGAGGTAAATGTCATCCGGGATCAGGTGGAGAACACCGGGTATCCCCACGATGTTGTCACCGACCGCCGTCTCCAGGGCCCCATCAAAGGTGTCGAAGGTGAGATTGGCGTAGTTGGCCGCAGACATCTCGACGGGATCCCAAGGATTGCCGTTGAGGCCGAAGAAGGCCCATTCCGTGCCCAGCGGGGACAGGTGGCCCACCTCATCAAAGGCCTGCTCCAGGTTGATGTTGAAAAGCCCCCTGATGTCCGCCCTGGTCAGCCACACGTTGCCGGTGAGACGGTCCTGGTTCTCCGGAAGAATCCAGTCCGCCCCATCGGGCTTCGTGAAGGTCATCCACCCGTCGGCCCACGTCCAGACCGTCGGCGCAGCGCCGGCCGCAGCGCTCATCGCGGCAACCAGCCCCAGGGCCACAGCCATCGTCAATCCGTACCTCATCGCTATCCCCTCCGCTCAGAGTTCCAGGTCGTTTTTCCAGGCCGGCAGTACACACTCCAATACTAACCCGACCGAAAAAACGGCTCCCGGAGGGCGGTTCACTCCGAGAGCCGCTGATCATCAAGCCGGCAAGGGGATTGGCGTCAGGTGAAAACCACCGCCCGCCCCCTCCAGGCCGGCGGCCTCCTTATCCCCTCTCGTTCACACATACTATAGCACAAACTTGCCGGAAAGTCAAATACGATGCACAAGCCGGCCGACCACCCACCGCCCTGCCGCCGCACCCCGCAAGACGCGGTTCCACAGGCGGTTGCCTTCCCACAGCGGGCCCGCTGCCCGGCCATCTCACAGCCGCGCGAGGCCGGATTTCAGACACTCGACGACCAGGTCCTGATCCTCTTCCGTCAGGCGGTTATAGAACGGGAGGGCGATGGTGCGTGCGGCCACCTTCTCGCAGACGGGGAAGTCACCCGGCCGGAAGCCCAGGTCGGCATAGAACGGCTGGAGGTGGACGGGCGTGAAGTAGTTCGAGCACCCGATGCCCTGGTCCCTGAGGTCCGAAAGCACCTGGTCGCGCTGCTCCTGCGTAAACCGGTCGGCCAGGCGCACCACGAAGACGAACCACGACATCTTGCCCTCGGCGTACGGAGGGAGCGGGACGAGTTCCTCCAGGCCGGCAAGCGCCTCGATGTACCGCTCCGCGACAGCGGCCCGCGCCTCGATAAACTCCGGCAGCCGCTTCAGTTGCGAAATGCCGAGCGCACAGCCCAAGTCCGAGAGGCGGTAGTTGTAGCCGAGCCGCGCGTGGGCAAGCCACCCGGCGCCGGTGTCGCGGCCCTGGTTGCGCAGGCTGACGCACAGGTCGGCCAGGGCACAATCGTCCGTGACGATCATGCCGCCCTCGCCCGTGGTCATCTGCTTGTTCGGATAGAAGGCGAAGGTGGCCGCCAGGCCGAACGTCCCCGCCAGGCGACCGTGGTACGTGGCGCCGACGGCTTCGCAGGCATCTTCGACGACGGGGATGCCGCGCGTCTCGCCGATTTCCATCACACGATCCATCGGCATCGGCCGCCCGAAGATGTGGACGGGCAGCAGGAGCCGCGTGTTCTGCGTGACGGCCGCCTCGACCTGCTCGATGTCCATGTTCCACGTGGCCTCGTCGATATCCACGAATACCGGCCGCGCACCTTCGAACAGGGCACAGTTGGCCGAGGCGATGAACGTGAACGGGCTGGTGATCATCTCGTCGCCGGGTCCGAGTTCGAGCGCCCGGACGATCAGATGCAGGGCACTCGTGCCGGAGTTGACCGCCACGCCGCGCGCCATCCCATGAAAAGAGGCAAACGCCTCCTCGAACTCCGGCAGTTTGGGTCCGAGGCTGAGGTGCGGCGTCCGAAGGACCGAGACGACGGCGTCGATATCGTCTTGCGAAATCTCGGGCCGCGCGAGCGGCACACGTTCTTCAACCATGGTTGCTCCTCGTTTGTTTTGTCAGCGAGCGCGGCCGCTCTCCCAACCGGACGCTGCGCGCCGCCGGCAGGTTGCCGGTCAACAGGCAATCGCCGGCCATCGCGGCGGGCTTCTCGATGCCCAGCATCGCCAGGACCGAGACAGCAAACTCGGTGACCGAGCGAACCCCACGCCATCGATCAAGCCCTGAAGATGCTCATGGACTCAAACTGACCGTTCTATGCCGCCAGGAAGTTTTTCGCGGCGACGGAGTGCGGGGTTATCATGAGCATGTCGGGTGATCTCTTTGTCGCAGACTCCTGTGGAGATGGCTTGATGCCAGAGGGTCCGACGCAAGGGAAGGCGACGAACGGCCGCCCTTCCGATCCTTGGCCGCAGCCCGCTCATCGTCGACGACCTATCCCTGGAGCCTGGCCAGACGGAGAAAGTAGTTGGCCCGCTGGAAACCCGGCTCCAGGCGCAGCACCTGGGCCAACAGGTCGGTGGCATCGGCATAGCGGTCGCTGAAGTAGTACACGTAGGCCAACAGGAATTTCATCCGGGCCAGGCCCGGCCGCAACTCCACCTGCCGTTCGAGGTTCTTCAGATGCCGACTGTATTCGTCGGCGTCGCCGTAGAACTCCTGAAGGCGGAACTCGAACAGCCCCCAACTCGGCTCGATCGCGAGGGCCTGCTCAAGGTACCGCGACGCCTGCCGGTACTCGCCGTTGGCGTACGCCGCATGGGTCATGGCAAACAGCGCGAAGGCGTTCTCGGGCTGGGCCTTGTGGGCGCGGCGGTAGGATTCACCGGCCAGGTTGAACTCGCCCATGAAGAACCGGAAATCCCCGAGCCTCATGTGCTCCTTGTAAGAATCGGCGCCTTCGCGGAGGGCCTGGATCAACTCGACCCGCGCTTCGGGGCTCAGGGCAGGTTCCTCGAGCCCCGTCATATCGTCGGCGACGCGCCGGACGGCCGCATCGACCGGCCGGCGAACCGCCTCCGCAACAGCGCCCCGCTTCATGACAGAGAGCAGCCCTTTGGCAACCTGGTCGGCGGCAGCGAGTTTCGTCAGATGTTTCTCGGCCTCCTTCCAGCGTCCCTGGAACAGGTCCAGGAAGGCCATCAGGAACCCCAGTTCGCGGTCGTTGGGCTGTTTGGCCGCCTGCGCTTCGAGCTCCGCCCGGGCGTCGGCCAGATCGTCGGGGTTGCGGAAGACATCCTGGAAGTTCGAGCCGACGATCCGTGTTTTGTCGGGCCAACCCTCGGTCATCACAAGCGACCCGCGCAGTTCCTGCGCCGCACGCCGAAGGTCGCGCGCCCCCAGAAGGCACAGCCCCAAGGCCCGCCGGGCCGTGGCGTTGGTGGCGTCGCGCCGGGCAAGAACTTCCCACGCCTGTGCGGCGAACTTGTACCGACCGTTGTTGAACAAGTAATTGCCGAGGGCAGCCAACTGTGTGTCGTAGAGTTGATCGATCTTGGGACCCTTGACGGGCGGACGCCCGGCCAGCAGACTCTCCATGAGGTCGAGGAATCCCGGCTCGCCGAGGCTCTGCTGCACGTCGTCTGTGAACGGCGCCAGAAAGATTGCGGGCTCCACGGTCCCCCCGCCCACCAGGTCGGTTCGCGAGAAGAATCCGTAGCCGGCATCCGGCCGGTCCAGAATCGGGAAGGGGAACATGAACTGGCGGAACCCAAATCCGAGCCGGCCAAGGCTGACGTCGTCGCGCTTGCGGGCCCGCTCGGCCAGCGCGAGGGTCGTCTCCTTCAACTTGCTGAACCGTGCGCGTTTCTCAAAATTGAGCGAGTCGATGCTCCGGACCTGCATCAGAGCCAGTGGGCTCAACCCGGGTCCCGGCGCAAGGTCTCCCGCGCCAACGGCTTGCCACGTGTTACGCGCCAGGGACACATTGATGCCGCGGGCCGCCAGGTAACTGGCCCCCTGGGGCGGCGGTCTCCTGGCGAATTGCGCTGCGGAAGTGTACCCCATGCCAGAACCCAAGGTGCGATTGATCCCATATGAAGGCAGGTCCGTGAGAAAGCTCGTGCTGGGTCCGTGGCCCACGTCGCGCAACGCCCCCTGGCCCCTGGCCCAGGGCGAGGCAAACGCACCGACCAGAAATACCAGCAGCATGACACCTGCGTCTCGCATAGCGCACCGCCTAATGAATCGGCTCATTTGCCT
>Ga0307427_1001265_pt1 | contig 13341 bp, 5 predicted proteins | sample SalMarWE160190MG_FD_202162 | JGI IMG/M metagenome (GOLD analysis project Ga0307427, IMG submission 202162) | Salt marsh sediment microbial communities from the Plum Island Ecosystem LTER, Massachusetts, United States - WE1603-190 | ecosystem: Environmental > Aquatic > Marine > Intertidal zone >... | reverse complement strand
GCCGGCAGCGAAGCCTGCGGCCAAGCCCGCCGCCAAACCTGCGGCGAAACCGGCCGCCAAGCCTGTCGCCAAACCGGCGCCCAAGAAGGTCGAGCCGAAAAAGCCGGCCGGTCCGACCGCCGGCGATCTGTACGCGGCCGCCAAGCAGAAGTACAACGCCGGTGATTATGATGCCGCTCAGAAAGAGGCGGTCAAGGTGGACCGGGCCAAACTCGGTCTCTTCCAGAGGTGGGGATACGACGGCCTGGCCAGGGATATCAAGAAGGCCGTCGCCGGCCGCGCCGCCGGGGAGAAGGCCCTGGCTGACGGAAAGGCTGCCCTGACCGAAAAACGTTACACCGTCGCGCTGGAGAACCTCTCCCAAGCCGCCTCGTCCAGGTATCTGCCCCCCGACAAGGGCGGCGCCGCCGAGGCCGCCTACAAAATCGCCAAGAACGAACACGGCAAGGCCGTCACCGGCGCCAAGAACCTGATGGCGAAGGCCAAGGACGCCCTGAACGATGGCAAGGCGGCCGAGGCTCGCAAGATGGTCGATCAGGTCAAGGCCATGGATGTAGACCTCGGCTGGTGGGCCGGCCGCGACCTGAAGGGCCTCGACAGCCGAGTCACCTCTGTTGAGGCCGCGCTGGTGGCCTCGGCAGCGAAGCCTGCCGCCAAGCCCACAGCCAAACCGGCCGCCAAACCAGCCGCCAAACCGACAGCCAAACCGGCCGCCAAACCAGCCGCCAAACCTGCCGCCAAGCCGGCCGCCAAGCCGAAGTTCGACGCCGCAGCGCTGGCCAAGCAGGCCAAGCGGGCCCAGGCCGAGGATGAGATCAACCTCGGCGACGCCGCACTCGCCAAGCACGAGTATCAGAGAGCCAAGATTCATTTCTCCCGGGCCCAGAACCTGTGGCCCGGCTCGGCCAAGGCCGGGCAGGGGCTCGACAAGGCCATGAAACTGCTGGCGGAGCGGGAAGAGCCCCTCGGCGACGTCGTCCGCGACGTGCGGGCGCTGGAACTCCAGCGGGTCATAGCCGACGTCCAGGAACTCCTGGCCGAGGCCGAACGCCGCATGACCCGCGCCGAAAGGCCCGAGGACTACGTTGAGGCGGAGCGGCCTCTCTCCCAGGCCGACCGCACGATCGACGTGGCGCCGGTTCTTTCGGTCGAGGAGCAGGAACGCCTTCGCGAAGAGGTGTACGCCCTTCGCAAGCAAATCCGGACCGGCAAAGCCGTCGCCGAGGGCAAACGCAGGATCGATTCCGAGCGGGAATCCGTCGAACGCGAACGGGAACGCCTCGCCCAGGATCGCGCGGACCGTGATAACAAGGTCAAGCAACTCTGGCAGCAGGCCGAGGAACTCCGCAAAAGCATGCAGTTCAATGAATCGATTGAGATGCTCGACCGCCTGATCCTCGTCGACCCGAACGACGAGCGTGCCCTACGATGGCGCGAAGACCTGCTGTATCTGGAAGCGCAGGCGCGGCAGGTTGGGATCCGCACGGACCGCGAGGCCGGGGCCGTCGAGGCCATGGCCGACGTCGAGAAGGCCGCCATCCATCCCGGCGACGAGATCCGGGGCGTCGTGACGTACCTGCGGTATCCCGAAGCGAAAGCCTGGAAAGACCTGACCGACTTCCGCCGGGAGTTCACGAAGGCGGTTTCCGCCGAGCCGAAGGCCGTGTCCGAGACCCGCCGCCGCCTCAAAGAGCCGATCGACCTGGACTTCGAGAAAACCAGTCTCGACAACGTGCTCAAGTACATCAGCGAGGTCCAGCGGGGCCTGAACATCGTCATCGACCCGGACGTGAGCACCGGCGGCATCGACCTCTCGACACGCGTGGTGGACCTGAAGGTCAAACGCGTGGACGTCGAGTCGGTCCTCGGCCTGATCCTGGGCGCCGACCTCGGATACAAGGTCGAGTCCGGGTACATCCTGGTAACGACCCGCGAGAAACTTCAACAGAACCTGCCGGTGGTCACCTATCCGGTCCAGGACCTGGTGGCGGTGATTCCGGACTTCGGGGGCGAGGCCCCGCGGTTTGAGGTCGGCGACGTGACGCAGGCGGCGGCCGCCGCCGCAGGCGGCGGCGGCTTCGGAGACCTCTTCGGAGCCGGCACCACCGCCCCCGCCGAAGGGCCCGCCGGGTTCCAGGAACTCATTGACATCCTCCAGCGAACCGTCAACAACCAGGCCGATCCCAACGTGGCCGCCTGGTCCGACGAGGGCGGCCCGGCCGCCGTCGAATACATGAACGGCCTGCTGATCGTCACCCAGACGCGCCAGGGCCACGAGAAAGTGGCCGACCTCCTGGAGCAACTCCGCCGCGAACGCGCCATCATGATCAGCGTCGAGAGCCGCTTCTGCACCGTCACCGATGAGTTCCTCCAGGATATCACACTCGACGTGGATATGTCCCTGTCCCCCTCGGCGGCCGGCGGACGGTGGGACCCCGGTGCGAACCTCGTCCGAGACCCGACCCTCCTCCCGTACGACACGCTGCCGGGCGCCACGACCCAACCGCCTATCGTACGGTTGTGGGACACGACTGTGGACCCGCCCCAGTGGATGCAGGACATTAACGGCAATAACATCGGCCAGATCCTGACCGACCCGACGATGCGGGGCATCGGCGCAGGGGTGGCGCGCGGCGGGGCGCCCATCATCGTCTCCAGCACCGGGTCCAACGGCATGGGCACCAGCACACTGCTGCCGCTGGCGGGTACGGCATTTGCCGACCCGTGGGTGGAGAGCGAGGGCGGGCTGGTGCTGAGCGGCGTGTTCCTCGATGACATCCAGGTCGGCTTCCTGCTGCGGGCCATCCAGGCCGACGTCCGGTCCACCCTGCTCCAGGCGCCGCGCATCACCCTGTACAACGGTCAGCGGTCCTACATCAGCGTCTCGAGGGTCGAGTGTTACATCGCCGACATCGAGCCGGTCGTGGCCGAGGCCGCCGTCGGCTGGGACCCGACCATCGGCGCCATCCCGGTCGGCACGACCCTCGACGTCAAGGCGACCGTCTCGGCCGACCGCCGCTACGTCCAGATGGACCTCCGGCCGCAGGTCGCCGACCTGCTCGGTTTCAGGCAATCGACGGTCTCGGCTGCCGTGCCGGCGGGCATCGCCACAGCCAACATCGACCTGCCGAACGTACGGGTCCAGGACTTCAAGACCACCGTCAGCGTCCCGGACAAGGGGACGTTGCTGTTGGGCGGCATGAGGCAGTTCATCGAAGCCGAGGCCGAGACCGGCGTCCCCGTCCTCTCGAAGGTCCCGATCCTGAAACGTCTCTTCAACAACCGGGCAACCGTGCGGCGCGGGAACAACCTGCTGATCCTCCTCAAACCGAAGATCATCATCCAGGCCGAGGAGGAGCACAAACTCGGCTACGACGACTTCTAAGCCGATGACCATAAGTTGAGAAACTGCCGGGGAGGCCCGCTGACGGCCTCCCCGGTTTTCTCTACCTCCGCTGTGCATCATACGACTATGATGAAGGTCACTGGCGGGCGGCAGGGCAAAAAGGTTCCAGGATCCTTTTCCCTGAAGGGCCCGGAGGGTGCTGCGCAGAAAAGGTTCCTGGAACCTTTTTGCCTGCCGCACCGGAGGCCGGAGCCGTGACGTCGCTCATCCAGATGGTCGTGGCCGTCGAAATGATGCTCCTGCCGGTCTGGGTGGGCGCGGTCATTGTCCGCCCCCGGACCTCCCTTGCCGCACGCGTGGCCCGCGCGCCGGCGGCCGTGGTTCTGACGGCGGCGGTCGTGGTGGCCCTGGCGGCGATTGCGGAAGACGGGCCGGTGGCCGGCGTCTTCCGGTCGCAGGCGGTGGCCGTCGGGTGGGTCGTGCTGCTCACGGGGATTGGCGCGGTTCTGGAACGGCTCGTCCGGGCGCGGCCGGCCCAGATGCTGACGACGCTTCTGGGGTGGATGGTTATCGGCGCGATGATCCTCGCGGGGCCCGTCGCCGAAATGGTCGGCGAACCTGCCAAGGCGGCCGTCGTCCGCGTGGCGGTCCACGCCAACCCGCTGCTGGTGGCCGAACAGGAACTTGGCCTGCGGTGGACGCACCAGGCCCTGACGTACCGCTGGACGCCGCTCGGCGAGAGTTACGACTACCTGTTCGGGCACCTGGCGTGGTGGAAGACACTGCTGGCACACGCGTTCGTCGGGTCCGCGCTGCTGGTCTTCAGCATCAAACGTCGTCGGCAGGCGCGTCGCCCTGGTGTGCCCACCCATTGAGCAGCGCCGTGAATTGCCTTCTTGCACCGAGTTCGTGCCAAAGCCCTTTTCGCCGCGACCCGACGGGGAGCGCGCGCTCCCCTTCGGGTCGCGGCTAAAACAAGCGTGGTCGGCGGCTACTCTTTCACTTCGTACTCGGCGTCGATGACGTCGTCGTCGCCCTTGCCGGCGTCGGTCTGTGGTTCGGCCTGTGGTCCGGGTCCGGCCTGGGCTTCGGGTCCGGCCTGTGCTCCGGCGTCGGGCCCTTGCTGCTGGTACAGCATCTGGGCGATGGAGTGGGAGGCCTGATTCAGGGCTTCGATGGTCTGGTCGATCCTGGCAACGTCTTCGCCCTTGACGGCCTCGCGGACCTCCTTGACGGCCTCCTCGATGCGTTTCTTGTCGTCGCCTGAGAGTTTGTCGCCGTGTTCCTTGAGCGTCCGCTCGACGTTGTAGGCGAGTGCGTCGGCTTGGTTGCGTTTGTCGATGAGTTCCCGCTGCTTCTTGTCCTCGTCGGCGTGTGCCTCAGCCTCTTTCTGCATCTTCTTGACTTCGTCGTCCGAGAGGCCCGACGACGTGGTGATGGTGATGTTCTGTTCCTTGCCTGTGCCCTTGTCCTTGGCGCTGACGCTCAGGATGCCGTCGGCGTTGATGTCGAAGGAGACGTCGATCTGCGGCAGGCCGCGCGGCGCCGGGGGGATGCCCGTCAGTTGGAACCGTCCGAGCGTGCGGTTGTCGTTGGCCATCGGCCGCTCGCCCTGGAGGACGTGGACCTCGACTCCGGGCTGATTGTCGGCGGCGGTCGAGAAGGTCTCGGTCTTGGCGGTCGGGATGGTCGTGTTCCGCTCAATCAGGACGGTCATGACACCGCCGAGCGTCTCGATGCCCAGCGACAGGGGCGTCACGTCCAGCAGCAGGATGTCCTTGTCCTTGAACTCGCCGGCCAGGATGGCGCCCTGGATGGCGGCGCCGGCCGCAACCACCTCGTCCGGGTTCACGCCCTGGTGCGGTTCCTTTCCGAAGAGGTCTTTGACGAGTTCCTGGACGGCCGGGATGCGTGTTGAACCGCCCACGAGCACGATCTCGTCGAACGCCAGGTCATCGACCTTGAGTTTCTTTTTCGCGTCGTCGATGCAGTCGAGGCACGGCTGTCGGCAGCGGTCGAGAAGCGAGCGGACGAGTTCCTCGAACTTCGCTCGCGTGATTTTCATCGTCAGGTGCTTCGGTCCGCCGGCGTCGGCCGTGATGAACGGCAGGTTGATGTCGGTCTCGGCGACGGTCGAGAGTTCGCACTTGGCCTCCTCGGAGGCCTCCTTCAGGCGCTGGAGCGCCATCGGGTCCTGGCGCAGGTCGATACCGTTCGCCTTCTGGAACTCGTCGGCGATGTAGTCGATGAGGCGCTGGTCGAGGTCGTCGCCGCCAAGGTGTGTGTCGCCCTTCGAGGCGGCCACCTCGAAGACGCCTTCGCCGACGTCGAGGATCGAGATGTCGAACGTCCCGCCGCCGAAGTCGAAGACGGCGATCTTCTCGTTCTTCTTCTTCTCCAGGCCGTAGGCCAGGCTGGCAGCCGTCGGTTCGTTGATGATCCGCACGACGTCCAGACCGGCGATGGTGCCGGCGTCCTTGGTGGCCTGGCGCTGGGCGTCGTTGAAGTAGGCCGGAACGGTGATGACGGCCTTGGCGACCTCCTCGCCCAGGTAGTTCTCGGCCGTGCGTTTGAGGTCCTGGAGGATCATGGCCGAGACCTCCGGCGGGGTGTACTCCTTGCCGCGGGCCTTGACCTTGACGAGTTCCTGCGGGCCGCCCGTGATCTCGTACGGCACGATCTTCTCTTCCTCGGCCACCTCGTTGTGTCGGCGGCCCATGAACCGCTTGATCGAGAAGATCGTGTTGCTCGGGTTCGTTGTGGCCTGCCGCTTGGCGACCTGGCCGACCATCCGCTCGCCCTTGTCGCCGATGGCGACGACCGATGGCGTGATGCGGCTGCCCTGGGCGTTCGGAATGACGGTGACCTTGTCGCCTTCGCGGACCGCCACCACCGAGTTCGTGGTTCCCAGGTCGATTCCGATAATTTTGTTCGTAGCCATGTTGCGACTCCTTTCCGCGTCCGCGTGAGGTGCGCGGCTTCTTCCCTGTGTGTATACTACGTCCCTAAGGTTGATGACTGCAAACGCTGTGCCACGGTTGCCGAAGCGGGCCGTGGCATCCCTTAACGCCCGCAATCAGTATGATACGGCCGTCGGGGAGGGTGTGCAAGGGGCGCGCGGGGCCTGCCATTGCGACAGTTTGGCCCCCGTCCGATGAAGCCGACTGCCGTTTTGGCAATTTGTGAGCCTAAGCCGAATCCCACGCGTTGAGCCGTCGCCGCTCGCGTTCGAGTGTAGCAGGACGTTGTGCCACGGCGGGTCTTGCCCCGTCGTGCTTTGTGGCGCCTATTCGCGCTTTGCGCGGCGGGGGCGGGCCGCGCCCGCCCGTTCGAGCCCGACGCGGCGCGCAGCGTCCCGGCCGAGCCGGCCGCGGGAGCGGCCGGGGGCCTTCCACGGCTTGGCACGTTCCAGCGCGTGAAGAAACCACCGGGAGCTTCCGCTCCCGGCTCGAAGCGGCGTGCGTGCAGAGCACGCACCCTACTTAACGTGCGCGGTTCGCGTACCGTCCGAAAAACGTTGACGCTTTGCCGAGACCCACCTATAAGGGTTGGCCATGACCCGCATGCCCCATCCCGCGCTTCTCTGGACGGCCAACCTCCTCGTGCCGGGGACGGGGCTGGTCCTGTTGGGCCGTCTTGTCCTGGGTGTCCTGCTGGGCGTCTGGTGGGGCCTGACGCTGTCGGGGCTTGTCCTGGCGGCCGTCGTCTGGCCCGACGGGGCCGGCCCGACCGTAGCCGTCTCGTTCGCCGGCAGTGCGGCCGCGGCGTATGTCCTGGCCCAGTTTCTCTGCTACGTCCGCCGGCGCGCTGCTGCGCGGCACCTCGAGAGCGACCGGCGCGACGAGATGTTCAAAGAGGCTCTCGTCGCCACCCTCCAGGGGCGGCTCGACGATGCCGAAGCGACCTGCAAGAGCCTTCTGCGGCTAGACCCCGACGACGTGGAGGCCACGCTGCACCTCGGGACGCTTGCCCGGCAGCGCGGCCGGCGCGAGGCCGCCCGTCGGCACCTGCGGCGGGCGCGGTACCTCGACGACGCCGGTCGATGGGACTTCGAGATCGGCCGCGAACTCGCCGCTCTGAACGAGCCACAAGAGCGTGCGAGTTGACTCCGCGGGCGGGCTGACACGCGGGGTGCCACTGGCGGCTTGACCGCCAGTGTGCCGCGAAACAGGATGAGCACTCGCCGCGGCGAGTGGCATCCGTCAATCGATCAGTCACGGAGCGCTAGGTGACATCCCGGGCCGCCGCGGCTTGGCGCCGGCAGAAAGCGTTCTCCACGGGTCGTCCGGCCGGTTTTGATTGGGACGGCCCAGCGATTTTGACGATAGAACATCTGCTGCCGCTGTGCGTCTAATCCGGCGCCCGGGGTTCCGCAGGGTTGAACTGCAGGGCGTGGACGGTTATAATAGGGCACGAAGAAAAGGTGTGAGCGCGCAGGGGGCAGGGCGGAATGCTGTGCCCTGTGCGCCATGGATCTGTGAGGCTTGAGAATGTTTGAGCGATTTACCGACCGCGCTCGCAAGGTGATGGCCCTGGCCAACCAGGAGGCCCAGCGGTTCAACCACGAATACGTCGGCACCGAGCACGTCCTGCTTGGCCTGGTGAAGGAAGGGCAGGGCGTGGCCGCCAACGTGCTCCATAACCTGAGCGTGGATCTGAAGAAGATCCGCCTCGAGGTGGAGAAGATCGTCAAGAGCGGCCCGGCGATGGTCACGATGGGCAAACTGCCCCAGACGCCGCGCGCCAAGAAGGTCATCGAGTTCGCCATCGAAGAGGCCCGGAACCTCGGGCACAACTACGTCGGCACGGAGCACCTGCTGCTGGGCCTTCTGCGCGAACACGACGGCGTGGCAGCGCAGGTCCTGATGAACCTCGGCCTGAAACTCGATGAGGTCCGCGCCGAGGTCCTCAACATCCTCGGCGCCGCGATGGAAGGCGAGGGCGGTTTCGCCGAGGGAGACGAGCGGCGAAGCAAGTCCAAGACGCCCGCCCTCGATTCCTTCGGACGCGACCTGACGCAGTTGGCCGCCGAAGGCAAACTCGACCCCGTCATCGGACGCCAGGCCGAGATCGAGCGCGTCGTCCAGGTCCTGTGCCGGCGGACGAAGAACAACCCGGTGCTGCTCGGCGAGGCCGGCGTCGGCAAGACGGCCATCGTCGAGGGCCTCGCGCAGCAGATCACCAGCGCCGAGGTGCCGGAACTGCTCATGAACCGCCGCATCGTCGTCATGGACCTCGCGATGATGGTCGCGGGGACGAAGTACCGCGGCCAGTTCGAGGAACGCATCAAGGCCGTCATGAACGAGGTCCGCCGCGCCGGCAACATCATTCTGTTCATCGACGAACTCCACACGCTCGTCGGCGCGGGCGGCGCCGAGGGCGCCATCGACGCCTCGAACGTCCTGAAGCCGGCGCTGTCGCGCGGCGAGATTCAGTGCATCGGCGCCACGACGCTCGATGAGTACCGGAAGTACGTCGAGAAGGACGGGGCCCTGGAACGCCGGTTCCAGACGATCATTGTCGAGCCGCCGTCGCCCCAGGAAACGGTCGATATCCTCAAGGGCCTGCGCGACCGCTACGAGGCGCACCATCGGGTCCAGATTACGGACGGGGCCATCGGGATGGCGGTGGACCTGGCGGAGCGGTACATCTCCGGCCGGTATCTGCCGGACAAGGCCATCGACGTGATCGACGAGGCGGGGGCGCGGGTGCACCTGCGTGCGATGACCCGTCCGCCCGACGTCACGCAGATCGAGCAGGAGACGGAGCGGCTGAACCAGGAGAAGGAAGAGGCCGTGGCCGCTTCGGCCTACGAGCGGGCCGCCGAACTGAGGAACAAGGTCGAGGAACTCCGCAAAAAGAAGAAGAAACTCCTCGGCCAGTGGCGCGAACAGGGCCACGAGGCCGAAGGCGTCGTGGACGAGGAAGTGGTGGCCGAGGTCGTCAGCCGCATGACCGGCGTGCCGCTCCAGAGGCTCGAGAGCGAGGAGATGGAGCGGTTGCTTCGGATGGAGGACGAACTGCACAGACGCGTGGTCAGCCAGCACGAGGCGATTACGGCGATCTCGCGCTCGCTTCGCCGCAGCCGCTCGGGCCTCAAGGACCCGCGGCGGCCGATGGGCTCGTTTATCTTCATCGGCCCCACGGGCGTCGGCAAGACGCTGCTCGCCAAGGCCCTGGCGGAATTCATGTTCGGCGACGAGGATGCTCTCGTCCAGATCGATATGTCCGAATACATGGAGAAGCACAACGTGTCGCGCCTGGTGGGCGCCCCGCCCGGCTACGTCGGCTACGAAGAGGGCGGGCAGTTGACGGAACGCATCCGCCGCCGGCCGTACAGCGTGGTGCTTCTGGACGAGATCGAGAAGGCCCACACGGATGTCTATAACATGCTGCTTCAGATCATGGAGGAGGGCCACCTGACCGACGCGTTCGGCCGCCGCATCGACTTCCGCAACACCGTCCTCATCATGACCTCCAACATCGGGTCCGACATCATCAAGAACCAGGCCGGCCTGGGGTTCCGCAAGAAGACCGCCGAGACAACCTACGAGCAGACCAAGGAGATGCTGACGAAGGAGATCGAGCGGCACTTCCGGCCTGAATTCCTCAACCGCGTGGACGACACCATCATGTTCCGCCAACTCACACGCGAGGACCTGAAGCAGATCGTCGATATCGAACTGGCGAAACTCCGGCAGCGACTGGTGGTGCAGGGCCTGGAACTCACGCTCACCGAGGAAGGCAAGGAGTACATGATTACGCAGGGCTACGACCCCGACTTCGGCGCGCGGCCGCTTCGCCGGGCCATCGAGCACCACATCGAGGACCACATCTCCGAGGAACTCCTGCGCGGCGCCTACAAGGACAAGAACCTCATTACCGTCAGCGTCAAGGACGACCACCTGTACTTCGAGGCGTCCGAAACGAGCGCCGCCTCGCCGGTCGAGGTCCACAACGGGACGTAATCGCTTCGGTTCAGGGCAACCGAATCGGCCCGCGGCGCACGATCCGTCGCGGGTCGTTTTCTTGGCGGCCGTATCGGAGCGGCACGGCGGGCCGCACGGCCCTTTCCAACCGCCCGGCCGTGGGGTATAATTACGGATGAAGGTGGAGGATGCCGATACAATGAGGGCAGGACCGGCTCCGGACCGGTTTCGATATCGGAGGAGGGGACGATGAAACGGCGTGACGTCGTTATCACGTGCGCGGTCTGCGCGGTCGTCGGCCTCGTCGCAAGCCACGCTTTCGGCCAGTACTACACACCGCTCAGATACGACCTGCGGTACACGAGCCCCACGTACATCCCCAGCGGCACGCTCCGGTTCGGCCCGCGCGCCAGGTACGACCCGTATAAGTTCGGGCACTATAACCCGGGCAACCTGTCGGTCACGGGCAACCTGCGACTCGGCAAATCGTTCCAGGGCACGTCGCCTTACCGACCGACGGGCAGCCAACTGTCGATGGACTTGCCGTCAACGAGGCTGAGCGATTTTCGGCGCGACACGATCGGCATCCAGGACATCGGCACCGGCTTGGAACACGGGCAACTGGGCGCCTTCTACCCCGCGTCGGCGCGCGTGACGACGCCCTACACGGCCGGGACGCGTTTTGCCGTGCCGCTGCCGGGCCCGCGCGCACCGTACGTGCCGCGAAACGTGAACGCGCCGCCGCTGCCGCTGCCGTTCGCGCAGGGGAACGTTTTTACTGCGGGCTATGGACCGACGGGCACGCGGCCGACCATCGAGAAACCCTTGACCGGCGGGGGCTTGGCGATTCCCCCGAGCACCCTGGACTACGTGAATGCTCTCCTCGACGGTCGCGTCTCGCCCCTGCCGGCCGACGTGACCGAGCCGTCGGCGCCGACGCAGATCGAGGATCGGTTCAAGTCGCCCTACGAGACGTTCGGCCACAAGTTTGAGTCCGTTCCGATGAACATCTTTGTTCCGGATGAAGAGACCGGCGAACACGCCGGCGATATGACGGTGCCGGAGGAGCCTTTGGCGCTGTTCTGGCTGGACGGTGATACGGCGGCCGCAGAGGATTTGTGGGCGCCGCCTCAGGAGGCGGCCGGGATTGCGGCGCTGCGGAAAGCGCCGGAGGACTCGCCCGGTGCCGAAGCCATCTGGCCCGAACAGGACGCCGATCCCGAATCCGCCATGCTGGCCGCGCCCGGCCCTTCTATGCCGGTTTCGACCTACGCCGCATACGTCATGCGTGGGCATGCCGCCATGAAGGAATCGGCTTACGGCAAGGCCGAGGCTCTGTACGCGGGCGGGGTGGCGCTGGAGCCGGATCGCCCGGCTGCCTTCTTCGGCCGCATCCACGCGCTGCTTGCAAGGCGCTTGTACCTTCAGGTTATTGTGGTGCTGGACCGCGAGTTGGCGCGGCGTCCGCAGTGGGTGAAGGTGGCGCCTAACCTCAAGGGCGTCTATTCCAAGCCGGGTGTGTACGACCGGATCGTCGCCGACATGGAGAGCGAACTGAAAACCCGGCCGGATGATGCGGGTCACAACTTCCTCATCGGGTACGTGTATTACACGGCGGGCGAGAAGACAAAGGCACGGTTGCATCTTGAGAAGGCCGCGCAGGCCCGGCACGACAAACCGGGTGCCGAAAAAACGATCCTCGCCGCCATCGAGGGCGGCTGACAGTGCTGGTGCACACGTGTGGGTTGTGTCGGGCCGGGAGTGCCACCGGCGAAAGGCACCCGGCCTTTTTTCATGCCGCAGGCAAAACCGATTGAAGGTTTCACGCCGAGTCGATACAATTCCCGCGTTCGTGAGCGGGGTGCTCGGCGGTTCGGGTCGCGCTGGAGGAGTGCGTTTTGACGAATGAAGGTCAAGCGGAGGCTGCGTCGGCTTCGCCTCGCGAACCTCCCGAGGAGCGGCCTTCCGCTGCCGGTGCGCCTGTGCCCGATGCCGACCGCCCGTCATCTCAGGCGGCGGCTGATGGGGCGGCCCGGGCTTCGCCGGACGCAGCGGCCGCCGGTTCGGCTCAGCCTCCTGAGCCGGCGCCCGAGGAAGGCAAGGCCCCGGAGGCCGGCGCTGCCGACACCGAGACGCCCGCCGACGGAAGCAAGTCGTCCGCCGAAGACGGCAAGGCGTCGGACGCCGCCGGCGAGGAGTCGCCGGCCGAAACGCCGACCGATGAGACCGGGAAGCGCGCCAGGAAGCCCAGGCGGCCCACCCTCGTCGTGCGGTACGGCGCGATGGGCCTTATCGGCCGGTTCGCGTATTCCCTTGAGCGATGGCGTCGCGGCCAGCGCGCCGTCGTCAAATCGGACCGCGGTATAGAGATCGGCGCCATCCTGTGCCGCTGGAGCGACTCGAACGACGGTGGCCCGAAACTCAGGGGCGAAGTTCTTCGCCTCGTCACGCACACCGACGAGATCGAGGAGCGGCACCTGGTCGAAAGCGCCGAACGCGAGTTCGACTTCTGCAAAAAGTGTATCGCCGAACGCGAACTGCCTATGAAACTGATCCAGGCCGAACACCTGTTCGGCGGCGACCGGATCGTCTTCTACTTCATCTCGGAATCGCGGGTCGATTTCCGGTCGCTGGTGCGCGACGTGGCCAGGGAGTTCCAGACACGCATCGAGATGCGGCAGATCGGTGTCCGCGATGAGGCCCGTCTGCTCGGCGATTACGAGCGGTGCGGACGCCCACTCTGCTGCCGCGCATGGATCAAGGACCTCGAACCCGTCTCGATGAAAATGGCCAAGGTTCAGAAGGCCACGCTCGACCCGGCGAAGATCTCGGGTCGCTGCGGCCGCCTGATGTGTTGCCTCCGGTACGAGCACGATACGTATCGCGAACTCGTGAAGAACCTGCCCCGCAAGAACACGATCGTCGGCACACAGCAGGGGCGCGGCAAGGTGGTCGCTTCGCAGGTCGTCACGCAGATGGTCGGTGTGCTCCTGGAGTCCGGCACGCGTGTCAACGTGCCGGTCGAGACTCTGATCCCGCCTGAGGAGGTGCCGGCGTCGGAGCCTG
>Ga0307427_1001263_pt1 | contig 13351 bp, 10 predicted proteins | sample SalMarWE160190MG_FD_202162 | JGI IMG/M metagenome (GOLD analysis project Ga0307427, IMG submission 202162) | Salt marsh sediment microbial communities from the Plum Island Ecosystem LTER, Massachusetts, United States - WE1603-190 | ecosystem: Environmental > Aquatic > Marine > Intertidal zone >... | reverse complement strand
TTGCGCGCGACGAGGGCGCATTCGGGCAGCCAGGTGCTGCGGATGCGGCCGGGAAGAAAGGCGTTCAGGTACGTCCAACTGTCGGCCACTTCAAAACCGTGGCGGCTCAGCGTCGCCTTCCACTCGCTGACGTGGCGCATGCCGATGTGCCGCTCGAGGCGGTCGGCCCTGACGTAGACCCACCGTCGGATGCGGCACAGGTTCGGCGTGGTCATGCAGAACTGGCCGCCGGCAGCCAGAACACGCGACACTTCGGTCAGGATGCGGCTCTGCCGGTCGGGGGTGATGTGTTCCAGCACGTCGGTGCACAGGACGGCTCCGAATTGCCCGTTCTCGTACGGAAGAGTGCCGCTGCCGTCGACGATGAGAAACTCGCTCTGCGGAAACCGGCTCCGGGCCTCACGCAGGGCCCATTCCGACACGTCGCATCCGCACAGCGGACGCCCGTCGTCGAAACGCGACAGCAGGAACCCGTACGCGCACCCGAGGTCGAGGACGGCCCCGTCGCCGGCATGCGGCCGGAACCAGCGGGCCAGCCGGTTGAAATACGACCCGACGTCGCGGTACCCGCCGAACTGGTAGAAGTACGACGTCCTGCCCTCGAAATAGTCCTTGTCGTAGATCAACGGGTGCCCCTGCTTGTGCGCCGGTGCGTGGTTACCCGACGCCCTTGAGCGCTTTGAGGCGTTTCATGACGTCGCCCGCGCCGCGGCCGAAATACTCGTGCAGCGTATGGTACTCGGCGTAGAGTTTCTCGTACACCTGGTGGGCGGCGTGATTCGGCTTGTAGACACGATCGCGGATGCCGGCCATGCGTGCGGCGGCGTCCTCGATGGTATCGTATCCGCCGCCGGCCTCCCCGGCCGCAACGGCGGCGTGCATGGCCGACCCGAGGGCGCAGGTTTGGGCGCTGCGGGCGATCTTGAACTCGCGGCCGGTCACGTCGGAGTAAATCTGCATCAGCAGGTCGTTGCGTTCCGGCAGTCCGCCGCAGCAGTAAATCTCATCGACCGCCACGCCGCGAGACTCGAAGGTGCGGATGATCTTGTAGGTGCCGAAGGCCGTCGCCTCGATGATGGCCCGGTACATCTCCTCGGGCTTCGTGCCCAGGTGCATGCCGAGGATGAGGCCCGTCAGGTCGGCGTCGACGAGGACGCTGCGGTTGCCGTTCCACCAGTCCAGGGCCAGCAGTCCGGTCTCGGCGGGCCGGTAGGCGGCAGCGCGCTCGGTCAGGAGGTCGTGAACGCTCATGTTCCGGTCTTCGGCCTCGGCCTCGTAGGCGGCGGGGACGCAGGAGCGGACGAACCACGCGAAAATGTCGCCGACCGCCGACTGGCCCGCCTCGAACCCGTACAGCCCCGGCAGAATGCCGTCCTCCACCACGCCGCACTGGCCCGGCACGTGCTTCTCCTCCGTGCCGCACACCATGTGGCAGATGCTCGTGCCCATGATCATGACCATCTTGCCGGCACCCGTGACGGTGCAGGCGGGGACGGCGACGTGGGCGTCGACGTTTCCGGCGGCGACGGCGGTGCCCGGCGCGAGGCCGAGGCGGTCGGCCATCTCGTCGGTGAGTCCGCCCGCGCGGCCGCCGAGGGCGAGGATGTCGTGCGACATCTTGTCGTCGATGACGCCGGCGAAGTCCGGATGGAGGGCCTCGAAGAACGCCCGACGCGGGAACCCGTCGCGCTTCGACCAGATGGCCTTGTACCCGGCGGTGCAGAGGTTGCGGGTCTCGTTGCCCGAGAGTTGCCAGATGATCCAGTCGGCGGCCTCGATGAGGCGGTCGGCGGCGTGGTACACCTCGGGCGACTCCTCGAGGATCTGGAGCGCCTTCGGAAAGAACCATTCGCTCGAGATTTTGCCGCCGTACCGTTCGAGCCACCCCTCGCCCATGCGGCGTGCGGTCTGGTTGATGCGGTCGGCCTCGGGTTGGGCGGCGTGATGCTTCCAGAGTTTGATCCAGGCGTTGGGCTCGGCGCGGAACGCATCGAGGGTGCACAGCGGCGTGCCGTCGGCCTTCGTCGGAAGCATGGTGCAGGCGGTGAAATCGGTGGCGATGCCGATGACCTGGTCGGCGCCTGCGCCGGCCTCCTTCAGGCACGCCGCGACAGTTGCGTCGAGGGCCCGCAGGTAATCTTCGGGGTCCTGGAGGGCCCAGTCGTGGGCGGGCAGTTCGGGGCCGCCGTCGGGCAGGGCCTCCGTGATGACGCCGTTCGAATACTCGTAGACGGCCGTCGCGACCTCGTCGCCGGTGGCGACGTCGGCGAGCAGGGCCCGGGCCGACTCGGTCCCGTAATCGATTCCCAGGGCGAATTTGGGTTCGGCCATGGCAGTCTCCTCAAAGCGGGTACGGAGTCGCTCCCTTACGGTCGCGGCTAGTCACGCGTCGCGGCCCGTCGGATGCCTGCAAACGTGGCGCCTGATACGGGCGCGAATCATTTTGGCCGGGAGGTAGAGGGCATGTAAAGAAAAAGTCTGAAACGCGCCGGGCCGGCTTACGTTCAGGCATGCAGAACGTCCGACATGTTTCACGCCGACGGGCGCCCATGGCGGAGCATCGGGACGCGAAGCGAACCCGAGAGACCGGGGCCGGGAGTGTGCCCCGGAAGGAGGTGCTGCCATGGCAGGCGAACCGTCTTCCTCGCATGCCTGTGTTGCCGACGTGTCCCTGGCCGCATCGAACGAGCGCGCCTGGGATCAACTGATGGAGTGGGTGGCGTTGTACATCCCCACGTACGGGACCAGCGTGGTTCTGCACGTGGCCGTCGGCCTGCTGATGGCGTTTGCGATCACGTGGCCGGGACGGGCGGCGAGTGAGCCGTTCCGGGTGGTGACGGGGGGAGTTGTTCCGATCCGCCCGCCCGTGAAGACGAAGCGGCGCGACGTGCGCGAGACGCCCAAGTCGCGCGGCGGCCTCAAACTGCAGCCTTCGAGCCTGGTCCGTGAACCCACGAAAAACCGGGTGCCCGACGTGGCCACCAACTATCTGCAAGCCCTGCACGTCATCGGCATCCGCGGCGGTGGGTACGAGATTGGCGGCTTTGTGGGGTTGCCCAACGACGGCAGGATCTTCGGCGGGCCGCAGGACCTGGACGGCGAGCCGGCCGCCAAGGTCGTCTACGTCGTGGACCGGTCCGGCAGCATGACCGACTCGATCTGTTTCGTGAAGGCGGAACTGAGGCGGAGCATCATGGAACTGGGCGAGGAGGTCGAGTTCCACGTCATCTTCTACTCGTCGGGTCCGCCGGTCGAGATGCCGACCCGTCGCCTCGTCCGCGCGACCGAGCGCAACAAGAGGCTCGCCGGCGAGTTCATCGACCCCGTCGTGCCGGCGGGAGAAACCGACCCGTCGAAGGCCCTCCAGCGCGCGTTTGCCGTCGGGCCGGAACTGATCTACCTGCTGACCGACGGCGAGTTCGACCGCGGCGTCATCGACCTGGTCAAGCGTCTGAACGCCGGCGGCCGCACGCGGGTCTTCACGATCGGCTTCCTGTACACCTACCCGGGCACGCCCGCCGAGGGTGTGTTGAAGCAGATCTCCAGCGACAGCGGCGGCGAGTACAAGTTCGTGTCGGAGCGAGACCTGGAGTCGATCCTGGCAGGGGCATGACGAAACGGTATCGGGGACGTGTTGACCGCATCGAGCGCGGCGGGTCTCCGGACGTGTTTAGCATGTCATTCCGAGCGAGCGAAGCGAGTCGAGGAATCTCGCCGTGAGCACGGCCTAACAGCAACGACCACAGCGAGATTCTTCGGCCCGCAAGCGGGCCTCAGAATGACAACGCTAAGCACGTGCGGTCGGCAGGCCCACCGCGCTACGCCCTGCCACAGGCGAACGTGAACCATTCGAGGCGGTGGGGGGAGGGAAAAGACGGCGAGCGTCCTGCCGGTGGGCGGGACGCTCGCGCGGATGGACGTTTCGTGCCGCTTAGCCCTGGGGTTTCTTGGGGACCTCAGTGGCAGGTTTTTCAGTGGGCACGGGAGCCGTCTTCGCAGGGGGCGTCGCAGGCGGTGTCGCGGGCGGTGTCGCGGGCGGCGTCGCGGGGGTCGTGGCGGGGGGCGTGGCGGGCGGCGTCGTGGGCGTCGTGGCGCCGGTTTCGGGCGTCGTGGCGCCGGTTTCGGGCGTCGTGGCGCCGATTTCGGGCGGCTTGGGCATGGGGATCGGCCCCATCGATTTCGGTCTGAGCCACCGGACCTTCTCGACCTGATAGTAATCGTCGACGCGCGACAGTTCGACGGCGAAGATCATGGGCCCCTGTCGCATTTGCAGTTTCGGCTTGTCGATGTTGCGGTCGAAGGCTTCCCAGAAGAGTCCGGCGTTGGCGGTCAGGACCGACCGGACGCCGAAGGATTTGGCCTGGAGGAGCCTGGCCAGCCAGTTGTTCAGGCCCATCTGTGCCGCGCCGACGGGGCTCCAGAGGAACTGTTTCAGGACGATGCCTTTGGGCTGGTCGGGGCTGGGCTCGACGCGGCTGCCGGAGGCGATCTCAAGATACAGGTCCTTGTCGTAGGGCTTGGCCTCGTCGAGGTCGCGCAGGATTTCGCCGACGCGGCGATTGATGATGTCGCCCCTGCCGGCGAAGGTTTCATCCCAGATGCGTGCGGCCTCTGCGGTGACCTGGACCGGCTTCATGGTCTCGGCGGTTCCCACCATCTTTTCGTGGAAGCGGGCGGAGTATTCCCTGTAGAGTCTCTGAAATTCCTTCTCGGTGGCGGACTTGCCGCCGTCGCTGGTGCACCCCACGGCCATCACGGCCCAGGCCGCCGCCAGCACACCCAGAAGCACCTTTCGCATAGCCATCTCCTATCTGTCATGTGCGGGAAAAGTGACCCATTCAAGATACGGCGCCCGGCCCGGCCCGTCAAGGCATTACCGGCCACCGGCGCGCGTGGCCCGCGCGACCTCTGTATACATCGGGCCGGCCGGGTCCGGAACTTGAGGGGCAGCCGTCCCCGATTTTTTCTCGAACGAGCCGCCGTTTCATCCGTATGCTATGGTGCATGGACCGGAACGTGGGCCTGGGGAAGGCGCCAGGGGCGGTAGCAGTGCATTGACAGCCCCGTCGGTTTTCTCTAAGATGGCCCCCCTTGGGTTGACCTGAAGGAGGAGGTGTTCGGATGGCCTTCAGATTTCGCTGTGCCAAATGCGGCAAGCGCGTCACGGTGGAGGATGCTCCGGGGTCCGCCGTCATGTGCCCGCACTGTAACCAGCCGATCTCCGTGCCCGACGACGCCCAGATGACCGAGCCCGACGGCATGGTCGATGAGGCGCCCGTCATGGAGGCCGAACCCGTCGAGGCGGCCGCGCCCGATGAGGAACGGGAGGAAGAACCACCCGAAACCGGCATGGACACCGTCATGGGCTGGCTGGCCCTGTATCTGCCCAGTTGGGGCACCAGCGTCGTGCTCCATGCGGCCGTCTTCATCCTGGCCGCCTTCATGGTCTGGCAGACCCACACCATCCAGCCGCCCTTCAAGTATAAGAGCGACGTGATCGCCGACACCAAGCACAAGACGCTGAAGCGTAAGCGTCTGAAGAAGCAGCAGTCGCGCGGCAAACTGAAGCCGCAGCCGTCGAGCATCGTCCGTCAGCACACGCAGAACCCCGTGCCGGACGTGGCGACGAACCGGATGCGGACGCTCAAGGTCATCGGGGTGGGTGGCGGCGGCAACGTCATCGGCGGCTTCGAGGGCCTCGGCGACGGCGGACGCGGGTTCTTCGGAACCGTGGAAACCGAAATCGCACACAAGATCGTCTACGTCGTCGACCGCTCCGGCAGCATGACCGACTCGATCGACTACGTGAAATTCGAATTGAAACGCAGTATCGGCGAACTCGGCGAAGACACCGCGTTCCATGTCATCTTCTATTCCTCCGGCCCGCCGGTCGAGATGCCCACGCGGCGGCTCGTCAACGGCACGGACCGGAACAAACAACTCGCCTTCGAGTTTGTCGACGGCATTATCCCCCAGGGCGAGACCGACCCCTCCAAGGCCCTCGACCGCGCCTTCGCCGTCGGGCCGGAACTGATCTACCTCCTGACCGACGGTGAGTTCGACCGCGCCATCATCGACCTGGTGAAACGCAGCAACACCGGCGACAAGGTGACGGTGCACACCATCGGCTTCCTCTACCGGACGGGTGAGGACGTGCTGAAGAAGATCGCTGGCCAGAACAACGGAATCTACAAATTCGTATCCGAGGCAGACCTTGCGACATTGGCGAACTAAACCCAGCCACATCGTCCTGGCTGCCGCCACCCTGGTGGCTGCGATCGGCCCGGCGCGCGCCGACCGGATCCGCACCGGTCGGGGTATCGGGTACACCGGCCGGATCGTCGGCACGGTCGAAGGCGGCCTTGTCCTTCAGGACGGCGGCCGCAGGCGGACCGTGGCGTTTGCCGACATCCGGGAGATGCGGGCCGACAAGTACCCCAACCTGCAAAAGGCCGAGGAAGCCTACGCCAAGGGCGTGTCCGGCGAGGCGAAGGCCTTCGAGGAGGCCGGGAAATGGTACCAGGGGCTCCTCCGCAAAGGCGCCCCCGACTGGCTGCGCGTGGTCGTCCAGTGGCGGATGTACAAACTCTACGTCGAATCCGGCCGCGCGACCGAAGCCCTTGACGCCTACCTGGTGATGGCACGCAACAGCCCCCTCCTGGTGGCCGGCCTCAGCCTGCCGTCCCCCGACCCGGCCGATCATCAGGCCAACAAGGCGATGCTCGCCAAGGTCGAGCAGACGCTCGAGCAGGCCGCCGGCAAACCTTACGCCGACTCGCTCAAGGGCTTCCGCGTGGCGCTGTTGCTGGTCGAGGGCAAACCCGAAGATGTGCTTCCCCTGCTGGAGCCGCTGCTCGCGAGCAGCGACCTGAAGGTCCGCACGTCGGCGATGATCCGCAAACTGGAACTGCTGCTCGCCACCGGCAGGAACGCCGAAGCCGTAACCTGGCTGAAGCAGATCGAGGCGGTGGTCGGCGAGGCGGGGGCGGCCGAGGTCACGTACTGGCAGGGCCGCATCCACCTGGCCGGTGGCAAGCACACCGAGGCGGCGCTGGAGTTCATGAAGTTGCCGATCCTGTATCCGGGGGCCGACCGTGTCCGCATCGCCGACGCCCTCTACCGGGCCGGACAGGCGATGCAGGCCGTCAAGGCGCCGCGAGAGGAGATCGTCAGCGTGTACAACGAAGCCGTCCGGAAATACGCCGGTACGGGCGGCGCCGAACGCGCCAGACGCGAATTGGCCCGTCTCGGGTCCAAGTAGACCCGCACGCGGGCGGGGGAGAATCAGGGAACCGACGTACACCGAACTCAGGGGACATGCTTTTGGAGAAGGAGTCTATGGATATGGGTAAAACAAGGGCGCTCATCCTGGTGATGGTCGCGGTGGCGGTCGTCTTGGCGGTTTCGGACCCGGCGGTGGCCGAAGAAGCCACGAAGGTCCGGCGAACCCTCTTCGGCATCATGTCGAAGGCGACGTTCACCGACGCGATCGGGTTCACGGACATGATGGTGATCTATCTGTGCTCGATCGCCTCGATCGCGCTGATCATCGAACATGCGATCACGATCCGCCGGTCGGTCCTCGTGCCGGAACTGTCGGTCGCGCAGGTCAAGACGATGTTCGACGAGCGGCGGTTCCGCGAGGCCCTGGAATTCTGCCAGGCCGACCCGTCGTTTGTCTCGGGGGTGGTTCACGCCGGCCTGATCGAGGCGGCCAACGGATACGAGGCCATGGAAGCCGCCATGCAGGACGCCACCGGCGAACGCAGTTCACGCCTTTACCGGAAGATCGAGTGGCTGAACCTCCTCGGAAACGTCGCGCCCATGCTCGGGCTGCTTGGAACCGTCTGGGGCATGATCGTGGCGTTCGGCGAGATCGAGGCCAAGGGCGGCAAGGCCAGCCCCGAAGACCTGGCCGGCGGTATCATGATCGCCCTGTTCTCGACGTTCTCGGGGCTGGTGGTTGCCATTCCGGCCCTGGCGGGCTACGGCATCTTCCGCAGCCGCATCGAGCAGATGTCGATGGAGGCCGCCCTGGTGGCCGAGGAACTCCTGGCCAACTTCAAACCGTCCGGCGAGTAACCGCCCGCCGCGGGGGGGGACGACCCCCGCCGGTCGTGTCGCACGTTGGCCTCGAAAGGAGCGAGCCATGGCTCAAAAGAAGAAACGCGCGGGCTCGGGCACCGGCGCCGTCAGTATGAACATGACGCCGCTGATCGACATCGTCTTCCAGTTGCTCATCTTCTTCGTTCTGACCAGCCAGTTCCAGCAGTTGGAGATCGAGACGGTGACCCTGCCGATGTCCATTGCCGCAATGCCCAAAGACCCGTTCCAGTACCGCAACGTGATCATCAACGTCGTCCACCCGGACAACCCCGAAGTGATTGTCATGGGCCAGCCGGTGGACTACCGCGTGATCGACGGCGACAACGAACTGTCGAAGTTGCTGAAGGACCGGAAGGCCGGCGCCATCGAGGGGGGTGAGAAACTCAACGTCATCCTCCGGGCGGACGAAATGACATGCTATGAGGTCGTCGCCAGCGTCATGCTGGCCGCAGGACGAGCCGAAATCCAGGGCTGGTGGATTACCACTGACATCGAGGAACCCGAAGACCTGGTGGACTAGGGACGCCGCTTGCGCGGCGTATGTGTTTAGCGTGCTCTCGAAGCGATGTCATTTCGACCGAGCCCTCGCCAAAGGCGAGGGCGAGCGGAGAAATGTCGTCGTACGGACACGGATAACGGCGAGATTCCTCGACTCGCTTCGCTCGCTCGGAATGACACGCTAAACACGTACTGCGCGACACCCCCCGCGCGATGAAGGAGCCTTGAGATGGCCAAAGCGCAGCGGCGCGAACAGCCGGCCAAGTTACAACCGCCCATGGCCCCCATGATCGACATCGTCTTCCAGTTGCTCATCTTCTTCCTGCTCATCCCCAACCAGCAGGCCGGCGAGGGATACCTGACGACGAACCTCCCGAACACCTCCGGGCCCGTGGCCGGCAAGCCGCAGATAGACGTTCAGCGCATCAAGATCGAACTGGAATTGCCCGACAACGACAACAAGGGCGTCAATATCGTCCTGAACGACAACCAGGTCTTCGGGCGCAACTTCGAGGGGCTCCTGGCGGCGCTCCAGGGCCTCAAGGCCCGGGGACTGCCCGCCGACCATCCCGTCCTGATCTCGCCGTGGATGGGCACCCGGCACAAGTGGGTGGTCCGGGCGTTCGACATGGTGGTGATGGCACGGTTTACAAACATCCACTTCGGCGTGCCGTACGATTAGCGAGCCGGGCCTGCGGTCTGCAGGCTTCGCGCGGTGGGTGTCCCCACCCACCACGCAACCGTGACGGGCGAGAATGCCCGCCGCGCTAAACACGAAGGCAACTTGCCGGATTACTCCTGAAACGAGGAGGTGCGACGAACGTAATACATATGGAGAGCGGATGGCGACGCAACGGCGGCGCATCTCGGCTCCGACCTGTGACGGATGCATCAGACGCAGGTGAGCACTGTCCGGAAGGCGAGGAGGTGCCCGATGGCCGAGCCGGCCAGACCGACCCGCCGATCTCGAATGGCGCTGCCCATGACGGGCACGATCGATTGCGTCTTCCAACTGCTTATCTTCTTCTTGTTGATGCCGAGTGTTGTGGCCGAGGAAGGCTATCTGACCGGAAACCTCCCGACCGACTCGGGGCCGCTGAGTGGGGACCAGCGGTCCCCGGAGTGTATCCGGATTGAACTCCGTGACGATGGGCCCGACGGCAGGGGTGTGCGAATTGTCCTGAACCGCCATCAGGCGCTGGGAGCGAACTTCAAGGCCCTGCAATCGGCGCTTGAGGACCTCAGACGCCGGGGCCTCTCGTCGGCGGTGCCGGTTCTGATCGAGCCGGCGATGCGCACCCGACACAGGTGGATGGTTCGGGCCGTGGATGCCGCCGTGGCGGCCAGGTTCGAGAGCATTCGGTTCGCCGTGCCTGACGAATTGATGCGCAAGGCGCAGCGCCCAAAGATGACGGGGGACACGTTGGCCGGGACCGGATGGCACGGGGCCCTCCGGTGACGGCGCCACCCGGTCACCCCAACCGAAGGAACGAGTTCAAGGTGATGCGACTGGTCCTGACAATATGGCTCCTGGCGGTTCTCGTGATGGTTTGCCCGGCGACGGTCCGGGCGGCAGCGGCGGCGACCGACCCGTTCTACCTGGGCCTGGAATCGCGCGGCCTCCGATTCCTGATGGAGGCCTATCTGAAGCAGCAGGCAACAGGCGCCGTCACCCAACCCAGTGTCGGACGCCAGCCGGCCGAGAGCAACCAACTGGCCCTGGCCCGGCTCCAGGTCGAGAACGCGCGCCTGGCCAAGGACATGGGCCCGCGCGACACCGCCTTCCAGAACGCCCGCGCACTCTATGAGGCCGCCATCGCCGACGCCGAGAAGGCGCTGGCGGCCATCCCGGCCGACAAGGTCGAGCAGATCAACGAGGCCCGGCGGGAACTGATGACCGTCCGACTCGAATTCGCCAACATGATCTACCAGAAATGGCTGAGCGACGACCTCAAACTCATCGAGGCCACCGACCGACGCGGAGGCAGCATCGAACGCGCCACCGAACTGCTCGGCGTCGCCAACGAGCAGTACACCACCACCATCCGCGACACCGAGGTCTGGCTCTCCACCCTCGACCAACTCCCCGAAGACGAGCGACGCCGCTACGTCAACACCGGGCAGATGCGCAAGGTCCGCGCCGTCCAGCGCGACGCCAAGTTCGCCAACGCCTGGGTCGCCTACTACTACGGATGGCTCCTCCCGAAAAAGTACAAGCCGCCCAAGGGTAAACGCACCCGCGACGAGATCCTCAACGACGCCATCACCGCCTTCCAGGCCTACGTCGACATGCCCGACCGGGTCTCCGCCAAGTGGTACGCCCACATGGTCACCGGCATGGCCTACCGCGAACTCGGCAAGTACACCGAAGCCCTCCAGACGTTCGCCATGGCGAACCCGCCTCCCATCGACCCCGATGCCTCCGACCGCGTCAAGAAGCGCGAGGCCTGGAAGCCGCAGGTCAGGATCCGCGTTGCCTACGAGCGGGCCATTACCCTCATGCGAAAGGGCGACCACGCCGGCGCACGAAAGGCCATCGACGAGGCCACCGCCAAGTACAAGGGCCAACTGGACACCAGCCTCTACGGCCTGTCGATGCCGCTCGTCAAGGCCGAGACGTACATCCTCGAGGGCGCCGCCGGCAACAAGCAGGGTCTTAAAGACAAGGGCATGGCCCTGTTCAAGGAGGTTCACAAGCGCGGCAACCCGTGGTCGGTGATCGTCCAGTGGACCATGAAAGGCCTGCTCGGCGAGACGCCCGACATCGAGCGGGAACCGTTCCAACTCTGGATCGACGCCAACGACGCCCTGGCCGAGGCCGAGAAGACCAAGAAGGCCGACATCGTGAGACGGGCCGCCGCCCTCTTCAAGGCCTACGCCGACAAGGTCGGCCCGAAAGACACCAACTACGCCGCCGCCCTCTACAGCCGGGCCTACTGCCTGCTGACCGTCGACGAGAACGCCGAGGCCGCCCTGTTGTTCCGCAAGGTGGCCGAGGAGGCGCCCAAGTACAAGTATGCCGCCGCCGCCGCCGGATACGCCGTCAAGGTGGCCGGCGACGTCTACGAGAAAGAGCAGACCGAGCCCAACCGCCTCGCCTACGAGCAGGCCCTCCGATGGTTCATCTCCAAGTGGGGCGATGTGGACCCCGATCAGCAATACTTCCTGGCGCTGGTGCTCTATCGCGGCAAGAAGTACACGAGCGCGGCCGACGTGTTCTCGCACATCCCCGAAGCGGCCGGCCATTACGTCGATGCCAAGTACTGGGTCCCCCTGTGCCGTCTCGAGCACTTCCGCGAGAGGATCCTGCCGTCGCGCGACCCGCAACTCATCCTGAGCGGCGCACGCGTCGTTGCCAAGGCGCTCCTGACCTATGCCGACTATGCCTTCAGCGTGCAGGATTCCGACCTCCCGGACGAGAAGAAGGCCCAGTTGCTCGACTGGGCCGAGGGCGCCTACGTCAACGCCGCCGACGTCTACTTGTACCAGGAGGTCAATCTGGCGGCCGACGCCCTGCCGATCCTCGACACCATCGAGAAGAAGTTCAAACTCAACGAAGAGACCCTCGGCAACGTCCTGAAACTGCGGATCGACGCCCTCACGAAACTCGGCCGACTCGACGAGGCGCGGCAGGTGCTCGACCGGTTCCTCACTGTGGCCGAACCCGAGAAGGTCGGCCCCGTGCTCCGCGGCCTCTTTGCCGCCATGACCGACGAGGTCCGAAGCCTCATCACACGCCAGCAGAAAAAACTGGCCGGCGTCAAGGTCGAGCAGGCCAAGGCCCTCGGCGACCGGTACCTCGAATGGCTCGAAAAGAGCAAGGTCCCCGACAAGGCCGTCCAGATCGAGAACTCACGCTACGACCTCGCCGAACTGTACCTGGCCGTCGGCAACTACCCCGGCGCCCTTCAGATCTACCGCGACATCGACCTCAACCCGCACCTGCCCCCCGACGGCGCCAAGGGCGGCTGGGTCATGTCCGAGGACTGCGTCTACGGACAGGCCCGTGCCTTCCAGGGCATGGGAGAGACGGGCGGCGCCGATGCCAAGGCGAACTTCGAGGCCGCACTCGACCGCTGGCGCGCCCTCAGACAGGCCGAGAGCATCGAGCCACGCGACTGGTGGGAGCGAACCTACAACCTCTACTATTGTAAATCGAAACTCGGCGATAAGAAGGACGTACGCGACAACATCACCGCCATCGAACTCATGAGAGGCACGCCCAAAGACCCCGTCCTCCAGAAAAAGTGGCGCGACCTCAAAGGCGCCGTCGCCGGCGGATAACTCATGCCGTTCCTCAACCGTGTGCCACGGCCGGCCTTGCCCGGCCGTGTTTCTTGAATCTCCGTGCTGCAACTTCCGCATTTCGCGCGGTGGGTCGGACCCTGCCCTGAGCCTGTCGAACGGGGACCCACCGCGCGCTAAAGCGGGTGCCATGCTTTCGCTCGTGAAAGCGCGGGTGCCATGCTTTCGCTTGCGAAAGCATGCGCCGCCCGGCGCGAGCCACTCTTCTCCGCCGCGCCGCCCGCCTCACCTCGTGTCCTTGTCGCGCGGGTGCCATGCTTTCGCTCGCGAAAGCATGCGCCGCCCGGCGCGAGCCACTCTTCCCCGCCGCGCCGCACGCCTCACCTCGTGTCCTTGTCGCCGCTGGCGCCGCGTTCTATAATGCACGTTCCATGGAACCCGTCCGCGTCCACATCACGACCTACGGCTGCCAGATGAACCGGCTCGACGCCGACCTCATCGC
>Ga0307427_1001260_pt1 | contig 13360 bp, 11 predicted proteins | sample SalMarWE160190MG_FD_202162 | JGI IMG/M metagenome (GOLD analysis project Ga0307427, IMG submission 202162) | Salt marsh sediment microbial communities from the Plum Island Ecosystem LTER, Massachusetts, United States - WE1603-190 | ecosystem: Environmental > Aquatic > Marine > Intertidal zone >... | reverse complement strand
TCGACGCCCTCGACGCCGACCGCGAGTTTCTGACCGAGGGCGGCGTCTTCACCGACGACCTCCTCCAAGGCTGGATCGAGTGGAAACGCAGCAACGAACTGGCCGAGATGGCCCTCCGCCCGCACCCGTACGAGTTCCACCTCTACTACGACAGTTGAGAGGTGTGGAGGAAAAGAGAGTTGTGTCCCTCTTGCGTGGCCAACGGGGCGCTCCACCGGGGAGCGCCCCTGCGGCTTCCCCGGACAGTGAGGGACACGCGACCCGGCCCCGGCAAGCAGGTCTGGACCCATGAACGGAACGCCCGGAAGCATCGGAAAGGACGTCTGTCGTCATGAGCCGCGCCACGCAACCGACACGACCGAACGCGGCCGGACTCCCGCCGGCACACGGGCTGTACGATCCGGCCAACGACCACGACGCGTGCGGCGTTGGGTTCGTCGCCCGTCTTGACGGCCGGCCGCAGCATCAGGTTGTCCGCGATGCCGTCAGCGTGCTGGTGAACCTCGAACACCGCGGAGCCGTCGGCGGCGATGCGGCCACGGGCGACGGCGCGGGCCTCCTTCTGGCCGTGCCCGACGCCTTTCTCCGCCGGGCGGCCGAGACCGGAGGCCTCGATCTGCCCGCGCCCGGCACTTACGCCGTCGCCATGCTGTTCCTGCCGACCGACGACGCCGTTCGGGAGCGGTGCCTCAGCACCTTCGAGAAGATCGTGGACGAAGAGGGCTGCGCCTGCATCGGTTGGCGCGACGTGCCCACCTGCGGCGACTCTATCGGCGAACTGGCCCGTTCGACCCAGCCGGTCGTCGTCCAGGCCTTCGTCGCGGCGCGCGGGGCCGGGCTCGACGGTTTCGAGGAACGCCTCTACGTTATCCGCCGCCGCGTCGAGAAAGAGATCGCCGCCTGGACCGGCGTCGACGCCAGCCAATTCTACGTCGCCAGTTTTTCCTCGAAGACGATCGTCTACAAGGGGATGTTGAGCGGCACGCAACTGGAGGCGTTCTACCCCGACCTGACGGACCCGGTGTTCGCGTCGGCGTTCGCGGTGATGCACCAGCGGTATCCGACGAACACGTTCCCGACGTGGGCGCTGGCGCAGCCGCTTCGGATGCTCGCGCACAACGGCGAGATCAACACGCTGCATGGCAACGTAAACCACATGCAGGCCCGCGAGGCCGACCTGGCGTCGCCCCGGTTCGGCGCACACATCGAGAAGATCAAGCCGATTATCGTTGAAGGCGGCAGCGATTCCGCCATGTTTGACAACGTGTTGGAACTGCTGGTCATGGGCGGTCGCTCGTTGCCCCACGCCGCCATGATGATGGTGCCCGAGGCCTGGGGCGCCACGTTCCACATGGGGGCCGATAAGCGGGCGTTCTACGAGTACCACGCCGCCGTCATGGAACCGTGGGACGGCCCGGCCGCGCTCGTCTTCGCCGACGGCCGGTACATCGGCGCCACGCTCGACCGCAACGGCCTGCGACCGTGCCGCTACACCGTCACGCGAGACGGCGCCATCGTCCTGGCGTCCGAGACGGGTGTCTTGGAGTTCGAGCCCGAGCGCATCCTGCGATTGGGCCGCCTTCAGCCGGGCAAGATGTTGTTGGTGGACCTCAAGCAGGGCCGCATCGTGCCCGACACCGAGATCAAGGGCAAGATCGCCCGCCGCCGGCCGTATCGCCGCTGGGTCAAGGACTCTCGTATCGAACTGCGTGGGCTGCTCGGCCCGTCGCAGATTCCGCCGGAGGAACCCGGCGCCCTTCGCCGAAAGCAGCAGGCGTTCGGCTACACGGAGGAGGAACTGCGGATGGTGGTCGGCCCGATGGCCTCGCGCGGCCAGGAGGCCGTGGGGTCGATGGGCAACGACACCTCGCTGGCCGTCCTGTCGGACCGGCCGCAGTCGCTCTTTGCCTATTTCAAACAACTGTTCGCCCAGGTCACGAACCCGCCCATCGACCCGCTGCGCGAAGAACTCGTCATGTCGCTGATGGGGTTCGTCGGGCCCGAGCGCAACCTGCTGGCCGAAACGCCCGAGCATTGCCGGCGGCTCAAACTTCATCACCCGGTTCTGACGCCCGAAGACATGGCACGTCTCCGCTCGGCCCGGCACCCCGACGTCGTCGCGCGCGACCTCCCGATGCTCATGCCCGCCGGCGCCGACGGCCGCACGCTCCAGGCCGCGCTCGACGACCTGTTCCAGCAGGCCGAAGACGCCATCGCCGACGGCGCTACCGTCCTCATCCTGACCGACCGCCACATGGACCGTGACCATGCCGCCATCCCTGCGCTGCTGGCGACCGCCGGCCTCCACCATCACCTGACGCGTTGCGGCCTGCGGACCCGGGCCGGCATCGTCGTCGAGACGGGCGAGGCACGAGAGGTCATGCACTTTGCCCTGCTCATCGGGTACGGAGCCAACGCCGTCTGCCCCCACGTGGCGCTCTCGACGGTGATCTGGATGGCCAACGAGGACCGCCTCGACGCGTCGCGGTTGCCCGACGACGCGGTCGACAACTACATTACCGCCGTCAAGAAGGGCCTCCTGAAGACCTTCAGCCGCATGGGCATCTCGGTAATCCGCTCGTACCACGGCGCCCAGATCTTCGAGGCGGTGGGGCTTTCGCGCCGCGTCATCGAGACGTACTTCACGGGCACCGCCTCGCGGGTCGAGGGCATCGGCCTCGACGAGATCGCCCGCGAGGTGGTCGCGCGGCACCGGCCGGCGTTTTCGGAGCGGCCCCACCGCTCGACCCTGCTCGACGCCGGCGGCGACTACCACCTGCGCCGCGGCGGCGCCAGCCATCTCTGGACGCCCGAGGCGATTTACCGGCTCCAGCACGCCACCCGCACCGACGATTACCGCGTGTATCAGGAATACGCCGCCCTCATCAACGACCAGTCGCACGCCCACGTCACGCTGCGGAGCCTGTTGGTGCTGCGCGAAGGCGACCCGGTGCCGCTGGACGAGGTCGAGCCGGTTGAGGCCATCGTCAAGCGGTTCGCGAGCGCGGCCATGTCGTTCGGCTCGATCAGCAAGGAGGCCCACGAGACGATCGCGGTCGCGATGAACCGCCTCGGCGCCAAGTCGAATTCGGGCGAGGGCGGCGAAGACCCCGACCGCTACCGGCCCCTGCCCGGCGGCGACAGCATGCGAAGCGCCATCAAGCAGGTGGCCTCCGGCCGGTTCGGCGTGACGACCCAGTACCTGGTGAACGCCGACGAGTTGCAGATCAAGATCGCCCAGGGCGCCAAGCCGGGCGAGGGCGGCCAGTTGCCCGGTCACAAGGTCAGCGACGACATCGCCCGCGTTCGCCACACCACGCCGGGCGTCACGCTGATCTCGCCCCCACCGCACCACGACATTTACTCCATCGAGGACCTCGCCCAACTCATCTACGACCTGAAGTCCGTGAACCCGCAGGCGCGCGTCTCGGTGAAACTCGTCTCGGAGATGGGCGTGGGAACCATCGCCGCCGGCGTTGCCAAGGGCAAGGCCGACATGGTTCTCGTGTCCAGCCACGACGGCGGCACGGGCGCAAGCCCCCTGACCTCCATCAAGCACGCCGGCCTGCCGTGGGAACTCGGCCTGGCCGAGACCCAGCAGACGCTCGTCGCGAACCGTCTGCGCGACCGCATCCGCGTTCAGACCGACGGGCAACTCAAGACCGGCCGCGACGTCGCCGTCGCCGCGCTCCTCGGCGCCGAGGAGTTCGGGTTCGGCACCACCGTGCTCGTGACGCTCGGCTGCGTCATGGCCCGCAAGTGTCACCTGAACACCTGCCCGGTCGGCGTTGCGACGCAGGACCCGCGGCTGCGGTCCCGCTTTGCCGGGAGGCCCGAGTACGTCGAGCGGTTCCTGCGGTTCATTGCCCGCGACCTGCGCGAGATCATGGCCCAACTGGGCTTCCGCACGATCGACGAGATGGTCGGCCGGGTCGACAGACTCGACGTCCGGCCGGCCATTGACCACTGGAAGGCACGCGGCCTGGACTTCAGCGCCGTCCTCGCCGGGCCGCAGGCCGAGGAAGGGGCGAGCCGGCGCTGTGTCCGGACGCAGGAGCATGACCTCGACGGGCGGCTGGACCGCGAACTTATCGAACAGGCACGCCCGGCCCTCGAGGACCGCAAGCCCATGCACCTGGCGCTGCCTATCCGGAACATCCACCGGACGGTCGGGGCAGGCCTGAGCGGCGAGATCGTCAGGCGATTCGGCCCCGACGGCCTGCCCGATGACACCATCCGCCTTGACTTCCGGGGCAGCGCCGGCCAGAGCCTGGGGGCGTTTCTGGCGCCCGGCGTCACAATACGCATCGAGGGCGACGCCAACGACTACCTCGGCAAGGGCATGTCGGGCGGGCGCATCGTCCTGGCGCCGCCGGCCGGATCGCGGTTCCGTCCCGAGGGAAACATCATCGTCGGCAACGTCGTCCTGTACGGGGCGACCGGCGGCGAGGTTTTCATCAACGGCCTGGCGGGCGAGCGGTTTGCCGTCCGCAACTCCGGCGCTACGGCGGTGGTTGAGGGTATCGGCGAACACGGATGCGAGTACATGACGGGCGGCGTGGTCGTGGTGCTCGGGGACGTCGGCTACAACTTCGCCGCCGGCATGAGCGGCGGAATCGCCTACGTGTACGACGAGTCGGAACAGTTCGGCACCCGCTGCAACCTCGACATGGTTGACCTCGAGAGCGTTTGGACCGACGAGGACCGCCACCGCCTCCGCAGGCTCATCGAGACGCACGCCGAACTGACCGGCAGCCGCCGGGCCAAGGCGATCCTCGACGACTGGCAGGCCCAGGCGCCCTTGTTCGTCAAGGTCGTGCCGATCGATTACCACAAGGTCCTCGAGCGGATGCACCTTCGGGCCGACCGCGACGCCGAGACGGTGTCCGCCACCGAAGAGGTGTACCATGGGTAAACCGACCGGCTTTCTGGAACACGTGCGTCAAGATGCGCCGAAGCGGCCCGTGGCGGAGCGCGTCCGCGACTTCCGCGAGATCGAGCGGTCCCTGCCACCCTCGGAGATCGAGAACCAGGCCGCCCGATGCATGGACTGCGGCATCCCGTTCTGCCACGCGTTCGGCTGCCCGCTCGGCAACCGCATTCCCGAGTTCAACGAGATGGTCTATCGCGGCCAGTGGCAACGGGCGCTCGAGTTCCTTCACGCGACGAACAACTTCCCCGAGATGACCGGCCGCGTGTGCCCGGCCCCATGCGAGACGGCCTGCACGCTCTCGATCAACGCCGAGGCCGTCACGATCCGTCAGCTCGAGCTGGCGATCGTGGAGCGCGGCTGGCGCGAGGGCTGGATTCGCCCCGAGCCGCCCGCCGCCGGAACCGGCAAGCGTGTGGCCGTTGTCGGGTCGGGCCCGGCCGGGCTTGCCGCCGCCCAGCAACTGACGCGCCTCGGACACGAGACGGTCGTCTTCGAGAAGGCCGACCGTATCGGGGGCATCCTCCGGTACGGCATCCCCGACTTCAAACTCGAAAAGTGGATCATCGACCGGCGGCTCGAACAGATGCGCGCCGAGGGCGTGACCTTCGAGACGGACGTCCAGGTTGGCCGCCACCTCGCGGTCGGGTACCTCGCGGGCAAGTTCGACGCCGTCTGCCTGGCGGTGGGCGCCGGCGCCCCGCGCGACCTCAAGGCGCCCGGCCGCGGGTGCGAGGGCATCCACTTCGCCATGGAGTTCCTCGCCCAGCAGAACCGCCGGGTGGCCGGCGACGCCATCCCCAGGGAGGAGCAGATCCTCGCCGAGGGCAAGGAGGTGGTGGTCATCGGCGGCGGCGACACCGGGTCCGACTGCGTGGGTACCGCGCGGCGGCAGGGCGCCCGCAAGATCACGCAGATCGAACTCCTTCCGGAACCGCCGGACGAACGAGCCCCCGATTGCCCCTGGCCGACGTGGCCGACCGTCAAGCGGACGAGTTCCTCGCACGAGGAAGGCTGCGAGCGGCTCTGGAGCGTCCTGACGAAGGCGTTTCTTGGGCGGGGTGTCCATGTGCGGGGTCTGAGAGGCGTCCGCATCGATTGGCGCGAGCCCGACGCTTCGGGCCGCCGCAAGTTCGACGAGGCGCCCGAGACAAACTTCGAGATACCGGCCGACCTGGTGCTGCTGGCCCTGGGGTTCGTCCACGTCGATCACGGCCCGCTCCTGCGCGACTCGGGGCTGGCGACCGACGAGGGCGGGAACCTGACCGTGGACGATTGCGCCATGACAAGCCAGGAAGGCGTGTTTGCGGCGGGCGACTGCGTCGGCGGCGCATCGCTGGTGGTCCGTGCCGTCGCCGACGGCCGCCGCGTCGCCGAGGCCATCGACCGGTACCTGGCCGTATAGACCGGGGCACTAGCGCGTCGCCTTCCGCGAGAGGTCGAACTGTTCCTTGTCGAAATCCGGGGGGACCTTGGTCGGGTAGTCGCCCGTGAAGCACGCCGTGCACAGGTCGCCGGGGTTCGGGACGACGCTCAGCATGCCCTCGGTCGAAAGGTAACGGAGCGAGTCGGCGGCGATGTAGTCGCGTACCTCCTCGACGGTGTGCGCTGAGGCGATCAACTCATCCTGCGTGGACATGTCGATGCCGTAGAAGCACGGGCACCGGACGGGCGGGCTGGAGACGCGGACGTGCACCTCGGCCGCCCCGGCTCCCCGGATCATCCCGATCAGTTTCCGCAGCGTCGTGCCTCGCACGATCGAGTCTTCGACCACCACCACCCGCTTGCCTCGCAGCACCCCGCCTACGGGGTTGAACTTGACCCGCACGTCGAGGTCGCGCTCGTGCTGGTACGGTGCGATGAAGGTGCGGCCGACGTAGTGGTTGCGGATGAGACCGATCTCGAACCGGATGTCGGAGGCCTCGGCGTACCCGAGGGCGGCCGTGTTGGCCGAGTCGGGCACGGCGATGACGATGTCGGCCCGGGCGGGCGCCTCCTTGGCCAGCCGCCGGCCGAAGAGGCGGCGAATCTTGTCCGTCTTCTGGCCGTAAATCCAACTGTCCGGCCGCGAGAAATAGATGAACTCGAAGATGCAGAACGCCCGGCGCGGGGCGCTGCGGAGCATCCGCGAATGGATGCCGGCCGCGTCCACCGTCATCATCTCGCCCGGTTCCAGCGACCGCACGTAGTCGGCCCCGACGATGTCGAGCGCGCACGATTCCGAGGCCACGACCGTCGCCTCGCCCAATCGGCCGAAGCACAGCGGACGCCATCCGTACGGGTCGCGCACCGCGATCAATTCCGTCGGCGACAGGAACAGGAAACAGTATGCCCCGATGACCTGCTCGAGCGATTCGGCCACCATGTCGGCCAGGGACGGCTGCCTCGACCGGGCCACGAGGTGCAGGACGATCTCCGAATCGGTCGTCGTCTGGAAGATCGAGCCGGATTCCTCCATGCCGGTTCGCAGCGCCGCCGCGTTGACGAGGTTCCCGTTGTGGGCCGCCGCCAACTGGCCGCGCTTGTACTCGATCAGGATCGGCTGCGCGTTCGTCGGGTTCGACAAACCGGTGGTCGAGTACCGGTTGTGGCCGATGGCGGCCGCGCCCGTCAGCCGGCCCAGCGCGGCGGGGTCGGCGAAGACGTGCGAGACAAGGCCCGGTCCCTTGTGCATGCGGACGAGGTCCGAGTCGGCAGACGCGATGCCGGCGGCCTCCTGCCCGCGGTGCTGGAGGGCGTAGAGCCCGAAGTAGGTGTGCCGGGCCGCCTCGGCGTCTCCGTAGATGCCGAAGAGACCACAAGACTCACGCAACCGATCTTCGCCTGGCGCAGACCGGCTCGTCGAACGTTGGTTCAACCGCCGCATCCTGATTGTGCTGTGCCCTGCTCTTGCGTGTGTCTTCCGCTTCGACCGAAGACAGTTGGTAGGTAAGCCGGACAAATGGCCCACGGCACATTCTAGGTCGGCGTGTGGCCGGGCTCAAGCAAAAAAGGCCAGACGTGACGCCCGCGTACAAGACCACGCTATTTGCCCTGACCGGCACGGTCAACTCGGGAGCGTTCGAGGGCTTTGCGGCCGGCGAGGTCCTGTTCCTCGGCGCCTCGGGTTCGAAGCGCGGCGAAGAGGACTGGGAGATCACGTACCGCTTTGCGGCGAGCCCCAACGCCACCGACATCCAGGTCGGCCATATCGTGGTCGCGGCGAAGAAGGGGGTGGGAATACATGTGGGTGCGGTACTGAGGGCGTACCGGAACTTATGAGGCGTTGCACTAGTTATTCATATCGATGGGAAGGTACTGGCGGACTACCCGCTGCGGACCGTCAAGGAGTGGCAAGACCGTATCCTGGCCGAGATGCGCCGGGAGGCTGAGGAAGGACCTCGCGGCGGCCAGGAAGGCGTGGCTCAAGGAGGCGGGGACGCCCAAGGAAAAGGCCCAGCGCGAGCGGACCGACTTCCTGAAGGCCACCGACATCGCCGGCCGCGTCGTGGACTTTCACGGCCTGCGGCACACCTACGTGACGCGCGTGGTGCGGTCCGGGGCGAGCGCGAAAGTGGCCCAGGACCTGGCCCGACATTCGACGCCGGCACTCACGCTCGGTGTCTACACGCACATGACGGTGCACGACCACTCGGCCGCGCTCGACGCCCTGCCGCCCATCGAGTCGGGCGAACCGGAGCGCCAGGCGGCCAGGGCCACGGGGACGGACGATGCCGCCCCGGACCCTAAGGTGGGGCGTCCCGCGCGCAGCGCATTTGCAGCGCGCAGGTTGCCCGGGACGCCCTCACCCGTCGTCACTCGCCAGGAGCGCGGTTCGAAAGGCCGGAAGGGCCGAGGCGCGCAAGCCTTTGAAAAAGCGACCACTTGCGCACAGATGTCATCACCTGTCATGGTGGGCGAGGAGGGAGTCGAACCCTCACCGGGCTATGCCCGAGGGGATTTTAAGTCCCCACCACCTGATTCACAAGCCTTTGCAGGAGCGCTAGTTACAAATTCCGATTCCCGGCGCGCAGCGCATTTGCAGCGCGCCGAGCAGAACGCCGCTCCCAACACCGATTTACCGCCCGACCTCACTCAGGTCACGACCGCTTGGCCTGCGCTGCCCGAGCATATCAAGGCCGCTATCCTCGCGCTGATCCAGACAGCCGCGGGAACAGTCGGCGTTCTCGTTTTTGTTTGTTTGGAGCGCGAACATAACGGAAATCAGCCCTCAGAGGCCGTCAGGGGCGATTGGGGCGATGAGTGGGCCAACCCTACGCCCGAGGGCGCCCAGACGCGATACGGGCCAACAGTGACGGCGTGGGGCGACCCTGGGGCAAGAACGGAGGTAGAGATGAAGGTTGAGAAGCGCAAGACCGACGACATCCGGCCGTACGAGCAGAACCCTCGCCAGAACGACGACGCGGTGGATGCCGTGGCGGCCAGTATCCGGGAGTTCGGTTTCCGGCAGCCCATCGTGGTGGACACCGATGGCGTCATCGTCGTCGGCCACACCCGGTGGAAGGCCGCGAAGAAGCTTGGCCTGGAGTTCGTGCCGGTCCACGTGGCCACGGACCTGACGCCGGAGCAGGCGAAGGCATACCGTCTTGCCGACAACCGGACGGCCGACCTGGCCGAGTGGGATTACGAGTTGTTGCCGATTGAACTTCGGGACCTTCAGGCCACGGACTTTGATCTGGACCTGCTTGGGTTCTCGAAGGACGAGCTGGCCAGCCTCCTCGATCCCGGTGTGAGGGACGGCCTGACCGACCCGGACGCCGTGCCCGAGCCGCCGGACGAGGCGGTCACCCAGCCGGGCGACCTGTGGATTCTGGGCGACCATCGGCTGCTCTGCGGTGACGCCGGCAACGCCGAGGACGTGGACCGGCTGCTCGACGGCGCCGGTATTCACCTCGTGAACACCGACCCGCCGTACAACGTGAAGGTCGAGCCGCGGTCGAGTACCGCCATCGCCGCCGGTCAGAGTTCGTATCCGGACCTGTCGCGCAAGATGCACCACCAGGGCTTCGACGTGGCCCGCGGCGTCACCGACCCGAAGAAGGCCCGCAAGAAGATGCGGCCCAAAGACCGACCGCTCGTCAACGACTTTGTCTCGGACGAGGAGTTCGACCGGCTGCTTCGGGCGTGGTTCGGGAACATCGCTCGGGTGCTCCTGCCCGGCCGCGGCTTTTTCATCTGGGGTGGATATGCAAATATCGGCAACTATCCGCCGGTGCTCAAGGCATGCGAACTCTACTTCTCCCAAGCCATCATCTGGGTCAAGCAGCACCCGGTCCTGACGCGCAAAGACTTCATGGGCGCCTTTGAGCTGGCGTTCTATGGATGGCGGGAAGGCGCCGGCCACCACTTCTTCGGGCCCAACAACGCCACCGACCTCTGGCACGTGAAGAAGGTGAACCCGGCCGCGATGGTCCACCTGACGGAAAAGCCGGTGGAGTTGGCCGTGCGGGCCATCCAGTACTCCTCGAAGCCCGGCGAGAATGTCCTGGACCTCTTCGCCGGCAGCGGCTCGACGCTCATCGGGTGCGAGCAGACGGGGCGGAAGGCCTACTTGATGGAGATGGACGCGCTGTACTGCGACGTCATCGTCCAGCGCTACGAGCAGTTCACGGGCAAGAAGGCCGAGCGGGTTCCGGCCGAGCAGTCAGTCTTGGTGGAGGCGACGGCATGAGAATCGCCCGCGTCTTCCCGCGTCGCACGAGCGCCACGCCCGACGACGACCTCGCCTTCGTGGGCGACCCACCGCTGTTTCTGCCGGAGGCCGATGAGGTCCACGTGTCCTGCGTGTTCACGTGGGACCGAAATGAGGCCCAGCGGCTGGCCCGGGCGTGGACCGCGCAGGGCTACCGGGTGCGGCTCGGCGGTCCGGCCTTCGATTCGCCCGCCGGCGACTTCGAGCCGGGCCTGTACGTCAAGCGGGGCATGACGATCACCAGCCGCGGGTGCATCCGGCGGTGCCCGTTCTGCTTCGTGCCGAAGCGCGAGGGTCGCCTGCGGCTTCTTCCCATCCGGCCCGGCTGGGACATCCTCGACAACAACCTCCTGGCGTGCCCGCGACCGCACGTCGAGGCCGTCCTGGACATGCTCGAGGTGCAGCCCAAGGCCGCCCGGTTCACAGGCGGCATCGACGCCCGGCTGTGCGAGCCGTGGTTCGCCAAGCGTCTCGGCAAGATGCGCGTGCAAATCCTCTATACGGCCTATGACCAGCCATCGCAGCGGCCGCACGTGGAGCGGACGGTCGCGATGCTGCGGGAGGTGGGCCTTACCCAGCGGCAGGTGGGTTGCTACGTGCTCGTCGGCTACGACGGCGATACGCACTCGGCTGCCGAGGCCCGGCTCGAGTGGGTCTTTGAGACGGGCGGGACACCCTTCGCGATGTACTTCCGGCCGCCAGCGGACCGCAGACGTCGGATTCCAACCGCGTGGCGGCGGCTGGTGCGAAGGTGGACGCGGCCGGCGGTCATTTTCTCGGCCCGGAGAGGCGCCCCAGTGTTGGCCGGGGCGCAGGGAGACGTGTGATGCGGCTACAGCGGCTGCGAGCAGACGGGCCGGAAGGCCTACCTGATGGAGATGACCCCGCTGTACTGCGACGTCATCGTCCAGCGCTTCGAACAGTTCACGGGCGGAAAGGCGGAACTGGGTAGCCCCGCCCAGCAGGAGGACGCCTCGTCACATTAGCACAAGAGGCCGCGAAAATACCCCGCCGCCTGGTGGATGACGATCTGGAGATTCTCTCGAAGGGTCTCCACGTCATCGCCGTCATCGTACTGACTAGTAAGGTCGAGCATTCGAGAGCTCTCTATGGAAATGCCACGACGAGCGAACTCTTCCTTTATCGCCATCATCGTGCCCATTGCTTGGCTGCCAAGCGAACGGAGTTCTGAGAAGCTACTGGCCGAGGCCGCGGCGTCTGCAATGTGCTCAACTCGCGATATCATTGACTCGATGCTCATGGTTTTCCCCCAGATCATTCTCACCTTCAGAAGTTCCCGTAATCGAAGAACGGACCGCGTGGGATTGATCCCTCTCTATCGCGTTGGCCTGCGTTCGTGGTTCTGCGCGCCGCACTTGACGACGAAATCGCCCCACGAATACGCTGCCGGATTCGTTCATATTCGGAGCGATCACCACCGAGAAACATGGTCTGCTGGACGTGAGTCAGTTCATCCCATTCGGCTTCGCCCCTTGTTACCCTCAAGAAGTTCTTCAGTTCGCGACCAAGCTCCTTCCCGGCATCCATGGCAGCCTGCTGAATCGCCTGGTTTACGACTTCGACCAGTATCTCTTCCAGCATGGTCTGGTACCTCCATGGGAAAGCACCACACACCATTGTACCAAGCATCTTGGAAATGGCAATACTCTACCAGCCGGTTCTCTCTCGTTGTGGTGGCGACCGTTACAGGCAAACGAGGTGGTGTGTGGGGAGCCGGCGGAGGCGTGGGGGGAGAGGGTTGGCGGCCGTTCGGTCCGCCCGAAGAGCACGCCCGCGCTGGCGAGCGTGCAGGAGGATGCGTGATGGCGTCGCGGCTACTCCATAGGCGTGACCTCAAAGTCCCACACCCACACGGTGCCGTCCTTGTGCTGGGCATCCTTGGGTGTCTGGCCGGCGGTCACCTTCACGCGGTAAAGCCACCAACCGATGTCGCCCTGGCCGGTGTCCGGCTCGGCCTTGCGGATAACGGCGTCGCACTCCTCGACGAAGTGGTCGCTTCGGACGTGGACGCGGGTGCTATTCGGCAGCCGCGGCGGTCGATTGCGCTTGCGTGTGGTCGTGGTCATCGTGGGTTCTCCTTACGTGGGTTCTTCTTATCCGTGCCGTGCGAGGACGACCGTGAACTTACCACGCTCGACCTTGCGGAACCGGGCGTCCTTGCCCTTCTTCTGGATTTCCCGCAGGATGGCCGAGTAGAGCGTTGCGGCGGGCGTCTTGCCTTTGGTCTGCCACCGCCCGCTCGCCAGGACCTTCTCGACGATAGTCTTGCAGTCCATCGGCGCCTTGGCCTTCGCGAGGACCTCGGCCGCAAGGCCGAGGAGGCTCGGCTTCTTCTCGCGCGGGGCCTTGCCCTTCTTCGCCGCCTTGGTACCGGTCTCCGGCGCCCCCTCGCGGCCCCCCTTGGCCCGTGTCGCGTCCGGGGCGCCTTGGGCGGCCTTGGCCTCGCCCTGGCCAGCCTGCGACGGGATGGCCAGGGCCATCGGCTTCGACTTGTGGACCGCGCCCCGCAGGCGCTGGGCGCTCTTGATGCGGACCTTCTTGCCCGTGGCGGTGTTCGTCGCGTCCCACCCGCCGCGCGGATTCTCCGCGTCGATGCGGACGGGAACGACCTTCCCGCTCACCTTGGCGGCGTACGTGCCGTCTACCTTGACCTCTGCCTTCTTCATGGCTCATCTCCTGCCGGCGGAATTGCCGGGCTGGGGGCCCCGGACGGGGCC
>Ga0307427_1001257_pt1 | contig 13370 bp, 17 predicted proteins | sample SalMarWE160190MG_FD_202162 | JGI IMG/M metagenome (GOLD analysis project Ga0307427, IMG submission 202162) | Salt marsh sediment microbial communities from the Plum Island Ecosystem LTER, Massachusetts, United States - WE1603-190 | ecosystem: Environmental > Aquatic > Marine > Intertidal zone >... | reverse complement strand
TAAATCGTTTTACTTCTGTTGGCTTCATGGTGTACACTCCTTTTTTATAAATGCCCGGAATTGAGCAAGTAAGGGAGTTATACACTATTTTTGATTTTTTTTCTGCCGCGTAGCGGCTTCGTCCAACTAAACAGTCAAGTTGACCGCCATTACTCCTGGCCAAGGTTTTCGAGCTTTCTATCGAAGGCTTTGTCGCCTTCAAAAGTTGTTCGGTGGCGACAACTTACTTCATTGTTAGCTGTACATAGGAAATATGGTGAAAATAAGAGAATCAACCGAAAGAGATAAGGAAGCTATTCTAAGGGTTCACCAAAATGCATTTGGTGAAGCCGAAGGAGAAACTGTATCTAAATTAGCTATCGATCTTCTCAAAGACATGACTGCTCTTCCATTGCTTTCTCTTGTTGTAGAAATTGATCACGAAATCGTTGGTCATATCCTTTTTACTTCTGTTAATGTTGATGGCTCTACGATCACCAAAGCTTATATTTTGGCACCGCTAGCCGTTACTAAAAAACACCAAGGTGTTGGCATAGGTAAACAACTCATTAAACAAGGGCTTCAACTACTCAAAGAGCGTAATGCTTCGTTCGTCTTAGTGTTGGGAGACCCTAATTACTATGCACATAGTGGTTTTGAAACTGTGCACAAGTTAAGCCCGCCATATGAGCTGGAGTATCCTGAGGCTTGGATGGCTCAAGAGTTAAAAAGTGGTGCACTAAAATCAATCGAAGGTACAGTTCAATGTGCATCATCGTTAAATTTACCAGAACATTGGTAATACAGCTAACGAAGGCGCTCAAGCAAGGACGCGCTAACGCGCCGCTGATTTTTGCGTTCGGTGTATAAAAAATATATGGTAACTGTTTTTGTTTTTACACTTCAATTGTGATATAATTTATGGATCTTCTCCAAATTAGTTGGTCAAGATTAAGGCTTAAATCTTATTTGATTAATGATTTCAGTAGGTATAGCTTTTAAAAGCAACTCCGATAATGGGTACCTATCAGGCTCATCATAGCAGTTGCCTAAAAAAGTAATTTCCTGTTAATACTTAATTTCTGGGGTAACATTATCACCTAACAATATGGCCTAATTAATCAAAAAGGCTAATGGTGAAATTACATTTAATTTCAATATGTTGTATTTTGGTAAATCATTTTTCTACCAACTAATTTGGAGAAGAACCTAATTTATTAACTTGCCTAAAACCAACTTGAATGAGGTCAAGATTATGAAACAATTTAAAATAGTTGTTGAGAAACATCCCGACACCTATGTCGCTTATCCACTCGGCCTAAAGGGCGTTGTGGTCGGTCAGGGTGATACATACGAAGCGGCGTTGGCTGATGTTAAATCGGCAATTAAATTTCATGTTGAGACATTCGGGCCTGAACAAATTGATGTTGACCCACCCATTCTGGAAGCCTTCATTGCAGAAGCTGGAGTATCTGTTTGATGTCGAAGTTTCCTGTTGATGCGCCAATTCGAAAAGTTGTTAAGTCCTTTGAGCTTCTTGGATTCGATATCGTTCGTGAGGGCAATCATATTGCGATGTTGAGAGAAAATCCAGATGGCACCCGAACTCCCCTAACGATGCCAAACCATCCAACAATCAAGAAATCAACTCTGAGAACCATCCTAACACAGGCAAGAATACCAAGGGATAAATTCTTGGATGCGTATCATAAATAATTTGTTGTAATTTTATTTCACCTTCACCGAACATGGCGCTGCACCAGAACTGCATTCCGCTGCGCTCCATGCAGTCTGGTGAGCTTTCCGTTGGGCATCAAAAAATTGAAATATTACTTTAAACCTTGATTTTAATGACGAAAGTAATTACAATGTAATTACCTAATGATCAAGGGGGTATATATTATGAGAGCACGTGTCGTAAAAATAGGTAATTCTCAAGGAATCCGCATTCCAAAAACACTACTTGAACAAACTGGAATTATGGATGACGTTGAGCTTGATATAGAGAAAGATAAAATCGTTATTCGTCCTATCTCAAATCCGAGGCGAGGCTGGGAAAGCGCTTTCAAAGCAATGTCTGATAATCTTGACGACGCTTTGTTAAATGGGAACGAAAACATTACACATTCTTGGGATGAAGAAGAATGGCAATGGTAATAAACCGATTCGATGTGTACTTAATAAATCTCGATCCCACTATAGGTTCTGAAATTCAGAAGACCAGACCCTGTTTGATAATTTCACCTGATGAAATGAATCGACATATTCGCACAGTCATCATTGCCCCAATGACAACGGCAGGAAAGGACTACCCCACTCGAATAAAATGCAAATTCAAAAAGAAAAAAGGACAAATCGTTTTAGATCAAATACGAACAATAGATAAAGCACGCTTGATAAAAAAACTCGGCAAGATTGATCCAGAAACTCAGATAGAAGTTATTTCCGTTTTACAAAGACTATTTGCATTTTAAGCCTGCCCAACCTGACACTTCAACGGACCCTACCCGGCTGCGCTGGCTCTGGCTGGTGAGTTTATCGTTAAACCTAACGAGTATCAGCTCAATAAATAGGGGTAGCTTCTTTGGATACCGATGGATACTGACCTATTAGATTCCCGCTTTCGCGGGAATGACAGCTGCTTATCTTATCTCGTCATTCCCGCGTAGGCGGGAATCCATGAGGTATTGCCCCTAAATATTGAGCTATTACCCTAAAGATATTACTTCATATGTTGACATATAGCACACATTGTGCTTAAATCTTTCTTATGGCATATTATAGATGGAATCATGAAAAAAATGAAAAACTTAAGATTGAACGCGGGGTCAGTTTTGAACAAGTAGTCCTACACATTGAGCGCGGTGACCTTATCGATGTTGTTGAACATCCTAATCAATCTAAATATCCAAATCAACAGATGCTTGTCATTAAAATCAAAGAATATGCTTATTTGGTCCCATTTGTTGAGGATGAAGAAGGTAAATTTTTAAAAACGATAATTCCGAGTCGTAAAGCGACTCGTGAGTATTTGGGAGGATGAAATGGCTAAATTAAAACTCGATAAAGAAGAAAAGGATTTTCTTGACAGCTATGAACGAGGAGAATGGAAATCCGTTAAACATCTTAGGAAAGAGATTGAAAAACATAGAGGTTACGCTCGTCAAACTTTAAAAAAAGACAAACGGGTGAACATCCGAATTTCATCTATGGTACTTGATGAGCTTCAAACAAGGGCTGTTGAAGATGGCATGCCTTATCAAACTCTGATATCCAGCATTCTGCATCGGTTTGTAACAGGAAGACTTATTGAAAAACCAAGGTCGAACAAGTCATTTGAGAATGACGTGTAAATGCTGACGCATTTCCAAGCATCTAAATTTCACATTAGCTAGCTCCAGATGAAGAAATCGAGAGGCGGGACATGGAGTTAGTTAAGGGTTGAACTATTTAGTCCTGAGTGGGGGGATAACTTTCTCAGCTGTGATGCTGTACACATACTTTATCCAGTCATAACCGTAATAACCTTCAGCCACAACACGCAAGGGAAATCCATGTTTTTCTGGCAGTATCTCACCATTTACCTGGTAGGCGAGAAAAACTCTGTCAGAGTTAATATCAGCAAGGGAAAATCTTTGTACGCTTTCTACCTTTTCATACGGGGCTTTCGGTCCCCGAATGGTTACATGAGTTGCCCCTTTTTTTACTTCAGCCATTGTAAGCAATTGTTTTATGGAAATTCCTCTCCATTGGCCATGATTTGCAAAAAATCCTGGGCATATTAAAAGAACGTTTCTCTGGATATACGGCAGGGAAATTATCTGCTGATAGGTGAGAAATACCATGGTGTCAACTTGGCCCTTTACCTCAAGGTGCCAGTCCTTCAGGGTAACGCTGTGGTCAACGAGCCCCATTGTTTCAAATTCATTAAGAGGAGTTATCTCAAGATTTTGCGTATCCAGATCAGCTGGATTCTTCTGAATCAGGGCCTCCCTTTTCGTTCCCTTTGGCAGGATAATTTTCTGAGTCTTACCCCATGCCCATCTGATACTCGAAACAAAAGGCATATACAGAATTCCGAGGAAGGCGACTGCCTTACTGATCTTTTTTAAAAATTGTCTTCGTGTATCCATTATTTTATCTTTGTTTTTTTGTTACTATTTAGGTTCAAAGTTCAGGGGTTCACGGTTCAAGGTTAGAAAACAATGAACATACCTGCCCGTCGGACGGCAGGCGGGGACAAGCATGAAGATAAGGCAAACAATCTAGATTTCATCGGGAAACCTTGCACCCAATAACCCCTTAAGAATACATATCGTCCAACGAATTCAAAACCCTTTATGAAAAAGTTAGGAGGACACGTGATGCAGTTCGTGGATTCATCAATTACCGCAAGGAATATGAAAAAAAATGGGCCAACCGTGAACCTTGAACCGTGAACCTGACAACCTGAGTTACGTTTTTTTAAACCACTTGGTTAGTGAAATCTCCCTTTGGGGTAAAAAAGATGCTTCTTTCAGCAAATTCGGGGAAATTGCTCACCACTCAAAGGTTCAAGAAGCCTGTGACCTCCTATCTTGGTCTTGAGAAGAACCTTTCCTGGATTTTCATCTGTAACTTTGCCAATTATTACTGATTCCTCACCCAGCGGATCTGTCTTCATAGCCTCAAGGACACTTTCAGTCTTTTCCTGTGGTATAAAGGCAACGAGCTTGCCTTCATTGGCCAGATAGAAAGGATCAAATCCGAGCAGATCACATACACCCTGCACCTCTTCTCTCACAATTATCTTTTCCTCCTCAACAATCACTCCCACTTTAGAGGAATTCGCTATCTCCCAGAGAACAGTGGCAAGCCCTCCCCTCGTCGGATCCCGCAACACGTGGATCTCTCTGCATGCATCTATCATCTTTTGAACAAGCCCGTTAAGGGGAGCGCAGTCGCTTTCAATCTCCCCCTTTAATGAAAACTCTCCTCGCGCGAGAAGCACTCCTATCTCATGGTCTCCAATGGAACCATTTATTATAATGGTATCACCTGGCATTGCATGGGAGCCGCTTATATCAACCCCGTCAGGAACAATTCCCACTCCGGAAGTGGTAATAAATAGACCCTCTGCGGCGCCATGCTCCACAACCTTTGTATCTCCTGCGACTACATTTACCCCTGCCTCAAGAGCGGCTTTCTTTATCGATGAAAGAATCCTCTCCAGCTCTTTTGTGGAAAAACCCTCTTCCAGGATAAAAGAGGTTGAAATTCCTAAAGGTCTTGAGCCTACCATTGCGAGATCATTGACAGTTCCACAGATCGAAAGTCTTCCGATGTCACCTCCAGGAAAAAAGAGAGGCTTCACTACATAGGAATCAGTAGTAAAGGCTAGCTGTGCTTTTCCAGTAGGGATGACAGCGCTATCATCCAGGAAGGAAAGAATTTTATTTTCGAGAAAGGGAAGAAATAGTTCATCGATGAGATCATGACTTAATTTACCCCCCGCCCCGTGAGCAAGCAGAATCTTTTTTTCTTTCATTCAAAAACCTCATATTTGTGAAAAGCAGCACAACTTCCCTCTGATGATACCATACAGGGCCCAACAGGGTCTTCTGGAGTACACCGTGTATTAAATAAGGGGCAATCCGGGGGTTTCTTAATCCCCTGCAGAATCTTACCACATAGACAACCCGGTGGATCAGCTTTCTCCTCGTAAGGAATGTCAAATACGAAAGCTGCATCCATTTCCTTTAATTCCTGTTTTAACCTAAGACCGCTTTCTGGTATTATACCAAGGCCTCTCCAACGGGCGTTGAAAGGCTCAAAGATCTCTTCCATAACCTCCTGCGCCATACGATTACCTTCATCTTTTACAACCCTTGTGTACTGATTCTCTATTTCTGATCTCCCTTCAGCCTTCTGTCGCATGAGCATATGTATTCCCTCCAGGATATCGCCTGCTTCGAAGCCAGTGATTACGCCCATAAGAGAAAATTCATGAGCAATAAAGAAATAGGGAGTTTTTCCAATTATCACGCTTACATGGCCAGGCAGAATAAAGCCATCTATCTTTACATTTTTTGAGGAAAGCAAGGCCTTTATAGCCGGCGGTATGAGCCTTTGAGAGGAGAGTATATACAAATTAGTGATTGCCTTTCTTTTTACCTCTTTGACAGCGGCAGCAATAGCGCCTGCCGTAGTTTCAAAGCCTACTGCAAAAAAAATCACCCTCCTTTGTGGCTCTTTCATTGCAATTTCAAGGGGATCCAAAGGGGAGGTGATTATTCGAACATCTCTGCCCATCGCCCGTTCCTGATTAAGGGATGAGGAGGTTCCCGGAACCCTCATGAGGTCGCCAAATGTTACAAGGGTGACGTTTTTTAATCGTGCCAAAGCAACAGCCCTATCGATCTCTCCTACAGGCGTTACACATACGGGACAACCTGGACCGGATATAAGCTCTATTTCTTTGGGCAGGAGTGATCGTATACCAGATCGGAAGATAGAAACGGTATGGGTACCACACACCTCCATAAATCGGAGGTGTCCATTCGCAAGACTGGCGATATCTTTAAGGATGATGGATACATCCTTTGTTTCATCTATCTTCTTCAGTTGATTCACTGTAACCTCTCTCTATTTCCTCAAAAAGGGCTAATGTCTCCAAAGCATCCTCCTTTTCAAGCCTCTGGATGGCAAAACCAACATGCACAAGCACATAGTCCCCTTCCATAACACCGGGGCATATCAGAAGACTTACTTCCCTTCTAATACCGCCAAAGTCAACCTCGGCAATATCCTCTTTTATGAATACAACCTTACCAGGTACACCTAAGCACATTGGTAATCTCCTAACCCGGATAAACCGGAAAAGTTAAAAGTGATCTAAAGTTAGAAGTGAGCTAAAGTTAATGAATCGCTTCGCTCCATCTTTTTTACAAAACAGCGAAAATCTTTAACATTAGGCACTTTAATTCACTTTAGGTACTTCACACTTTTTTGAATTCTGATTTTAGTTTTAAACTTTCTGTCCCTGGCCCAGACCTGGCATGCAAGGATTAGTTATAAAAGCAAGTTCTGATATTAATATCAAAGCAGGTTTTTATCACTGCTATGTCGCGCCAGGGCGGGCCCTTTTGAGCTCAAATTTATTCATAAGGTACTAATTGCTCAAAATCCTGTGGAAATTTATTGCTTCTTTTGAGTAGGCACTTAATCTCCTTAAAGGTTAAGAGCATAAAAGGCCTGTCCAAGGGATATACATCCATCGTTAGGAGGGACCTTTTGATGAATATGAACCCTGAAACCATCCTCATTGAGGATATCCCATGCCTTTTCGAGAAGGAATGTATTTTGAAAGACCCCGCCACTCAGGAATACATCGGATAAACCGGTTTTCTCCCTTACCTTTTTAGCCATCCGGGATATAACCCGTGCTATGGAATTGTGAAAACGAGTAGAAATAATATAGGGACTCTCTTTCAGTTTTATATCCTTTACAATTGCCTCAATAATGGGATCGGGATCGATGATAAAACTTCCCTTTTGCTCAAAAATTTCAAAAGGATACTCGCCTAACTCTCCCTCTTTCACCATCTGTTCAAGTTCCACTGCTGCCTGGCCTTCGTAGTTGACTGTCCCCCTCACATTCAGAAGAGCGCTTACGGCATCGAAGAGCCGTCCCATACTGGAGCACAAGGGTGAGTTTATCTTAGCCTTCACCGCCAATCTTAATTGCAACCATCGCTCAAGGTCAAGCCCCTTTACGAAAGGTATGTGAAGCCCTTTAAAATCTCCATAGATCCTTTCAAGGTAGACTGCTGCCATCCTCCATGGTTCCCACACCGCTTTATCGCCACCGGGCAGGGGGATTTGTTTTAAATGCCCTAAGCGTGTGTATCCCTGAACACTCACCTCCAGAAATTCCCCGCCCCAGACTGTGCCATCTTCTCCATACCCTGTTCCATCCAACACTACTGCAAGCACAGGCCCAACGTTCCCGTATTCCGCCATGCAACTTAGGGCATGAGCAAAATGATGTTGAATCCCTATTTTGGGTACGTCAAGTCCCATTGCATACCTGGTAGAAAGATAGTCAGGATGTAGGTCATGTACGACAACCTCGGGTGTTATCTGAAACAGTTGTTTGAAGAGCTCTATACCTTGTTCAAAGGAGCTCATTGTCTCAAAGTTCTCCATGTCCCCTATATGCTGGCTCAAAAAGGCATAATCACCTTTTGTGAGGCAAAACGTGTTCTTTAGATCTGCTCCACAGGCAAGGATATGTTTTCCTTCTTTATTTAATTTGATGGGAAATGGTGCAAAACCTCGCGCCCTCCGTAAAAATGTTACCGTTTCCTTTAATGGCTTAACCACCGAGTCATCGCATCGAGTATGGATTTCTCTATCATGCACCAAAAAGAAATCCGCAATATTGCCAAGCCGGGAAAATGCCTCTTTATTTTTAAAAACGATGGGTTCATCGCTTACATTTCCACTTGTCATAACAAGGGCATCAACTCCTTCACTAAAAAGGAGATGGTGAAGTGGTGTATAAGGAAGCATCACCCCAAGAGTCTTCTGAAAAGGAGCAACGGATGGGGCTATCTTTGCACCTATTTTCCTCTGAAGAATGACAATCGGCCTCTCCTTGCTGCTAAGGAGATCCCTTGATACAACATCTATAATGCATAGCCTTTTAATTACATCCAAATCCCTGCACATAAGGGCAAACGGTTTGTCCTCTCTGTATTTTCTCGCCCGTAGACCTGCGACGACCTCCTCCTTAGTCGCATCACAGGCCAGGTGAAAACCCCCAAGGCCTTTTATTGCTACAATCTTACCCCTCTTAAGTAGAGCAATTGTCTCTTCCACAGGATCATGGGTTGTGATCATTTTACCTGAGTTAGTAAAGAGCTGTAGTGTTGGTCCGCACTCTGGGCAGGCATTTGGTTGCGCATGGAAACGCCTATTTGATGGATTGTGATATTCACTGCTGCAAGTTGGACACATTGTGAAGGGAGCCATAGTGGTATTATCTCTGTCAAAGGGAACATTCTTGATAATAGTAAAGCGAGGACCGCAGTTTGTGCAGTTGATAAAGGGATAGTGAAAGCGGAGATCTTGAGGGTCAAAGAGCTCATCCAGACAATCCTTGCATGTGGCAATATCAGGAGAAATCAAAGCGAGCTTCCCTTCACCTTCTTTACTTTTTTTTATCTCGAAGTCATGATAACCGAAAGGTGAAAGATAAAGGATGGCCGTCTTTTCTATCCTGGCAATAGGAGGAGGAGAAGAGAGCCCTGAAAGGAATGTATTTACTCTATCTTTTTTCCCCTCTATCTCTATTGTTACCCCCTTTTCATCATTAAGGACCCAGCCCTTAAGATCATTTTCCAGGGCAAGGTCGTACACAAAGGGCCGAAATCCCACACCCTGGACAACACCTTTTATCTGCACACAGACCCTAATTGCTTCCATTATCTATCCTTTGTGCTCACCTTATCCTTAATCCATTCGAACCATGTGTCGAGTCCCTCACCTGTTTTACAGGATATAGCCATGATTTTGAGCCTTGGGTTAACCTTAAGTGCATCACCTTGAAATCGCTCCATGTCAAAGTCCAGGTATGGAAGAAGGTCGATCTTGTTCAGCAGCAACACAGTGGAAACTTGAAACATAAGGGGATATTTCTGTGGTTTATCATCACCCTCTGTAACAGAGATGATCATCACCTTATCATTCTCACCGATGTTAAACTCTGCGGGGCACACAAGGTTTCCGACGTTCTCTACAATGAGAAGATCTATCTGGTTTAAATCAAACTCTTTGAGCACTCCCCTTACCATATTTCCGTCGAGGTGGCAGGCACCTCCTGTGTTTATCTGCACAGCAGGGATGGCATGATGAGCAATCCTCTCCGCATCACGCGAGGTAGCGATGTCTCCTTCAATAACTGCAATACGGTTTTTGTCTTTGAGATGTTCTATTGCTTGTTCAAGGAGCGTTGTCTTGCCTGCTCCAGGGCTTCCCATCAGGTTGAGCACGTAAATCCCTTTCTCAGCAAAAAGCGTTCTGCTTTGAGAAGCTATCACCTCGTTTGCCTCAAGGATGTTCTTGACTACCTTAACTTCCATCTTCTATCTCCATGTTTCTTATTTGTAGCTCTCTTCCTGCTATTATCTCCACATCTATATCCTCGCAATGAGGGCATATCAAGAAAGGATCTTCCAGGGTGCTTATCTCCCCACACTGGTTACATTTTATCCTCAACGGTATCTCCTCGATTTCAAGGGAGCTCTCCTCAGCTATCCCCCCAGTTCTGAGAGCCTCAAAAGCAAATCTCAGGGCATCTGGCATTACTCCACTCAACCTCCCGATCAGCAATGTAACCCGTGTAACCTTTGCCCCCCTATATGGAAGGGCTTCCTGCTCAATAATCTCGAGGAGGCTCTGGGCTATCCCGAATTCATGCATATCCCATTACCTTGAGCTCTTTAAATGTAGCCTTTATCACCTTTGGCACTGCGGCCTTTACCTCCGGAGTGAGCTCCATGCCACATGAAATTTCCTTGGGTTCAACGCCTATAATAACTACAGAGGCATGTCCGCCGAGCTGCCTGGCCATTAACAAGACATCCAGAAGATCAACCTGATGAAGGGAAAGAGGCCTCTCATCAGCATCCATAAGCTCCTCTGGAAGGCATCGGTAGATGGTGCCCGGCTCCCCTCCTGATGTAAGTGCATCAATAACAATTATCTTCTCACTCTCATAGATAACCGATAACAGGTCCATCGTAGCAGTACCACCATCAATGACCTCAACCCCTGGCGGCAGTTTTCTGTTCTCTATTTCTTTCACTACGTGAACGCCAACCCCTTCGTCCTTGAGAATCAGGTTCCCAACGCCAAGTATAATTACCTTTTTCTGTGCCATCGTGCTATCTTGATAAAATATCCCTTAAGGATAGGTTTCCTTAAGGGATATGATCAAGCTCCTTTTTTCGGTTCTCGCTCAGGCAAGGTTAGCAAGCCTTAAAATATCGGGAACCTTTTTCTCCCAACCAATTGCCATTATGTGGACCCCATGGCTGAGATCCTTGAGATCTCTCATAAGCTGCGCAGTGATCTCCAACCCGGTTGCTGCCTTGTCTTTTGCCTTGGCCATATCGTCGATCATGTGCTCAGGTACAAATACACCCGACACATTCTTGTTCATATATCGTGCCATACCAGCGGACTTCAGAGGAATAACCCCTGCCAGAACAGGCACCTTGAACTGTGCTGCACGTTTCATAAACCTTTCAAAAACCTCAACATCGTAAACTGCCTGTGTCTGGAAAAACCGTGCCCCTACGCTGATCTTTTTCTCCATCATGGTAAGCTGGAGCTCGAATGATTCGTCTGTATCGGACACTGGTTTCACCACTGCTCCAACAAAAAGATCGGTCTTTCCTTGAAGTTCATTTCCGGCCAGATCGTACCCTTCATTCATTCGATTAATCGTCCAGATCAATTGCTCTGAGTCCAGGTCATAAACGTCCTTGGCATCGATATGATCTCCCAGGGTGGGATAATCGCCTGAAATAACCAGCACGTTTTTGATTCCAAGAACAGAGGCGCTGAGTAGATCAGATTGCAGGGCGATCCTGTTTCTATCACGGCAGGTCATCTGAAAAACGGGATCTATGCCCTTTTCTACAAGTATTGAGCAGGTTGCAAGTGAGCCAAGCCTCATGACCGCACTCTGCTGATCGGTTACATTTACTCCGTCCACTTTTCCATTAAGGATTTCTGCCAGCTCCATAATCTCCGATATGTCTGTCCCCTTTAAGGGACCGACCTCAGTTGTAACAGCAAATTTACCGCCATCTAATGTTTCTTTTAGAGCCATTATACTGTGCCCTCCTCCCTTGATTCATCCATTTGCTCAAGAGCCCAAATGGATGTGGAAAGCATTTCTGGTCTGGGCCTCATCTTATTCCATGACTTAGGAGGAATAAATTTTTTTATCATGTCGAGCCTTCCAGTCTCCTCCAGGCGTGCATAAATCAGCTCCCACCCGCAGGCTTTCTCAGGGCTTACTTCGCATTTACCATTGGAAGCGCCTCCGCATGGCCCATTTCTCAGGCCCTTTGAACAGACTGTGAGCGGACAGATTCCACCAGTATATTCCAGCAGACAATCCCCGCACTCCATGCACCTTTCCAATCCCTGCCACTCACCTCGGGAGCCCCCAAGGTTTATCGTATTGCAACCAGGGTGTACCGGTTTCTTTACCATGGCTGCCGCAGTTTGGATACCGATACCACAGCATAGCACCAAGAGTGAATCTGACTTCATTATCGTATCCTCAAGAGGCCTTAGCCTTGAAGCCACGAGAGCCTTCTGGCAGAGGAAATCAACAACATTGTAACCTGTTACCGTCTTCCCCTCCCCTTCTAACCTTTCTTTCATCTCCAGCACCTGAGGTAATCCTCCGGTCTGGCTGGCCTGTGCGCATCCGTCACACCCCACAATAAATACTTTATTTTCACCCTCCAGATATCCCACTATCTCTTCGAAAGGCTTCTGTTCTGACCTTAGCATTGTTACTCTCCTGTTAATCCTGTTACGTAATTTACCTAATTATCGGTAATCTATTTTGTTCTAGCTAAAAAACAATATTCCATATCTGGATAAGAAATCATAAATGACGTTATAGGGTTAAGCTATGATATATCTTCTTAACTCTCGTCCCTTATGATTCAACAAATGAACAGCGCAGGCAATACATGGGTCAAATGATCTCACTATCCGCACTATTTCAAATGGATTTTTCTCATCCCTCACCCGTGTCCCTATCAAGGCCTGCTCAATAGGACCATGGTTACCCATATCATCCATTGGAGATGCATTCCATGTTGTAGGTACGACACATTGATATTTATGAATCTTTCGATCTTTAATGACAATCCAGTGCCCCAAAGCCCCCCGAGCTGCATCCACAATTCCCACGCCGGTTCCCTCTTCAGGCATTGTGTAATCGATATAAGCCGGTCCCCCCGGTTTCAACGAGAGAACCCAGTCTTCCAGATTCTTGGCTATGTGTAAGGCACAGAGAGACCGGGCTGCATGCCTTCCGAGGACTGAAAAAAGGACATCCGGGGAGGCCTTGAAATAGTCGAGCACGAAGTTCACCATTTCCTTTGTTGCCTGATCACCCGCAGCATATCCCACAGCAATCCTTGCCAATGGGCCAACCTCGTATACCTCCCCATTGTAGCGTGGGGCCTTTATCCAGGAATAGCCTCCCTCTTTACGGGGCATGGGCCTGGTCTCTCCATCAAATGGATGAAGTCCTGAGGTGTTGTCCTCGTACCATGAATATTTAATCCACTCATTGATCTGATCCAGGTCAAGGG
>Ga0307427_1001256_pt1 | contig 13372 bp, 9 predicted proteins | sample SalMarWE160190MG_FD_202162 | JGI IMG/M metagenome (GOLD analysis project Ga0307427, IMG submission 202162) | Salt marsh sediment microbial communities from the Plum Island Ecosystem LTER, Massachusetts, United States - WE1603-190 | ecosystem: Environmental > Aquatic > Marine > Intertidal zone >... | reverse complement strand
CAGCCTGGATGGAAGACTGAACGTGTCACCGGCAAAATCCCCTTGACCGACCCGGCTTCATGGAAGTGCGTAGAAGCCGCAGGCCAAATCTCCCTCTTCCGAGCCTACTTCCGAGTCCACGTCCGAGCCGATCTCCCGGCCGACTCCCGCGCGCCGGCTGGGTGAACGGAAGGCCCGAGCATCTCGGAACGCCGCGTGAAAAATCTGGAATTTTCCTTGACGGCGGCGCGGCACGGGCCTATTATCATTATCACTAGGCGGAGAGCGAGGCCGAGGCAAAGGGGGTGTCGTAAGCGCCTAGCAGGCTTCGCTCTATGAAGGCGTCTGAAAAAAGTGGAAGCCGATGGGACCTGCAAGGCGCGGAGCGCGCCGGGCGGGTCTTTCTTTGCGCACTTTCCCCAGTTCAAGGGAGACTAACATGTCTGAAGGCACACCGCAGGTGGCTCAGGAACTCGGCATCAGGCCGGAAGCCGCGTGAAAAATCTCAGAATTGTCTTGACGGTGGCGCGAGGCGATGCTATCATCATCATAATTGGGCGAGGCGAAGCCGGAGGCGTCGAAAGGCGCTAATGGTACCGTCAAGCACGCTAGGAAACATTCCAAGCCGACACAACCCGCAAGGCGCGGAGCGCGCTGGGCGGGTCTTTCTTTGCGCACTTTCCCCAGATCAAGGGAGACTAACATGTCTAAAGGCACACGGCAGGTGGCTCAGGAACTCGGCATCCGGCCGGCGACGCTCTTGCAGGCCATTTGGCAGGGCCGGCTGGCGGCCCCGCCCAAGTCCGCCGCGGGGAACTACTTGTGGCGACCGGAGGACGTGGCCCGCGCCGCGGAACTTTTCCAAGCCCCCCGGCATCCTCGACGGCGCAAAAGCCGTGGCCGCAGCGCGGCGGTCTGATCAAACCACCCAGAAGCCCCCCCTTGACAAACATCCCGACGGGGACGCCCTGCGCCGAGTGGCCGAAGCCAGTTTTTCGGCCCTGGCCGACGGTCAAGGAGGGGCTACGCCGCGAGTAACCGCGCCGAGGCCCCGATGTCTGGCAGCACCGCGACGCCGCCGCTGCTCGTCGGCGCTGTTCAAGCGGCCTCGCTCTGCAGCGTCTCGCGTTCGACCTAGCTTTCGCTTGACAGCCAAGGCCGCGTGCCCCAGCCCATCCGCCTCGGCTGGCGCGTGCTGCGGGGGCGGGCCAACCGGGCGGAAGATGCCATGGGCAAGGAGGCTAGCGATGGCCGGTAGGACCGTCCAGCGTCCGGCTCCGATGTTGCAGGAGGGGCAGGAGTGAGCGCAGAACTTCAGGCCCTTCTAACCGCACGGCAGACCGCAAAGATCCTCGGCATCGGCAACCGGACACTGTGGGGATTGACAAAGGGCAAACAGATCCCGCACATCCGCATCGGCAAGGCCATCCGCTACGACCCGCGCGACCTCGAGGACTGGCTGGACAAGAAAAAGAAGGAGGCCATGCGGTGAAGCGCGTCTCAAAACGCAAGCCCTGCCCCATCTGCGGCCGGGCTGACTGGTGCGGGATTGCGGACGACGAGTCTCTGGCTATTTGCATGCGTGTGCAGTCGAGCAGGCCGTCGAAGAACGGCGGCTATGTCCACATCCTGCGGCAGGATGAATACCACTGTCGCCCACGGCGGATCACGCTGCGCATGACCAGGCCCGTCGAGGCCCGCAACGCCGCCGACCTCGCGGAACAGGTGGAGCACTGGCGTCAGGTTGCCGAGCACGGTGGGTGGCTGGTGCATCTGTCCGAGCAGCTCGGCGTCAGCGTCGAGGCCCTGCGTCGGTTCGGCGTGGGCTTCAACCCGCGAGAGTCCTGCTGGACGTGGCCGCTCCAGGACGCTGGCGGGCGGATAGTCGGCGTGAACCGGCGGTTCCTGGACGGTGCCAAGCGCGTCATGCCCGGCACGCACGCCGGGCTCTACGTTCCCGACGACCTGATCCTCACACCCCGCGGTCCCCGGGCGCCCCCGCTGCTTCTGGTCGAGGGCGGTTCGGACGCTGCCGCCGGGCACGACATGGGCTTTCCCACCGTGGGCCGGTTCGCGTGCACTGGCCAGCAGGACATCCTCGCCGACCTAGTGCGGGCGGTGAGGCCCGGCATAGTGGTGATCATCGCCGACGCGGACGCCCCCGGCCGGTCCGGTGCCGAGCGTCTTGCCCGCAGGCTTAGGCCCTTGGTGCGGCCGCTAAAGATCGTCGAGCCGCCCGCCGGGCACAAGGACTTGCGGGCTTGGCGGCAGGCCGGGGCGACGGACGGGGACTTGATCCGCTTGATCAGCGAGACACCTGCACGACCGCTTCGCATGGAGGTAAAACGTGCCTGACGCGCAAGCGATGCGGGAGGTCCGCGAGAACCTCAACCTGGGGCGCGGGGACGAGAAGCCCGACGTGACGGTCACGGCCCGGTGGGCCGGCCGGGCGTTCACGGCGGCCGTCAACGTCGCGGCCGGTGGCGGGCCGGTGCTGTCGGAGCGGATGGACCTTTCACGGTCGGACGGGCGGGCCGACCTGGTCGGCAAGATCATCGAGGCCCTGCCGGGCGTCGATGCTGCCCAGGCCGAGAAGGCACTGCTCCGGCTGGTGCACGAGCGGGCGAGGCGGCTGGATGAGTCCGACCAGCAAGAGCAGGCGCCCCACCCAACCATCTCGGAGATGCTGGTGGACATCGCCAGCAGCGCCGAGCTTGCTCACGACGAGAACCGCATCGGCTACGCACGGATCGAGGTGGACGGGCACCAGGAAACATGGCCAGTCAAGTCACCGGGCTTCCGCCAATACTTGTGCCGTCACCTCTACGAGCAGTGCAAGAAGGCGGCGTACACCGAGGCCGTGAAGACGGCGTTGGACCTGATCGAGGCCAGGGCCGTGCATGAAGGCCCGCTGGTCAGGGTGTTCGTCCGCGTGGCTGAGCAGGACGGGGCCATTTATCTTGATCTCTGTGACGACGTCTGGCGAGTGGTGCGGGTCACTCCGTCGGGCCGGAAGGTGCTCGACCGATCCCCGGTTTGGTTCCGCCGGTCGCGGGGCATGCTCCCGTTGCCGGCGCCGGGCGCCGGCGGCAGCGTCAACGAACTCCGGACCTTCCTTAACGTCAGGGACGATGCCGACTTCGTGCTGCTCGTCGGCTGGCTACTCGGGGCCCTGAGCCCGCAGGGGCCGTACCCTATCCTGAACATCTGCGGCGAGCAAGGGAGCGGCAAGAGTTTCGCCCAGCGAGCCCTGCGGGCGCTGGTGGACCCGAACCTTGCACCTCTTCGGAGTGAACCGCGCGAGCCGCGTGACTTGCTTATTTCGGCATCGAACTCCTGGGTGTTGGCGCTTGACAATCTGTCCAGGATCCCGCCCTGGCTGTCCAACGCCTGCTGCCGCCTCTCGACGGGCGACGGGTTCGCCACGCGGCAGCTGTACAGCGACGCCGAGGAGATCATTTTCAGCGTCAAGCGTCCGCTGATGTTCAACGGGATCGGCGACCTTGCGAACCGGGCCGACCTGCTGGACCGGTGCATCACGATCATGCTCCAGGCGATCCCGCCAGCCAGGCGGAGGGACGAGAGAAGCTTGTGGGGCGAGTTCGAGGAAGCCCGCCCGCGCGTGCTCGGTGGGTTGCTCGACGCCGTCGCCGCTGGCCTGGCCCACCGCGAGAAGGTTCGCATCAACCCGGAGCAGCAGCCGCGCATGCTGGACTTCGCGCTGTGGGCGATGGCGTGCGAGCGCGGCCTTCCGTGGAAGCCCAGCATCTTCCTCGACGCGTACAACAACAACCGAAAGGACGCCAACAGCATCGCCATCGAGGCCAGCGTCGTCGGGCAGACGGTGATGAAGTTCATGCAGGACCGGAACCGCTGGACCGGCACCTGCAAGGATCTGCTCGAGGCCCTGGAGAGCATCGTGGACGAAAAGGCCCTCAAGCGCAAGGACTGGCCTTCCAATGAGCGGAAGCTGCGGGCCGACCTCGACCGGGTGGCACCGAATCTTCGCGGCGAGGGGATCGACACGCAGAGGCTTCCGAGGAAGGGGCAGAGCAGGCCCATCCTGCTCCAGCGGATCGGCAGTGGCAGCGCGACCGTCGCGGAGGGCCGCCAGGATTCCCGGCCGCCGTTGCGATCAGAAGAACTTGTGGGCACAGGCGAGCGGGTCAGCTCGGCGGAGAATCGCTGAACGCGGACCAACCTTACGGGCGGAAATTGGTTGACACCCCCGGCGAGACGAGCAAGCATGGACCTGCACCGATAGGAGGATAGCCATGGCAGGCAAACGACGGTCGAACGGTCAAGGGACGCTGTTCCAGCGCGTCGCGGGCGGTCCTTGGGTCGCCGCGTGGTTCGATCATACGGGCAAGCGACGTATCAGGTCTACCCGCACGACCGACAAGCGTGCCGCAGAGCGGCTGTTGGCGAAGTACGTCGCCGACGCCGCCCTGCGGCGAGATGGCGTGGTCGATCCCCGGCATGACCGCTTTTCGGCGGCGAACCGCGTGGAGTTGGCCGAGCATGTCGATGCCTACATCACACATTGCCGCCGGTCCGGGCAGGCCGAGAAGCACGTGGTGGAGAAGGAACGCCACCTCAAGAACCTGCTGGCGGGCACCGAGGCGACCCGCCTGTCGGAGCTGACCGCCGAGGCCCTCACCAAGCACATGTGGGCGATGAAAACCGCCGGGAAGGCCGCCCGGACGGCCAATTTCGCCCGGCAGGTCGCGGTGGCGTTCATGGGCTGGTGTGTCAACACCAACCGGGTCGAGGTCAACCCGCTGAAGGTGGTCGCCCGGCAGGACGAGCGGAACGACCGCCGCCGCGTCCGCAGGCCGCTCACCGACGACGAACTGGCCCTGTTGTTTGCCGTGGCCGAGCCTCGGGGACGCAGGGCGTGGTATATGGCTGCTGCCCTGGCGGGCCTCCGCAAGGGCGACCTCCAACGCCTGCGGTGGGCTGACATTGACTTCGACGCGGGCACCATCACCGTCCGCGACGGCAAGGCCAGTCGTGAGGACATCATCCCGATGCACCCGCAGCTGGCCGGCGAACTGGCCCGGCGGCTGGACGAATACCCCGCCCTGCCGCAAACCAAGGTGTTCCCGACGACGGTGACCGACCAGACCCGCTTGAAGGACTTCCTGCGAGCCGGGCTCGCCCGCCGGGAGGTCGTCACGGACGCCGAGGGTCAAGTCGTGATGACTGGCAAGGGCAAGCGGCAGAGGCCGAAGACGCGGATCGTCACCGAGGACGCCGAAGGCCGGGTGATCGACCTACACGCCATGCGGACGACGCTGGGCACAGCCCTCGCCAAGGCAGGCGTGGCCCCGCAGCTGGCCCAGCGCATCATGCGGCACGCCGACTATCGCACGACGCTCAAGCACTACACGGTCCTCGGCGTGGTAGACCTCGCCAAAGCCATCGACGCCCTGCCGCCGATTCGGGAGGCGGAATCGCAGGTGATGGCGGCGACGGGAACATACGCGAATGACGGTCGTGACGGTCTCGCGCCCGGTCTTGAAAAAAGGAACATAGCAACTTCTCCCCTGCGGTCGTCGTCCCGCGAGCCGGGCCGCGGCACCGATGGCAGTGGTAGCTATAGTGCTAGCAGTAGCGGCACGAAACGACGCGATGTGGTGCGACGTGGTGCGACAGGTGAAGCGACCGACCACAACGCGGCCGAGGAGCGTAAGCCTTTGACTTGTGCGGGCTTATGCGACGGCTTGCGAGACGGTGCGACCGCCTGCGATGGAGCGGGCGAAGGGATTCGAACCCTCGACGTTCAGCTTGGGAAGCTGACACTCTACCACTGAGTTACGCCCGCTTCGGCGGCGCCTATAGTATGGCCGCGGGCCGCGGAGTGTCAATGCGTTTTCGCGCCGAGCCTGTGCCCGGGCGGCAGCGTTTTGTTCCCTTGCTTCGATAGGTTTTTCGGGAATAATATCCGGCACCCCGGCCGTCGGCGGCGGTTTCAGGATACATAGGCAGTTTCTGTGGAGCGTGCGCTTGCGGTCCACGGAATGCGTCGAAGACTGGTGAATCCATGGGTTTGCTGATCCTTGATCGGAGGCCGATAGATGACTGACACACCCAAACCGGACGCAGAGAAACCGAAGGTCGCTCCGAAGATCGCCGAGGGCGACGACATCGAGGCCGTCAAGAGCCTCAATGCCGCCTACAAGAGGATGACGGAGCAACTGGCCCGCGCCATCGTCGGCCAGAACGAGGTCATCGAGCAGATCCTGATCGCCACCTTCTGCCGCGGCCACGCCCTCCTGGTCGGCGTGCCGGGCCTGGCGAAAACGCTGATGGTGAGCACGACGTCTCAGTTGCTCCACCTGACGTTCAAGCGTATCCAGTTCACGCCCGACCTGATGCCGTCGGACATCACCGGCACGGACGTGCTGGAGGAGGACCGCACGACCGGCAAGCGCGTCTTCCGCTTCGTTCACGGCCCGCTGTTCTCGAACATGATCCTCGCGGACGAGATCAACCGGACGCCGCCCAAGACGCAGGCCGCCCTCCTGGAGGCCATGCAGGAACACATGGTCACGTGCGGCGAGACGACCTACACGCTTCCCGAACCGTTCTTCGTCCTCGCGACCCAGAACCCCATCGAGCAGGAAGGCACCTATCCCCTGCCCGAGGCCCAACTCGACCGCTTCATGTTCAACATCATGGTGGATTACCCCACCGCCGACGAGGAAATGGCCATCATCAAACAGGTCACCGGCACGTACGAGGCCGATCTCGAAGTGACCCTGACCGGCGAGGACATCCTGCGGCTCCAGGACATTGTCCGCCGCGTGCCCGTGGCCGACCACGTCGTCCAGTACGCCAGGGACCTGGCGAGGGCATCGCGGCCGAACCGGCCAGAAGCCCCACCGTTCATCAGCGAACTGGTCCAGTGGGGCGCCGGGCCGCGCGCCGGCATCTACATGATCCTCGCCGCCAAGGCCCGGGCCATCCTGCACGGCCGGTATCACGCGACCACCGAGGACGTGCGGGCCATGGCGCCGCCGGTGATGCGGCACCGCGTCATCACGACGTTCAACGCCGAGGCGGCGGGCATCTCGCCGGACGAGGTCGTGGCGCGGCTGCTGGCCGAGGTCCAGCCGGCCGTCGAGACGGCCATCGCCTGACGACGCTCGCGGGGTGTTGGGGAGGCGCGGGCGCCGCGAGGCCTGCGCGGCCGAGGGCATCTAAGGGCCGCCGTCCGCCGGACGGCAGAGCGGGTGACATTTCATGGCACTAACGCAAGGTGGTACGACGTCGGATTACATGCGCCTGCTGGACCCGGAGGCGCTGGCCAAGATCCACCGGTTGGAACTGATCGCGCGGGGCCTGGTGGAAGGCTTCGTCTCCGGCCGGCACAGGAGCCCCTACAAGGGCTTCTCCGTCGAGTTCGCCGAGCACCGGCAGTACGTTCCCGGAGACGACATACGCGATCTGGACTGGCGCGTCTACGGCAAGAGCGATCGCTACTACATCAAGCAGTACATCGAGGAGACCAACCTGCGGTCGGTCATCCTGCTCGATGCGTCCGGCTCCATGCGCTACACCGGCCGGCAGGCAGCCGCCCACGACGGCCACAGGCTCTCGAAGTTCGAGTACGGGCAGTTCCTGGCGGCGTCGCTGGCTCACCTGATGATCAACCAGCAGGACGCCGTGGGTCTGGTGACGTTCGACACGAAAATCCGTCGTTACATCCCGTCGCGGTCGCGCGTCACCCACCTGCGAGTCATCCTCGACGAAATCGTCAACACGGCGCCGGGCGACGAATCGGCGCTGGCGCCCGTCTTCCACGATATCGCCGAACGGGCTCACCGGCGCGGCCTGATCATCGTCATCTCGGACCTCTTCGACGACGCGACAGAGATCCTTAACGCCCTGCATCATTTCCGTTACCGCAAGCACGAGGTCTTGCTGCTGCACGTCATGGCCGAGGAGGAACTGACGTTCCCGTTCGACCGGTGGAGCATGTTCCGCGACCTGGAACTGGACGCGCGCCGGGTCCAGTTGGACCCGCGGGCCATCCGGGCCGACTACCTGGAACGCGTCCGGCGGTTCGTCCGCGACATCGAAATGGGCTGCGGGCAAATGGACGTCGACTACGTTCCCCTGTCCACCAAACGCAACTTCGACGTCGCGCTGGCCCATTATCTGGCGAGCAGAAAGACCAGGACAAAAGGATTGGGCAATAAATGACAGGGGATAGGGGATAGGGGTCAGGGAATCAGCAGCGAGGGCGAGTTTGCTCAATGGCGAACATCGGCCGCCGCAACAAGACAGATCAGCACGTGACAACACCGGGCGAGGCCGTGCGTGGCCACCCCAGCAAGATTCAGAACTTCACCGATCTGGTCGCGTGGCAGAAAGCCCGATCACTCGTATTGTCCAAGGCCTGCTGCGCGGCCTGACTAAACCACAGACTTAAGGGGAGAAGCCGAGTTATGGGTTACAGCACAGAGCAAGGCGAGGAATCGGCATGGCCTGTTCCCTATTCCCCGCTCCCTGATCCCTGTTCTTCCTGGGGGAAGAACATATGACCTTCTTAAACCTGGCAATGTTGACGGGTTTGGCGGCCGTCGCCATACCGATCATCATCCATCTCCTGAACCGGCAACGGGCAACCATCGTGGACTGGGGGGCGATGCGGTTCCTGCTCGAATCGCTGACCCACCGCAGCCGCAGAATCCTCATTGAAGAAATCATCCTGATGGCCCTGCGGTGCCTCGTCGTCGCCCTCCTTGTCCTGGCCATGGCGAGGCCTTTCATGCCCAGCCGCACCACCATCCCGTGGGCACTCGTGCTGCCGACCATGCTGGTTGCGGCCATGCTGGCGGGTGTCGCAGCGGCCATGTGGCGGAGCGCTCGGACGCGATGGATCCTCCTCGGCGTGGCGGCGGTGCTCACGCTCTTCGCCATCGGCGCCTCGGTCCTCGAGAACGTGCTTCAGCAGAGAGAGTGGTCGCTGAGCGGCGGCGAACGCGACGTGGCCATCCTCATCGACGGTTCGGCCTCCATGACGATCCCCGTGGACGGCAAACCGAACTTCGAACGTGCGATTGAGGAAGCCCAGGCCGTCATCCAGGCCTGCCGCCCCGCCGACTCGATCAGCATCCTCCTGGCCGGCCCTGTGCCGCGCCCGGTCATCCCCAACCCGATCACCGACCGCGAGGAACTCGCCCAGGCCCTGCATGACCTGATAGCCACGGGCGGGTCGATGCGGGTCCTCGATTCGCTGGGCGCCGCCGCTACCAGCCTCGCGGAAGGGGTCAATCCCGCCAAGAAGATCGTCCTGATTACCGACGGCCAGAACCTCGGCTGGGACGCCCAACACGAAGCCCGATGGAAGTTCCTCGGAGCCGGTCTGAACGCGTTCCGCGTCCCACCCCAGATTGTTTGCCGCATCCTCGACCTGCCGCAGGAACTCCGCAATGTGGCTGTCGGCGACATCCGAATCTCGCGAAAGATCGTCGGCACCGACCGCCCGGTGCGAATCGACGTGACCATTATGAATACCGGCACGACGCCCGTCGAACCGCTCACCGTGGAACTGCTCGTTGACGGCGTCAGTACGGCTCGCCAGGATGCCGGCGAGATGCTGCCCGATGCGGCCGAGACGGTGCGCTTCGACTACCGGTTCAGCAAGTCCGGCCCCCACCTCGTCACCGCCAAGGTCCTGAGCGAAGACGAGATGCCCAGCGACAACGAGGCCACGCGCGTCCTGCCCGTCATCGAGAAACTGCCGGTACTGATTGTTGAGGGCAATCCCTCCACGCGTCCGCTCGACGGCGCCGCCGCGTTCGTCGAGATCGCGCTGACGCCCATCGACGAAGAGGAAGAGAACAAAAAACCGAAGCCCGATAAGAAGAACCCCGATGCGGAGCCGGCCCTCGGCCAACTGGTCGCCCCGACCGTTGTGGCCGCGCCCGACATCGCGTCGGTGGCCGATTTCGGCCGCTTCGGCCTCGTGATCCTCGCCAACGTCTCGCGGCTTCCACAGGCGACGGGCGCCAAACTCGTGCGATTCGTCCAGGCAGGAGGCGGACTGCTCATCATCCCTGGCGACAAGGTGGTGCCGGAGTTCTACGGCGGCTGGTCGAGTGAGGGCGGCCAGCCGTTTATCCCGGCAGGGCTGGCCGGGCGCCGGTCGCTGCCGGAGGCGCCGGCCCATCTGGGGCTGAAGACGCTGAGCCATCCGGCCCTTGCGCTGATGCGCGACACGACCCAGTCGGACGTCGAGCGCGCCGTCATCACGGCTTTCTGGACGCTCGCGGTCGACGAGAAGGACCAGACCGTCCGTGTCGGCGGACTGCTCGACACCGGCGAACCGCTCCTGGTGGAGCGAAGGGTCGGCAAGGGCTACGTGCTGATGACGTCGGTGTCGCTGGACCGGCGTGAGAGCAACCTGCCGTCGCTCAAGTGTTTCGTTCCACTGGTCCACGAGTTGGCGTACTACCTGGCTGCCCCCGCACTGGCGCAGACGAACGTGCCGCCGGGCTCGGAGTTCGTCATGGAACTTCCCGCCAAATCGCCCGACGCCGCGCGGAAGGCCGAGGCGCTGGCGAAGACGTCGGCCGACGTCCTGACGCCCGGCAACCGGCGAGTTCAGGCTCCGCTGGCCGCAACCCCCAACGGCCTCCGCGTGACGTTCCCCGGGACGTACGAGCCGGGCCTTTACCGGCTGACCGTTCCGCAGAAGGTCGGTCAGGATTTCCTTGTGCCGGCCGCTGCCACGGCTGCCGGGAAGGGTTTTCCGTTCATCGTCCTCGGCGATGCCCACGAAGGGCGGCTGACGCCTCTGACGGACGCCGAACTCGAGGCCGCCGGCATACACGTCGATCTGTTCCGCGCGGACAACACCGCACGGCTCGTTGAGGCCGTAACCGGCAGCGTCCCCGGCGAAGAAGTCTGGAAGTTCCTGGCCATCGCCCTGCTGGTCGGTCTTCTGGCCGAGGTCGGACTGGCGCGATGGATCGCCACGCAGCGCCGAATGCACATGATCGACACGGTTTCGTTCGGAACCGACGCCGTGGACATCAAGACGTTCCGCCAACGGGCCAGGAGCCTGCTGGCCGTCACGAGCCACGAACCTGAAGGCGCATCAAAGGCATGATCCCAACCACCGAACAGCATTACGTGTTACCCGAGTCGGTGCCGACGGTGCTGGTGTACGTGCTGGCCCTTGCCGCCGCCGGGGTATGGATCCTCCTGCATTTCCTCTGGCGGCGCCCGGCCGGCCGAGGCGCACGCGCCGTCCGATTTGCTGTTCTCACGGCCGTCGGCTTTCTGACGCTCCTGGCGGTCTGGCAGGCGCTTCAGCGCGGCCTCGTCCTGGCAACCAACTGGCCGCTGTGGCCCATCGCCGCGCTGGGCGCGCTGGCCGTCGAGATCGTGCTGGGGCTGTATGCGCTCGAGTGCCGCACGATCTCCCGCGGCGCGGGCCTTGCCCTGTCGGCCCTGCGTGTGGCGATTATCATCCTGGTCATCATCATGCTCGCGCAGCCGGTCCGCCCGTGGAACCTCGACAAGACGATTCAGCGCTGGGTGACGGTCTTGCTCGACACGAGCGCGTCGATGTTCGTCCCCGACACGGAACTGGGTCCTGCCGAGAAGATCCGCCTGGCCGAAGCGCTCTCCGTCGAGGGCGCCGGCCGCCCCTTTGCTTTGGACCGTCTCGCGGAAGAGTTTGACACGATCCGCCGAGACCTCGCGGCACAGGCAGAATGGCTCGCATCGCTCGGCAGGCTCGACACCGAGTCCCGCAAGCAGCAACTTGACGCTCGACGCGGCGACATGAACGACACATTCACGAAGGCCGAGCGGGCCCTGACCGAAAAGGCCGAGAAGATCGCCGAACCGCTCAAGGCCTCTCTGAAGATGGACGACTCCCTCGTCAAAGGCCTCGAAGACATCCGCAAGAGGATCACCGGCACCGTCCGGGAACGCCTCAAGGAAGCCGTCACGCTGACAAACAAGGACCATGCCGACCGACTGGTCGGCGAGCACGCCCGGCTCCTGGCCACGATCCGCCAGGCCGCAACCGAACTGGCCGCTCTGACCTCCAAGACCGTCGCCATGGCCCGTGCCCTTGACGCGGCCGCCTACGCGTCGCTCGAGACCGAGGTGCGGGCCAAGGTCGATGCCCTCGCCGGCAAGAAGCGGCTTGCCTTGGCCCGCGACATACTTCTGCACCGCCCGCCCGCCGGGCCCAGGAAGCCGGGTGACGACGGGGAAAAGGGCAAGAGCCTGCTCGACCGGCTCCAGGCAGACTACGGCGTCAAGGTGTACACGTTCGCCTCCGAGCCCGCCGAGGTGGACTTGAAGGCTTACGCCGAGGGCTACAAGGGCACCCAGGAGGACCTGCCCGGCAACGCCGCCGCCCTCCCCTCCGAGCGGCAGCAGACGGACTTCACGGCGGTGTTCGAGAAGGTGATGACCGAGATGTCGGACGAGCGGCTCTCGGGCATCCTCCTGCTGAGCGACGGTCGCCACAACGCCACCAAGAGCGTTGAACCGCTCGTCCGGCAAATTGGCATCCAGCAGGTGCCGGTCTCGTCGATCGTACTGGGCGGCGAGAAGCCACCGATCGACGCCGGCATCATCAGCGTCGAAGCACCCGAGGTCATCGCCACCGGCGACCGGATCTTCATCACCACACAGGTCAAACTCGACGGCCTGGCCGGCAAGGAGGTCAAGGTCACGCTCGACGACGGCGACAAGACCGTTGACACCCAGACCGTCCGGGTGCCGACCGGCGCCTACCGCGCCCGCGTCCAGTTGGCCGACGAGCCCAAGGATTCGGGGCTTCACCGGTACGCCATCAACATCGAGAAGTTCGACGGTGAAGTTCTGACCACCAACAACCAGTACCCGCTGGCGGTGAGCGTTTCGGACGAGCGGACCCAACTGCTCGTCATCGAGGGCCGCCCGCGATGGGAGTTCCGGTACATCAAGAACCTTTTCGCCGGCCGCGACAAGACGGTCCACCTCCAGTACGTGCTGCTGGAGCCGGACAAGATCGAAGGCGTGCCGCCGTCGCCGAGGATCCATGCCTCGGCGTCCCGCGAGGTAGAAGAGGTTGAGGCTGCAGCCCTTCCGAAGGATGAGACGGAGTGGATGAAATTCGACGTCATCATTCTCGGCGACGTGTCGGAGGAGTTCATCGGCGAGGAGGAGCAGCGAATCCTCCGGAAGTTCGTGTCGGAGCGCGGCGGGACGCTGATCGTGGTCGCCGGCCCGCTCCACACGCCGCACGCTTACGGCGACGCTGCTCTCGCGGAAATCCTCCCCGTCACGTTCGAGACCTCCGCCGAGCCGATTATGCAGGCGCCTGAGAAGGAGTTTCATATCATCCTCACCACCGAAGGGCGCGAAAGCATCA
>Ga0307427_1001255_pt1 | contig 13379 bp, 3 predicted proteins | sample SalMarWE160190MG_FD_202162 | JGI IMG/M metagenome (GOLD analysis project Ga0307427, IMG submission 202162) | Salt marsh sediment microbial communities from the Plum Island Ecosystem LTER, Massachusetts, United States - WE1603-190 | ecosystem: Environmental > Aquatic > Marine > Intertidal zone >... | reverse complement strand
GTTGTAAATCAAGCAATGCCTCCTGGTCCTTTCGAGTTGACCTTTCCCTCTTCGACATTCTCAACCGTGGGGGCAACCCCCGGTGTAACATACCTCAGACTTACCCTGACCAGGACGCCGATTGGCGCTGGGTGGGATGGCACAGTACTGTGGCCGTTCGACTACGGTGAGACCGAGGACTATGAGATAACGATAGAGTCGTCTGGGGACCTCCCTGACCTCATAGTCGTAGAGAAGTTTGAGATAGTTGAGGGCTGCGACTACTGGGTAAACTACGTGGTGTACAACAATGGTAACGCACCTGCTGGTAGTAGCACGACGTGCATTTACGCTGACTATGACCCGACCCCCGTGGCAACTGCCTTTTGCCCGCCGCTGCTGCCCGATGAGTGGTACAGCGATAGCGTCGGGCCGTTAAAGTGCCCGGGCGGTACCGAGGTGTGGATTGAGGTTTGCGCCGACAACTACGATGATGTTGCCGAGAGTGATGAGGATAACAATTGCTTCGGGGGGAACTGGATGGAGCAGCCACTGGAGTTCGGCGATGCTCCTGACCCAACATACCCGTCTCTCCTTGCCAGCGATGGCTCGCGGCACTGCCCTACTGACACCGAAATCCTTGGCCTGGGCTTGTCCGGGCAGGACTGCAAGGACTTCGAGTTTGATGCCTTGGTCATTGATAATGATGCCTGCTGCGATGGCCTGGTAACCACTACCCTGGCTGCAGGCGACCTAAACGCAGCGGTCCAGTTTGAGGTGACCAACTGGGGCGCTAACGACCTCATTGTTAATATCCTGATTGACCTGAATCAAGATGGCGTCTGGAGTGGCCTTTCAGAGCACGTGGTTCAAAATCAGGCAATAAACCTACCTGCTGTTAACGAGAGCACCTTCTGGTCCAATTCGTTCTCAACCGTGGGGGCGACCCCTGGTCCGACATGGCTCAGACTTACTCTGAGCAGGACCCCGGTTACTGTCCCGTGGGACGGCACAGGGCTGTTCGCGTGCGGTGAAACCGAGGACTGGAACATAACCATAGAAGAAGAGGAAGAGGGATGGTACTATAAGCCTAACCAGACTGACTACGCCCCGAGCGGCATGCCTGACTTCGACCAGAAGCAGGATAACTGGACCGATAATGGGATTCCGACGGGGAACTGGTCCTATTGCGGACCGGTGGCGGTTGCTAATTCCCTGTGGTGGTTCGATTCCAGGGAGGAGACTGGCGGTAACCCGCCACCTGCCATCAATGATACTTACTATCTGGTAACAGCCTACGGTGCGTGGGACGACCACGCTCCCCAGAATGTCATCCCGCTGGTTAACAACCTGTCGGTGCTTATGAACACATCTTCGAGCGGCACCGACGTCATGGAAATGCAACAGGGGATACGGGACTACCTCAATGCCACCGGCTACAATGACAGTTACTATGAGCATACAGAGCCTTGGCCGGACTTCTACTGGATTGAGGAGGAGGTGGAGAGATGTCAGGATGTAATCCTGCTTCTCGGCTTCTACCATAATTATACTGGCTACTATGAGCGCATTGGCGGACACTATGTCACCTGCGCTGGAGTGAACTCCCCGGGTAAGCAGATCGGCATCAGCGACCCCTATTTTGACAACGCCGGGGCGGGCGGACCGGGACGGGTGCCGGTGCCTCATCCTTATCCCCATAATGCCAGTGTGCATAACGACACCCAGTATGTCTCCCACGATAGCTACACTGTTGTTCAGATCTTCCCGCTTATGCCCCCTCCCCCTCCTGGGTGCTGGGCTTTGCAAAACTATCCCGTTGGAGCCGGTCCCCCTGGGGTGAACATCACCAACTTCATAGGTCAGAACGGGGGTCCCGGCCTGCCTCCGGGAATGTACAATCCAGGTGCGCCGGTGGAGACCATTATCGAGTACGCTGTTGCCGTCTCACCGCTTGCTGGTGTAAACGCTACCCTGGTGGGGCAGGTTGACTTTTACCGGAAGGAAGCTAAAGGAGGTTCTACCTGGGTAACTCCGCTTGTGGTGAAGTTCTTTGATAATGCCACTAAAAATGAGACGGGCTTTTCACCAATAAATGTCACCACCGATGCCTATGGCAACTTCACCATTGATGATATTGAAGTTGGCACCTATGATATCGGGATTAAGAACTGGACCACCCTGAGTAAGATGGCATATGGGAAAGCTTTCACTGCAGGTAATGTTACCTCCATCAACTTTGGTACGCCTATCGAGACAGACATCGACAATAATGATTGGTGCGAAGGTCATGATTACAACGGGCCGTTCAATAACTTTGGTGCCAGGAACATATCGGATCCTACCGGGTGGGTGACAAAGGAGTTATGGAAATGTGATTTCTATAAGGACGAATGGATAGAGGGTCACGATTACAACATGCCGTTCAATAACTTTGGGAACCGTGGAGATATATTCTATTATACGCATTAAGGGTGAGGAGGTGATTATGGGAACAACGAGGAGACAAATATAAGGAAAGGTGAGTTTATCAGGATATTGTTGACCTTATGAGATTGCTGGTAACGTTCGTTACTATGGCGGCATTGTTGGTTGTTGTCTTGCCACGCCTTGGCCCCTTCGCTGCGCTCGGGGTTTCAGCTCACCGCAATGACAATAAAAAAGGCTCGCGATGATATCCCCTGTCGTTGTGAGGCACGCGCCTCCCCTGTCATTGCGAGGTACATCCCCTTTTATAGTGGACCCTTCAGGGTCGTGCGCACGAGGCTAAAGCCTCGCACTACATTTCTAAACATCTTACGTCATTGCGAGGGACGCCCCCCCTTTCGTCATTGCGAGGGACGCCCCCCCTTTTGTCATTGCGAGGAGCGGTAGCGACGAAGCAATCTCAAACTGACAGCAGGAACATTTCCTATTAGTGACCAAAGCCGAAAGAGTGGAGAGAAATGTAACTAAATATAACTAGAGTTAACTAAATGCAAATTGACGTTTCTGACGCGGCATTATAGAATGAATAAAGGTGCCAGGACTAAAGTCCTGGATATTCTCAAAAACTATGATAATGAGAGGTACAGGGATGATTAAAGCGTGGAAATCGTTTTCTATTCTAGTTGTTCTGGCGCTCGTGGCGCTTCCTGCTGCAGCGCCAATATTATCGGGAGCCGACCAAAATGTTGTCGAGGCGGTGGTGTCATCACCGCCGAGCGACTTCAGCAATCCTCCCGCCTCTGGCCCCCCGGGATGGAACAAGACTACCGTAGCGCTGATTGGTGGCAGCTTGCCCATGATTCAAGCTCAGTTCATTCTGGCTTATGGTTTTGTTCCGGTTCCGGACATCGCAGAGGCTATAAACCCCAGTTCGGCATTCCTGCAGGATATTTACTATAACAGCACATCCAACGGCACACCAGGCATAACAGAATTATTCATAGCCAAGGACACGTATGCCACAATGCCGTTATTGAGCCGGATGCATAGCCCACAAGTATTACCCGACTGCTGGCTGACCATAGTCATGGAGATGGCAGAGAATGGCACTGGATGGCTTTATGAGACAGCTAATCTTAGTAATGTTGATGTCTCCTCGGTAACTCATAGCCCTGATAACTGTAATGATATCACTGGCACTCAGAATACAACTTATAACTTCGCGGGTGGCAATGTAGCCGGGGCTGGCTTACAGCACGTGCAGCTCATGGTTAATGTCTATCTGAAGCCATCCAGCAGCATTACTGTGCCACCGGATGTTGACGACCCTGATACATGGGTGACAACTCCGGGAGACCCGCCGTTTTTGACAATCCCGCTGGAGCTTTGGCTGACAACGGGGAACACCACCAACACCATAGATGACCCGGGGACCTGCGGGCGCTGGAGTTCCAGGCTTCTCGATGGTCACACCAAAAATGGGAGTGGAGTGCCCTATGTTAGTCCCTATACTCCTGGCATCCCGGGAACGGTTGCCGGCACCGCGGGAATCCTTGACCTGCCTGTTTGGATTCCGGCCCTTATCGACTATGCTGAAGTAGATGTCCATGTCCTGGCGGAGCAGGAGACTGAGGGTATTGAGTTAAGCGACCTGCGGACCAACCCGTCCTCGGTAAGCGTTGGTCAAGATGTTACCACTTCTATAAACCTGACCAACCTCCATGATGCTGCACCGTTTATAGCTCGCCTTAGCATCACCAACGACACCGGCGCTGTGGTGTGGCGGGATACCGTGTCAACAGTGGCGCCGGGCGCCTCTGCTGAGGATATTAACGTGACGATTACCAAGAGTCTAACGAATTGCTCCTGTGATGGCGATTACGCCGTTATCAACTATATAGATGGAAACGGCAAGCCTCAGACAACGTCTGTTTTCCTTGGTAAGAACCCCACAGCCGGGACGGTGTTTGGTCCTCTGGGGGTTAGCGCTCTGGATATTACCACTGCTTCCACTGTTGGTACGGGTACCGCTTTGTTCACGGTTGCCGCAGATCACGGGGAGTTTGAGATACGAAGCACCACCACCAATACCACGATGGGTACCGTGAATCTTAGCACTGAGCTAATAAGTGGTACCCTTAATACTATTGCCACCTATATTGATGGTAACGACCTGGGGACGACCGTTGCTGGCAGTGGAACGGTAACGGTGTTAACCTTCCCCGACCCATGGACCGCAACTAACTCTAACTATACCTTCAGGGTCTGTGGCGAAACTCTGAATGTCCCTGTCGCAGGCCCGTCCTACAGTCTGAACATAACCAGCACCGCTGGCGGTAATGTGACCACCCCTGGTGAAGGAACATTCGTCTATAATGGAAGCGACGTGGTAGACCTGGTTGCCACGCCAGATGCCAACTATACCTTTGTGAACTGGACAGGGGATACTGGCACGATAGCCGATGAAAATGCTGCCTCGACGAACATAACCATGAATGGTAATTACAACATCATGGCAAACTTCAAAGAGACTGTACACTATAACCTGACTACCAGCAGCACCGCTGGTGGTAATGTGACCACCCCTGGTGAAGGAACATTCACCTACAATGGAAGCGAAGTGGTGGACCTGGTTGCCACGCCAGATAACAGCTATACCTTTGTGAACTGGACAGGGGATACTGGCACGATAGCCGATGAAAATGCTGCCTCGACCACCATCACCATGAATGATAACTACACCATAGTGGCCAACTTTAAGGAGATACCGGGTGGGGTAATTTATGTGCCTGATGATTACGCAACGATTCAGTGGGCGGTGGATAATGCCACCTCTGGAGACGCCATAATCGTCAGGGACGGCACATATCACGAGAACGTGAATGTGAGCGTAGCTAATTTAACCATTCAATCCGAAAACGGCACTGATTCAACGATTGTTCAGGCGGCAAATCCAGATGACCAGGTGTTCAATGTAACTGAAAGCTGGGTAAATATAACCGGCTTCACGGTGAAAAATGCCACCGGGCTTCCGGTGGGTGGAATATATCTGAGCGAAGTGAGTCACTGCAACATTTGCAGCAATAATGCAACGAACAACCGCATGGGCATCCGCCTGTATGCCTCGAACAACAACACGCTCGCCAACAACACCGTCTCAAACAACACCTACGGCATCTACCTGGATTCCTCGAGTAACAGCACGCTTACTAGCAACACCGCCTCAAACAACGGCTACGGCATCCGCCTGTATGCCTCGAGTAACAACACGTTTACCGACAACACGGCAAACTCAAACAGCGACACCGGCATCTACCTGGGTTTGTCGAGCAACAACACGCTCAGCAACAACACCGTCTCAAACAACTACGTCGGCATCTGGCTGGGTTCTTCGAGCAACAACAATACGCTCAGCAACAACACCGCTTCAAACAACGACGTCGGCATCTACCTGTATTCTTCGAGCAACAACACGCTCACCAACAATACCGCTAATTTGAACAACTACTACGGCATCTACCTGTATACTTCGAGCAGCTACAACACGCTCACCAACAACGCCTGCACAAACAACACTGTGGACGGCATCCGCTTGGTTTCTTCGAGCAGCAATACCATCCACAACAACTACCTCAACAACACGAACAACGCCTATGATGACGGAACCAATACCTGGAACACCACAAATACTACTGGGCCGAATATAGTCGGCGGGCCGTATCTTGGTGGGAATTACTGGTCGGACTACAGCGGCAATGATACCAATGGGGATGGCTTTGGAGACACTCTTTACAATATCACGGGGGGTTCAAACAAAGATTACCTGCCGTTAGTGATTCCGACCGCCACTACCCTGGAAGGGCAGGTTGACTTTTACCGGAAGGAAGCTAAAGGAGGTTCTACCTGGGTAACTCCGCTTGTGGTGAAGTTCTTTGATAATGCCACTAAAAATGAGACGGGCTTTTCACCAATAAATGTCACCACCGATGCCTATGGCAACTTCACCATTGATGATATTGAAGTTGGCACCTATGATATCGGGATTAAGAACTGGACCACCCTGAGTAAGATGGCATATGGGAAAGCTTTCACTGCAGGTAATGTTACCTCCATCAACTTTGGTACGCCTATCGAGACAGACATCGACAATAATGATTGGTGCGAAGGTCATGATTACAACGGGCCGTTCAATAACTTTGGTGCCAGGAACATATCGGATCCTACCGGGTGGGTGACAAAGGAGTTATGGAAATGTGATTTCTATAAGGACGAATGGATAGAGGGTCACGATTACAACATGCCGTTCAATAACTTTGGGAACCGTGGAGATATATTCTATTATACGCATTAAGGGTGAGGAGGTGATTATGGGAACAACGAGGAGACAAATATAAGGAAAGGTGAGTTTATCAGGATATTGTTGACCTTATGAGATTGCTGGTAACGTTCGTTACTATGGCGGCATTGTTGGTTGTTGTCTTGCCACGCCTTGGCCCCTTCGCTGCGCTCGGGGTTTCAGCTCACCGCAATGACAATAAAAAAGGCTCGCGATGATATCCCCTGTCGTTGTGAGGCACGCGCCTCCCCTGTCATTGCGAGGTACATCCCCTTTTATAGTGCGACCCTTCAGGGTCGTGCGCACGAGGCTAAAGCCTCGCACTACATTTCTAAACATCTTACGTCATTGCGAGGGACGCCCCCCCTTTCGTCATTGCGAGGAGCGCCCCCCCTTTTGTCATTGCGAGGAGCGGTAGCGACGAAGCAATCTCAAACTGACAGCAGGAACATTTCCTATTAGTGACCAAAGCCGAAAGAGTGGAGAGAAATGTAACTAAATATAACTAAAGTTAACTAAGGGTAGTTGATGTTTTCCACACGGCGATGTAAAATGTAGATAAGGTACCAGGACTAAAGTCCTGGATATTCTCAAAAACTATGATAATGAGAGGTACATGATGATTAAAGCGTGGAAGGCTTTTTCCATTTTTGCCCTTGTGGCATTGATGCTTATTGCCGTCATCCCTGCGGGCACCGCTTTGGCACAAGTAGCCAATCCAGTGAGGGTTCTGCCCGGCAAGGTGGAAATAGGGGAAACATTTAATGTCACCGTGACCTTCACTGCGCCTGCGGATAGCTTCAACTCTATCAGTCTCAGCGAACGTGCTCCCACTGGTTGGAATGTGACCGTTGATGCAACGTGGTGCACTCCGGCAGCAAGTTCAGTTAAGGCTATGGGCAATAAGGCACAGATTTTCTGGAGTGGATCGTTTAGCAACGGCACTTCCTTCTCCGCGGTATATAAGGTGACTGTGCCTGAAGACGCCGACGCCGGATTTCACACCTTTAGTGGCGCCCTCGAGTATTATCTTGGTTTTGTAGGACCTTATGGGGAAAATGTGGCCGGTGATTCTCAAGTGCTTTTCCCAGCTGAATTCCATGTTATTAGGCATATCAATGAAACATTGAAAAGCCCGAATATGCTGTATCCCGGTGACACGTTTGAGGTCTCTGTTAATTGGAGCGCACCTCTGAATAGCTTCTGTGCTGTTGGTCTCACCGACCTTGCCCCTGCTGGTTTTGAGGTTGAGGCTAACAAAACGTGGTGCTTCCCCACAGCAAATGCAACCAGTGCCGCAAGCAACGAGGTAGAAATTCTGTGGTATGGGTCCTATGCAAACGGCACTAACTTCTCCGCGGTGTATAAGGTGACTGTGCCCAGTGGTGCCGCACCAGGAAGTCATTACTTCCCTTATGATAACTGTTCGCTGAGTTGGCTTGAATACAGCTTTGGTGGGTGTGGACCGTACACATCGTGCACAGTGGGAGATAATCAGGTAGTGGTAACAGTCCCCGGCGATATAGTGGGAGAGACGCGTGACGTTAATGCTAACCAGCTATCCGATGTCATCGTGACGCTATGTAAAAATGCTTCAGAGATAACAAGCGATGCAAGCACGCCGAATTACACCGTAACGGTCAATGCAACCGGGGAATACTGGCTGCGCGGTAGCAAAGACAGGTACTTCACCCTGGACACGAAGCGCGTGGCAAATTCTACTATTCATCCTGGTTGGAATCCCCCGTACCCGCAGTTCATAAGCCTGCCAACGCTGGAGCTATTGACCGAAGGATACAGCTTTGACTTCGAAGGTGATTTCGGGCTTGTCCCCACGAACTGCACTGTGTCGTATGCTATGAGAAGCGTCAATCTGTGGCTGTTCCAGCCGACGAACAACACGGAGTGGGGTCTTTCTGTCTGGAAGGCTGCGCAGTCGGTTATGTCCTGGCAAAATCCTAGCTAAAGATTGTTAGTCAGGTGGATGTGACTAGCCCCTTGCATTGGAAGAGGGCTAGCTGTTATAGTCGGGAAGATGACATTGTTTATAGCGTTTGTTACTATGGTGACTAGGGGGTATAATTGAGAAAATGAGAGTGTTTATAGCGTTTGTTACTATAGTGGCATTGATGGCTATTGCCCTCATGCCCGGGGATATGGCTCTGGCGCAGCAAGCCAATCCAGGCAGAACTTTGCCTGACACCGTGGAAAGAGGGCAGACGTTCGAGGTCACCGTGACCTTCGCCGCCCCCGCAGACAAATTCAATGCTATCGGGCTTGCTGACCTTGCCCCCGCTGGTTGGAATGTGACCGTTGATAAAATGTGGTCTAACCCGAGTGCCGAATTTGTTAAAGCTACGGGTAATAAAGCTGAGTTTATGTGGTTCGGGGAGCAAGGTGTCGGCTTTTACAATGGTACTTCGTTTAGTGTGGTGTACCAGGTAGCTGTCCCTGATTATGCCTGCGCAGGAATTCATAGCTTCGATGGTTTTCTGGAGTACTATCTTGCCATGGAAGGGCCTTATGTTGAGACCGTAACAGGTGATTCTGAAGTAGAGGTCCCTGTAGCCGGCACGCCACTTATCTGCTGTAACCCGAAAAGCTTCACCTTCAGTGCTACCGAGGGAGGTTCAAACCCGGCAGACCAGACACTGGAAATTTCGAACTCAGGCATTGATACAATTGACTGGGCGCTGAGTGATGATGCTGAGTGGCTTAGCGAGGATTCCACAAGCGGCAGCTCCACAGGTGCAGATGATACGACGTTGGTAACTGTATCGGTGGATACAACGGGTATGTCTGCCGGGGATTATTCCACTGACATCACCATAATGGCTGATGGGGCAATTAATAGCCCGTGGACAGTCCCTGTTAGCCTGCATATTAGCTCATCGGCGTCACAGATATCCTTCAACCCGGAAAGCCTTAGCTTCGCTGCTGTTGAAGGAGGTTCAAACCCGGCAAACGAGGCACTTGAGATTTGGAACTCAGGCGTTGATATGCTCAACTGGTCGCTGAGTGATGATGCTGCCTGGCTCAGTGAGGATCCCACAAGCGGCAGCTCCACCGGCGAGCATGATACAGTAGCCGTATCGGTGGATATAACAGGTATGTCTGCCGGGGATTATTCCGCCAGCATCACTATAACGGCTGATGATGCAAGCAACAGTCCGCGGACCGTCCCCATTAGCCTGCATATTGGCTCAGCAGCGCCGCAGATATCCTTCAAGCCTGGGAGGTTTAGCTTCGCTGCTGTTGAGGGAGGCCCGACCCACGCAGCCGAGACGCTGGAGATTTGGAACTCAGGCGTTGATACGCTCCACTGGTCGCTGAGTGACGATGCTGCCTGGCTCAGTGAGGATCCCACAAGCGGCAGCTCCACAGGCGAGCATGATGCAGTAGTCGTATCGGTTGATATAGCAGGAATGTCTGTGGGGGATTATTCCGCCAGCATCACTATAACGGCTGAGGCAGGCAACAGTCCGCAGGTAGTCCCTGTTAGCCTGCATATTAGCTCAGCAGCGCCACAGATATCCTTCACGCCTGAAAGTCTTAATTTCACTGCTGTTGGGGGAGGTCCAACCCCGCCAAACAAGATGCTTGGGATTTGGAACTCAGGCATTGAGATACTTAACTGGTCCATAAGTGATGATGCTGCCTGGCTCAGCGAGAATCCCACAAGCGGCAGCTCTACAAGCCCACATGATACGACATCGGTAACTGTATCGGTGGATACAACGGGTATGTCGGATGGCGATTATTTCGCCAATATCACCATAACCGCCCCCGGGGCGAGCAATAGTCCGCAGACAGTTCCGGTTAATCTATATGTGGGAGAAATAGGCCCGCCATCGCCACCGTCGGCACAACCGTGGCTCAGCCGATACTGGTGGACGATAGTAGTGGGGGTCATTGCTGTTGTGCTGCTGGTTTACTTCCTGCGGCGAAGAAGAGCAGCCTAGATTGTTTAGTAGCTTTCAGTTATCAGCCTTCAGCTATCCGCTAATTACTAGTTACTAGTTACTGACCGCTTTTTCATTTTTGGTTTGTCATTTTACACTTTGCATTTTGACTTTGCGAGATTGCCACGCTTCGCTCGCAACAAGGATTGCCACGCTTCGCTCGCAATGACAAATAAAAAGGGCGCAATGACCCGTTGTCATTGCTAGGAGCGCCCCTCTTCTGTCATTGCGAGGCGCGCCCCTCTTCTGTCGTTGCGAGGCACGCCCCCCTTCTGTCATTGCGAGGCACGCTAGTGCCGAAGCAATCTCAGTTTGATAATGTAGTTGCCCAATTTATTGGGCGATTATGCCTGATGAATCAGGCAACTACAAAATCCGGGGGCGAAGCAAGATTCCTCGCTTTGCTCGGAACAAGCTCCGCAATCTCATGAAGCGACGATTCTTTCTACTAAAAGGCTAAAAAAGTCGAAAAAAATGGAACGATTTGGAACTAAATACAAGTAAAGGTAACTAAATGCAACTTGCAATTTCTGACACGCTGACGTAGAATATACAAGGGTACTACGACTAAAGTACCATGGTGGTACTATAGGCGCGGGGGTTTCATGTGAAACGAATAGCGTTTTCGCTAGTCAGTGTTGTTATTCTCATCGCCATGGCGCTGCCCGCCGGTAGCGGAGCAGTGCTGGCTGGTGGGGGTGACATCGATTACATTATAATCTCACCTGATAATGCCTTCATAGATGGTGGTGGTGTAGAGACACAGGCTTACAGTGCCGAAGCTTTCAATGCTCAAGGAATTGGTCTGGGCGATGTTACCCAGAATACAAGCTTCACCATAGAGCCCGAGGCTGGCGGAAGCTGGGAAGGATGTACATATACTTCAGAGCATATCGGAGAGTGGCTGGTAACAGGCACTCATACCACCGGCAAGAATGATGCGGCCATCTTATTGGTCCTGGAAACCCCGGAATATCCCGGGGGTGTCCCTGCTCCTCCCGGGGGTGGCGCTAGTTCGTCTGCCCCACCAGGTACAACCACGGAACCTGAGCGACCGGCTTTAATGCCACTGGTAGCTGGTGCTTGTGAGCCTCCCCATCTGGAAGTGGACAAGAGCGTATCTCCAGAGACTATTTGCATAAGTGACCAGGCAACGGTAACTCTCAACGTTACCGGCGCCGGCGAGCCAGCGGAGGAGCACTTTCCCATGGACGTCATGCTCATCATCGACCGCTCAGGGTCGATGCAGGGGCAGAAGCTGGCTGATGCTAAGACTGCCGCCAAAACTTTCGTGGGATTGCTTAACTCCACCAGTGACCAATCGGGGCTGGTGTCTTTCACATACAGGACCGGGTACTGGGGCCACTATTCCTATAAGGCAAGACTTGATCAAAATTTGACTTTTGACCAGTCAGCGTCAAACAGCTCCATAGATAGCTTGTCAGCCGATCCTTTTGCTTATACCGCTATAGGCGAGGGCATTTATGAAGCTAACACGGAGCTTATTGATAATGGCAGAGTTAGACCGCCCACCATTTATGCCGAGGTTCTGCTTTCCGATGGGGTGAATAATAAAGGCCGCGATCCTATAGGCGCGGCACAAGAGGCCGCTGACAATAGTATTGTCATTTACACCATCGGATTGGGTGAGTCGGTGGATGAGGACTTGATGCAGGATATCGCCAATATAACCGGTGGGGAATACTACTATGCGCCAAACCCAAGCGACCTGGAGGCTATATATCAAGAGATCGCCGGAGACTTGTCCGATATGGCTGGCACCGATGTCGTGGTGACCGAGGTTCTGCCCGATGATGTGAATTTGAATGGAACTGCTGTTCCCTCGCCAAATTCAACAAGTGGCCAGAACTTAACCTGGGAATTAGGTTCCATCAGCATAGGCGAGACCAGGACCATAACCTTCAACGTAACCTTTGATAACCCCGGCGATCAACCAGTGGACGTATATCCCGACACGCGGGTAAACTACACAAATTATCAGGGCAACTCGGCAAGCAAAGCGTTCCCTGAGACGTACATAACGGTGAAGGCTGCACCAGTAGCTAACTTCACTGCCAATAACACCAACCCCTGTGTAAATACCTCAGTTAACTTCACTGACCTATCCACTGGTGACCCCACTTCCTGGAGCTGGGATGTAGATGGTGACGGTAGTGAGGATTACAGCAGTCAGAACGTAACTCATACCTACACCGTTGCCGGCACTTACAACGTAAGCCTGAATGTCACCAATGAGTGTGGCTCTGATATCGAGACCAAGACTAATTACATCACGGTAAGTGCGGTAACCTATAATCTGACAGTGACCTCAAATGGCTGCTGTCCCATAAATGTTAGTGGAGCAGCGAGCGGCACAGTATCAACTGGTGGAAACAAGACATTCATGGGGATTGGTGAAGGCGGGAAAGTAACAGTGAGTGCTGATGACAGTGCTGGGTGCTGTGAATTTGATAGCTGGTCGGACGCTGGGGCGCAAACTCACAACATAACCATGAATTCTGATAAGAGCGTAACTGCTACCTGTTCTGTGCCTGGTCCATTTACCATCACTGCCACAGCGGGAGCCAATGGAAATATCGCGCCTTCGGGTGCTGTGGTAGTTAACTGTGGTGCTGACCAGACATTCAACATCACTGCTGATGCTTGCTATGACA
>Ga0307427_1001251_pt1 | contig 13409 bp, 20 predicted proteins | sample SalMarWE160190MG_FD_202162 | JGI IMG/M metagenome (GOLD analysis project Ga0307427, IMG submission 202162) | Salt marsh sediment microbial communities from the Plum Island Ecosystem LTER, Massachusetts, United States - WE1603-190 | ecosystem: Environmental > Aquatic > Marine > Intertidal zone >... | reverse complement strand
GCCAAGCGTTAATAGCTGCCCCTTGGCTGCGGGGTTGCACTTCCGGCTGTTTTCGGCTAAATTAGATATGTTCTTTAGGGGGCCGTAGTTCACTTGGGAGAACGTTTGACTGGCAGTCAAAAGGTAGAGGGTTCGAATCCCTCCGGCTCCACTTTGAAGCTAAATAGGCCGTTGGGTAGCTGAAAAATGAATGCTAGACCACTTGACTGCACAAGGTTCTTACGATGGAGCCGTATCTGCTCTAGACCATTTGACTGTTTCAAAAAGCCTTGACCGGCAACTGGAGGTCTTTATCCTGTCATGCCGGGTGAGTGGGCTTTCCCCGGCCACGCTGAGCAACTATTCTTACCAACTGGGACGGTTCATGACTTTCTGTAATCAATCAGGCCTTGCCGATGGCCACGACATCACGGCTCACCACGTCCGGGCCTATCTGCTCTCCCTGCAGGAGAGAATGGGACCGGTGTCCGTCCAGGACTATTACAAGACCGTCAACCGCTTCTTCAACTGGATGATAGAAGAGGGTATCCTGGCCCAGAGCCCGATGCGGAATATTAAGCCCCCCAGGACGCCCAGGTTGGCCCCACAGCCCTTTTCTCACCGTGATATAGGTAATCTATTGGCCCTCTGCTCCGGCGGCACCTTATTAGAGGTCCGCAACCGTGCCCTGGTCCTGCTATTCCTGGATACCGGTCTCAGGCTGTCGGAGGTAACTGGCATCCAGCTGGGGGATATAGACTTCGACCGGGAAGTCATCAAGGTAATGGGTAAGGGGGCAAAGGAAAGGCGGGTCCGTATCGGAAAGGTAACCCAGAAGGCCATCCTGCGCTACCTGCTCGTAAGGGAAGATGCTCTCCCTTGCCTCTGGATTACCGAGGAGCGGCGGCCCATGAAAAAGGCGGGTGTCCAGATGGCTATAAAGCGGCTCTGTGCCCGGGCCGGCATCACCGGCGCCAAGCGCGGTCCCCACACCTTCCGGCATACCGCGGCTATAAACTACCTTAGAAATGGCGGCTCCGAGTTCACCCTGCAGATAATGCTGGGGCACAGTACCTTATCGATGACGCGGAGGTATGTCTCCACCCTGGGAGAGGAGGACCTGATTAAGGCCCACCAGCTGGCCTCACCGGTAGATAACCTCTTCAAGAAATAAAAAAAACAGCCCGCCCCCGTAAAAAGGGGCGGGCCTTCTAAGACCGGGGTATGTATATATGTAAAAGGTTATTTCTTGAAATATATTTCATGCAGCGATATAATAAGGTGCAGTACCAGGCAGAAAGCTACTAGGGAGACTATCGTTACTATAAAGAGAATCAGTAGGCCGATAAAGAGCTGGGCTAGAATCATGACTCCTTCTTCCTGAAATAGAACTGTATCATGTCTTTGAAAGCAGCGAGAAATACGCCATTGATTGTACCCAGACCTATCGCCTCAGCGGTATTTAACCCGTGATAAATCACAACATAGGCCATAAATACAAACCATGCCGGCAGAAAGGCAAAGACATACATTCCCGCTAGGAAATCTCTCATATCTCCTCCATCAGACCGTCTAATTCCGCCTGCTTGAAAGCGCTCGGAAGTGGGACGGTCCCGCCGGTCAGACTCACCCCCACAGACAGATAGGCTATATCAACGGCCTCAGTGCAGACAAGGGCAGAGTTATGCTTCCAGGATATATCGCTTGCCTTAATCGGGTGGATGCCCTCACCTTTGAGGAAATTCTTAAATATTGTCCAGAGACCTTGAATTATAATGGATAGAATCAAAGGGTAGTCATACTTACTCCTGCCCCATTTCGTGAGTTCGACGGGAGCCCGGTGGCGGTAATATGCGGGGCAATTCACGCGGTAGATTTTAACATCCTGGCCAGCGTAGAACGATAGCCTCCCAACAGCTATCCCCTTGCCGATAGACTCCAGTATTATCCAGTCATCCCCCGCCTTCTTCCAGATTAAGAAGAAGTGGAAGCGGTCAGTATAAGGCTCTGTTAATTTGGTGTTCAGTTTGGGTAGAGTTCCCAGACCCTTGACTCCGCCTATGTCCCCTGATTCTACCTTCATTTCTTGTGCACTCCCCAGATTCTACCTTCATTTCTTCTCCAATGCGGCAAGCCGGTCTTCTAACTCGGCCATCTTATCAACCTTCACGGGTTCAATATAAGCAGAGCTAGGAGTTAACTTTTCGCCATCACAGAGATATGCTCTTAGAGATTTAGGGGGGGGTTCAATATCAAGTTCTATGATGGCCTCATCGGGGCGATTCTTTAGCTTGGCTTCTAAGCTGTTATTCCTACTTGTCCACCAGCCCGTGACCTCTTTAGTAATTAGGTTGTATCTAACTTCCATATCTCACCTCAAGATGTTGAATATTTGAGCCTTACACCAAGAACTTTAAGATCGAAAGCACCGTGATTATCTATCAGAACACCGAAATAATCACCCGCGGCAATACTGCTAAAGATGCCGGATAAATCAATCTCGGTCATCTGATTCTCAGTAAGATTATAGGTAGAAGCGGCGTCGCTTTCCCCATTGGCGTTATAGGCTTCTCCAGCAGCTGCGTACATAGAACTTATGTCTAGATTGAATGTAGCGCTGGTTCCGTTAGGAATAACAACAGCAACAAGTTCCACCACTGACCCAAAATCATGGGGCACATGACCTGTGATAAAGGCCAAATTATTGGGGTATCCTGATTTAACTATGGGTATTGCTGCATACTTACCATAAGCGCTAGGCACTGTGTAGCTCTCGCCAACGGTAGCGGGATAAAATTTTTCAAACGTCCCCGCTATTGCCAGCACATCCGCCGCTGTTATCTGTTCTCCCGTTGCTATAGCCATATCTCACCTCTATCCTATGGTTAATTTAAGCTGTTGGAGTTCCCTTAATTCAGCCTCAAGTTGCCGGATACGAGCTTTATAAGGCTGCATTATCTTATCGTGGGAACCTCTGGGCATACCCCTTAAATTTTCTGGCCGGTTATCATCTCTAATCCCGTTGAGATGATGTACGACCCACCCTTTGGGAAGTGGCCTGCCGCTAATTTTTTCCCAGATGAGAATGTGTTCGTAGACATAACCTTGTTTGCCCGTTGCTCTCGGATGCTCGGGGGCCCAAGACATAATATAACCATTGGCATTGTGTACTTGGCCGCCCCGCCAATTACGACCATGCCCATCTTTATCCCTCAGGCGCTTTGGGGCTGATAATTTCTGAACCTCATTACGGCTTCGGATTTGTATCTCGAAGTCCTGCAATAGTTTGCGTATGGTTTTGTCAGATACGGTTAATTGCTGAGCTATATAAACTATAGGTAACTGCTGAGTAAGATATAAATTCTCTAGTAATTCTTTGCTAATACCGAGTTTGGCTCGTTCTATTTTCTTGTATTCAACTTGAGGCCGGCGCCTTATATTATGGCGTTCTATCGAGCGGTAGACCGGAGTAATTGAAAGCCCTAACTTTTCAGCTATGGCCTTCATACTCAGACGTTCCTCCCAATAAAGGTGTTCTAGCGTCTCCTTAGGAATATCTATTCTGTTATATCTCATATCATAACCTCCCATCTAATTACCATTATAACATATGAGAGGATATGATTACAAGTATCAGCCCACCTGCAAAATGTAGGAAATCGTGATGTCGTATACCCCACCAGTGTTGTCAAAGGACACCAGCCAATGGCTAAAAATAATCCCGCTATCGGGTGTTACACTCGCCGTTGAATGGCCAAATATCCCCGCTTCCTCAATGGCATAGGTGGACTCGGCGGCAGTGAAGAATGTGGTGATTGTTATCTCGTTCACGGTTCTCGACCGGCTCGTTACTGCCTTTCGGAATTCCTCTACGGTTAAAGTAGTATCAGCGACATTTGGGGCGGTGTTATCCGAGCCAATGGCGCAGAAGGTCAATCCAGTATCAAAGCCGGCTGTATCAATAAGAAGGTCGCCGACCAAACCCTTACCTACAGTGGCGATAAGATTATTGCCCTCTTTGACGATAAGCTCACCCGTCTTGATATGGCGGGCTTCAAGCCTCCACCTTCCGTATAACTTTAAGGAATCTTTCTTTTGAACTTTCATGTCATTCTCCTACGCCCAAGTGGCAAAACCCCACTTACAGCCGTCATCCCACTTATAATCCTCGGTAATATGCTCGTCATCACCCGGAACTTCGACCAGAGCCAGAGCTTCATGCTGGACATTCCCCAAAGAACCGGCATCTATCGGGGCTGAATTGAGCCATCTATTGACCAGACCTCCCGAGAAGTCATCCTCATCATCACTGGGGGTTTCGACAAGGTCCAAACTCTCGGGCTGGGCTATCAGCTTTAACAGCATCTCGCCACCCACACGAATTGACTGGTCTTGCCGTATGAATAGATTACTAAAGAACTTGCTCCAGGAACCTAAAATGGGGCCGGTGATACAGACGACATTGTATAGAATCACCCCACCCTGAGATGATATAGATACCGATTCTATCAGCATTTGGTGGGCAGTAAATCCAAAGGGTGCATAGGTGATTTCCTGAAGCTGGCCAGGCAAAAGACCACTTTCGAGTGTCTGGTAATTAAACTTCTCGGCATCCTGGCAATATTGAGTTAGTTTCCCCTGTGCGGATTCTCTGGCTGATTCCTTGGATTCATGCCATGCTTCCCTTTCGATGTCCTCAATTATTCCGGTTCCGCCCTCAATAACCCTCCTCGCCGCAATAGAGGCACTATCAAGCGACATTGCTATTACGGGATATTGCCCGTAATAGCTAACGATAACGACGACACCTACACCGGGGGCTGCCTCTGCAAAAATTGCGCTCTCGCCCTTTGTCCAATAGTAATCTTTCCCCGATTCTATTCCCTTAATGCCTACATCCATCGGGGCAGCATCCTCGGTAATTTCAGGTTCCGCCGCTAGAGGATAACCCAAAGCGAATGTCTTAATAACTCCATCACCGGTAAAAGTTGCTGTTTGTACGCTAGTTATATCAGTACCGCCCCAAACATACTGAAAATTTCTATATAGAGGATTTCCAGTCTTCAGACTAACGCTATTTCTCTCCGCTTTGTGGGTAGTCCAATCTAGCTGCCAAGGCGCTGAGATAGTATCCCTATCAAAAAAATAGAGCTTCTTTTCATTATCTATGAACCAAGTAAACGACCCCGATAGCTCTTTGAGGGCATTATAAGCATCGGAAACTTTTGTATAGTTGAATATGGCCTGGGCCACCGTTGGTCCGGCCTGTATCTCCCCGATAGTAACGCCCTCAATGGCGAGATAATGGTCGAATATATCCTCTACGATATACCCTGCTGTTTTGGCGACATAAGAATTAACCACGAGGCGTTTGTCGGCCAGGTAGTGATTATCCATGCAGGAGATCCGGTGAAGGAGCCCGCCGCTTGGAGACAATCTCACGGATTCTGGCTCATCTATAAAACCGCTAAAAATCAGAACATCATCAGAGTCTTTTATCTCCACGGGCTGGCCTCGTGCATAGCTCGCAGACCCGGCCTTATCGATAACAATAAAACCTGCCGTGCTACGTTCCTCAATGCGGCATTCGACGGCAAGCTCATCCTTAGCGTGTACGATTTCGACGCTGTTAATCTTTATCGTACTCATTAACCCTTCAGCCCTGTCCTAACTCTGATTTCATCCACTAAGGGTTGACCGATGGCCTTAGCGATTACTCGGCCATCCATTTCGACGTAGATATTTATAGACCGGCCTACTTTATCAGCAGGGAGAACTTCCTCTCCAGCATGAGCGAGTATAGGGACAGCCTCACCAAGGCGGCCGGGTATAATTCCCCCCTTTGCATACCCATACGATGGTCCAGAATAGTACCCGCCAGTAGAGCCAGAGAGAGCACTCCCGCCGCTACCACTTCCACCACCTCCGCCGCCGCCAGCCAGATTGGCCAAATATGCATTATTGCTTGCCTCAGCTCTAGCGATGTCGGCCTTGATTGTCGCTTCGGATAGCCACGGAGCATAGCCGCCTTCTTCCTGGTATTTTTTAAGCTTCTCCTCATAAGTCATTCCTGCGTATTGCTCCATTTCAAGAGCATATACAGCCTCAACGGCTGCGCTAAAGCCTTGGACGCTTTCGGTGAGTTCGTCGTAATTATCCGCTACTCCGCTTACAGTGCCCCCGAGTTTTTTGAGTATAGCGTCAATTTCGGACGAAGTGAGCCCGGCAGCTGCAAGGTAACGGTCGGCATAATTAACATCGTCGCCCAGCTGGGCCCACAGGTCAGCAATTCTATCAGCGGTCCAGCCCTGGTCGATAAGTGCAGTTGTCACGTCCCCTGTGGTTATCCCTAGTTCGCCCGCCGCACTTCGCTCATACTCGTATTGCTTTACGGCTTCCTGGGCCTTTTCCAGTAGATCCTCATAGGCTTTTAACTGGTCCTCTAGCTGCTCCTTTTGAAGCGCCAGCGCCTCTTGATTCAATACAAGGGCGTCAGTTAAATCTCCTGTAGCCTCCGTGTTTTCATTAATTATCTCGGTAGTGTCGTCTAGAGCTACTCCAACATCATCTATAGCCTTCTCTGTATCTCTGATACCCTTCTCGACTCTAGCTCCTTCTGCAAGGTCATCTGCCCACGCCGTTATTTCTGCTCTAGCATTCATGAGCTTATTTCCAACAGCCTCAATGGATGCTCCGAGTTCTTTGTTAAATAGGCCAACTAATTTGCCTATGCCCATAGTAATGGAGCCGAACATCTTGCCGTAGAACTCGAGGAACGGCAAAAGCACAGTATTGACAATAAATTTTACACCTTCGGCAAAGGCTATCTTCAGATTGATCCAAAATCCTTCAAAGAAATCTGTTACCTTATCCCAGTTCTTCCAGAGGGCTATGCCGGCAGCAATCAGAGCTGTTATCCCCAGAATAATCAAACCTATCGGGTTGGCTGACATAGCCGCATTCCAGAGCCACTGGGCGGCCGTGACCGCCTTGATGGCTATCGCCGAAGCGAACAAAGCTACCTTGTGCGCAACCAGAGCTATCGTATGAAGCCCCCACTTGACCGCAGCAGTCCCGGCGCTGGTCGACAGCACTATCATTAACGGACCGAGAGCGGTCATGCCGGCCAGGATCGGCTCCAGGGGTTCGAGGAAGCCGCTCGCTCCCAGGGTCAACTCCGAGAACTTCTGCTTGACCTTGTCCATGATGGTGTATTGCTCATTCGCGGCATCAGCAAACTGCTGCATTACCCCCTCGGAATCTTGCAGACCGCCATTGTACTTGACTAACTCCTCGTTCGTCATACCGAGAGCCTCGGTCATAGAGATGTTCTCTTTCTTTGATCGAGTAACCGCCGCCTGCCACTCTCTAAGCATGACCTTTCCAGGTGCGACGCCGCTATCGCTCATGTACATCATCATAGCCGCCATATCTTCGATGGTGAGTCCAGCGGCGACCATTTCTTGGTCTGTGTATCCAACCATGGTGGCGAAGTCTTCGAGGCCTATTGTGCTATTCCTGGCCATGTAGGTCATCATATCGCCCTTACTGGCTATTTCCTCAGCTGTAAGGCCGAAGGTCTTCATTGCATCTATCATAATGCCGGCAGTAATGCTAGCCGTATTACCGGTAGCGTCACCAAGGGTATCAAAGGCTGTGGCTGTAGCCTTCAGGACCTCCGTGTCCTTTACCCCGGCCCTGGCCAGTAAATCAAAGGTTGCCGTAACTTCGCTTATGGCGAAAGTCACGTTACTAACCGCGAGGGTTAGGTCCCGCATTTCCTTAGTGGTAACGCCAAGGTTAATCGCCGTCACGCCGAGCTGGGCATTTATCTTCTTGGTTGAGCTGATTATGGCCAAGCCGGCAACGCCCACAGCAGTAAATGCGGCACCCATTACCCGCATGCCTTTCTGGACCTTCTCTGTCTGCTTCTCCAGCCCAGTCAGCTCTCCCTTTACCTTCGCGCTCCCATCGAGAGCAACCTTGCCAAAAAGCTCAAAGATATTTATTTTAATCACCCCCCTTCGGGTAACAAAAAAGCGAGCCTTAAAAGCTCGCTTTAAGATAACTCAGTGTTAGATTTTTATCGTGAGAATTTCTTCACCTATTCTGCCCTCGCTTTGCAAGGCAATCTAGGTATTTCTATCTTCATTTTGTCCTTTTCAACAAGTGTATAAAAGCAACAATCCTACTACGGCAATTATCGTTATGATAACCCCACCTATCAAAAGAACTCGTTGGACTTTAGCAACTGTTTCGGGCTTAGGCTCTTGTTTATTATTCATGTTAGTCCCTCAGACGCCATCCATCCTTGCACACTATTGCCTTCGCTCTAGCGAATGGAATAACACCAACCGCATAAACTACATCCTGTGCAGGGTTGGCTTCTAAGAACTCAAACACAACCAGAGCTACATCTATGTCAGATTCAACGGAGAAGAAGAAGTCACCACAATAGGGGCTTTCTGCCCATTGGTCTTCTGCGACAGTGTAGCTGAACCCTTTATCTGTGATTTTTGCTTCGGAAATCATGAGTTCTCTCCAAGACCTATTGTCCTGGAAATAATCTACATCCACGACTTCCTCAACCTGTCCTCGGGTCATACCTACTTCAACCTTGCCCACTACCTCAATAGGGTTGTTAGCTTTACCATCACCACCACACCCAATGAGCGGTAAGATAAGCAATGCGAATATAAATATTCCAACAATAACCCGTTTCATAGCTACACCTCCTTACCTGGAAGTATCACATTAAGGCAAGGAAAGGTCAAGCCCTTTTTTCCCCTTCTCCCTGGCCATTCTCAGGATTTCCTCTGCTTTAGCGATGGCTTGCTCCTTGGTTAAATCCTGTGCCGGAGGCATAGTCTCTGCTTGCCCTTCCTGCAACCCTAATTCACGGAGATACTCACCAAACTTCTTCCCAGCCCCTGCTCCCATCTGCCAAGCGATAAAAGAACCCTGTATGAACCGCTCCTTAATCTCATCCTCTTTTACTTTGGAGAGCAATTTTAATAACTGCACGAAGCGGCTGAATGGCAAAGCCTCAATAACCTTATCTTCCCAGCCATAGCGGGATTGGATTAGGTCGTAGGTTTCCCAGATTCTTTCTTGGTAGGCCCGTTCACCAAGGAGGAGACCCGTCCGAAAAAATCCCTGATATCCTCCTGCTTGATAAGTGCTTCAATGATGTCGATGACCGTCGTCGCCTTCATAACCTCAAATTCCTCTCGGGGCTTGCCAATCAAATCGGCCATCCATGCCTTCAGGTCTTCTTCTGCCTCGGAAAACATGCTCTGAAAGAGCACCATGCCCAACTCCGTGGGGTCAGGTTTCTTCTTCGCTGACATAGCCGAGGCGAGCTCCACCCTGGCTCCCTTTGTCACCTTGCTCAGCATATGAGCGACGGCGAAGACGTCCGTAACGATCAGGGGTCTAACCTTGATTTCCACTGTAGTCCTCCTTCAACTTGCTTTAACTGGCCGGATATTCAATCGACCAAGGTTCGGTATCCAGGTCGGTATTGAGGTAGTGCGCAGTGAAAGTTATCGCCGGCACTGCCTCGTCTTTAGGTGCCAGCGCTAGACTAAACCCGGCGTCACAGAGGGCGTTGGTGATTATGACGATGACCGGTTTGGTCTTGCCGGTGAGGGTGCCCACGATGGCCACATTACCGATATAGGCGGCGTCCTTGATAAGGTACTTGTACGCCTCCGTTGTCTCACCACCGATGACGGCGGCGGCAGATACGTAGTAATAGGTGGCGGTGATCGCCTTCCCGTCCTCGGGTGCAACAACGAATTGAATAGAACCAGCCGCATAGTCTATCGTGTAATCGGTAAGTAGAACCTGAGTCCCTCTATCGGCTACAGCAATGGTTTCGCTGTTCTCCTGCACCGGTGAATGGTCCAGGGCGAAAACCAATGTCTCACCATCACCATTTCCGACCGCTTCATCCTCTTCCAAGGTAGTACCCGAGGAATATATCGCCCCGGCTATCGCCCTCCGCAGATTCTCCGCGGTCAATTCCAGCATGTTGGCCTTGATGGTGGCCGCCACCTCTTCCAGCCGTCTCATGCCCTTGACCGGGCCTTTCGCCCCGTCTGCCTCCATCTTCCTGATGGTCCTGGCCAGCTCGAAGGTGTTACCACCGCGGGTAGCACCGAGAAGCGTGCCGGGACTATCGGCATCTATGAAGTTGAAGTAGACGGCGCCGGCGTCGATGAGCAGTCTGTCAGGGCTATCTGTGCTTACTCCATGTTTAACTACTGCCATAATTCACCTCCATTTATTAACTCCGCTCACTAGGCCGCCGGGTATTCGATGGACCACGGCTCAGTGTCCAGGTCGGAGTCGGCATAATGAGCCGTAAAGACCAGCTTGATGACCGCCTCATCCTTGGGGTTCAAAGCGAGGCTGAACGGCCCGTCGACCAGCACGTTACTCAGCACGCAGATGATGGGTTTGGCGGTGCCGGAGAAGCCGGTTATCGTGCCTACCAGGGCGACCTTGCTGATATAGTCGCTGTCGTCAATCTCAGCGCCGGTGATGACGTGATCCGCCGCGGCCGAGCCGGCTAAAGCTATAAGCAGGTTGGCCTCAGTAATCTCAATCAGGTTGACGGTGAGGGTGGCAACGACCTCCTCTACCCTCCTGAAGCCCTTGACTGGCCCCTTGGCTCCATCCGGATCGATACGCCTGATTGTCCGGTTAACCTCGAAGACGTTACCCCCCTTGGTCGCCCCGAGCAATGTTCCCGGCGCTGCTACGCTGGTCCAGCCGGTATAGACCGCTCCCGCATCTATCAAGATACGGTCCGGTGTGTTCGCACTAACCCCGTGTTTTACAACTGCCATTTCCTTTTACCTCCAAAAGTTATTTAGTCCCTCGAGGGGCTCTCGCCCCGATATTTATCTGCTCAATATTCCTGCCACCTCCGTCTTCCTGTAGTACCGGAGATTCCACATAGTTGCGTAGTGCCATATCCCCTGCTCAGTTTCCGGAATAAACGCATCGGTCTGAAGCCACAGCCTCCCGCCGGCGATATCTGTGGTAGATGGCTCGAGTTCGTCCAGCAGCTCTATTATCCTCTTCCTGATGGCCAGTATCGCATCGGCATTCGGGCTATCGCTCCAGATGTCCAGGTAATAGGTCGCCTGGCGCATCACAAACGGCTCGGCCGCGACGACGTCAATCCGGTGGACCAGGTAAGGGAACTCAGCGTCCGGCTCCGCCCAGGTGTGGTACAGGCGGACCGTCCCGCCCATGGCCGCTTTCAGGGTATCATCTGCAGTCAGCAGGCTGAAGAGATAGGTTAGCAGGCTAGCTTGAGTATCTACGGTAGCCATTTCTTTCCGAATATCCCCCTTATTTTAGGCATTGCCTTCTCGAAACTGACTCTCAGCCACGGCCTGGCAGCCATATTGCGGGTACCGAATTCAGTCATCTTCCCCTGAATCTTATCTGTGCCTACCATACCGACCACAGTCTTTCCCTCGCTTCCGACCGAGGTCTTAATATTTTGCCTCAACTCAGCTGTGGCAACCGCCGGAGGTTCACCCGGGGCGGAGGCGGTGTAAGTCCGCCTCGTCCCTGGGACATAATAGGTCCTACCTGAGCGAGTGCCGCCTAATGTCTCCTCCACCACAGTTTTATGGACTGCATCAACCGCCTCGGACATCAACTTGCTCTGAGCATCATCGATAGCCTTGACCACCTTATCGGTATGGAACGTCAGTTTAACCTCGCAGCCATCAGCCATTACTTTCACCCACCATAACTACGGTAGTTTGGCCGAGTACCTGCGGAGGTTCCGCCAGCCCCAGGGTTTTTGCCCCCCAGATAAGACGGGTCTTCCCATAGGAGATGGAGACATTTCCACGGAATATGACCTTGTGGGTAACATGGCTCTGGAGCTGCTGGTAGACCGCCCGCGCCTTGGCGTCCAGGGGGATGACCCGGGCAGAGAGCCACTGCACCGGCGCCCAGACCACGGTTTCTCCGGTCGCCGTCTGGATGGTTGTTTTCTCCTGCACCTGGACGCGGTCTTTTAAGATATTCGATAACATCAGGGTTTCTCCTCAGATGCCTACCAGACAAACCAGGATGGATTTTCAGCGGGGTTTATGGTTGAGCCAGGGTAAAGTTACCCGAGACCTGTATTTACCCTCAGGGAATCGAGCAACCTCAAGGCTTCTGGAGGCATCTCTGACGGCTCCCCGTAGTCCACTGACCCCACTCCGGCGATATTCTCCGACTTAATACCAAGTCTATTATCGTACCAGAAGGCCACGGCCACCATGACGGCGGTAACCGCCTCCGGGACTAAAGCCTGGGTCGCCGCCCGGGTCTCTGCGTAGCCGGCGGTATATGTGACCACAATCTCATAATCGAGGGGCCAGACAACGAGATGGTACAGCCTCCCGATAGAGAGCCGCTCGGAGTAATCGGCCACCTCGTCGCCGTCCAGGGTTATGTTTGAAATTTCGGTCACGGGCTGCTTGTAGAGTTTCAAGGCCTGCCGGCCGTCCCCGATGTGAGTCTCAATTATTTCTTGAGAAATAAATGCCCGCCCGGTATAGACCTCGGCCTTCCTGGTTGCGGCATTGATAAGAACCTCCAGGAGAGCATCATCGTAGCCCTCGAAGGTATCGGCGCCGGCAGCGGCATCATAGCTGGCGGTGATAGGGACAGCGGCCGGGGCGGCCGTGAATGTTATCGTCACCCCACTCAAAGTAAAATCGGTACCCTCCGCCTGGAGCACGCCGTTGGCATAGAGCTTCAGACTGCCGCTCACCGGGGTATTATCCAGGGTAAACTCCACGACCTCACCATCGCCAGTGCCCACATACTCGGCCGGTACCTGGAGGCTGGCGGCGGCGTTCGCCCTGATGAAATTCTTGGCCTGGTTGAGGTCAATTAAAGCCGTATCATTTAATGACATTTCGCTTCTCCCCCTCGCCTAGAGTATATCTACCCTGCATCGTTCCGAGGTTATAACTGGCCTGCATCCTGCCCAGGTTATGTATATCCGATTTCCGCCTTATCTTCTTCAGGATGCGGATTGTCCTCTCACCGAGCTTAACTAATATCACCTGGCCGTGAGCATCGACAAAGGTGGCGGTATCGCTCTCCCCGGTGGTGACCAGGATAGCCTGTACCTTGCCCGTCTCGGTAAACCTGAGATTATCGGACTCCCCGGCCATAAAGAGAATCGCCTGCAGGTGACCGGTTTCGTCATATACCACACCAGCAGGAATATAGGTATCTTCCTCGCCCAGGATGGCTAATACTTCCTCCAGATGCCCCAGCTCCGAGAAGATAGCCAGGTCACTCTCCCCCTGCCCCGCTATGATTACCTGGAGGTGGCTTGTTTCTGCAAAGGTGGCGAGGTCTGATTCACCGATTACGGCGAGGATGGTTTCAAGGTG
>Ga0307427_1001250_pt1 | contig 13413 bp, 4 predicted proteins | sample SalMarWE160190MG_FD_202162 | JGI IMG/M metagenome (GOLD analysis project Ga0307427, IMG submission 202162) | Salt marsh sediment microbial communities from the Plum Island Ecosystem LTER, Massachusetts, United States - WE1603-190 | ecosystem: Environmental > Aquatic > Marine > Intertidal zone >... | reverse complement strand
CGTTGAGGAAGGTGATGGGCTGCAGAATCACATCGCCGTCACCGGTGTCGCGGCGATACCGGAGTTCGAGGCGCGGGCCGTTCTCGACGAAGATGCCGTTCGGGAACAGGGTGCCGTCTGCGAGTTGGGGCACGAGGTTATCATAGTTGGCCCGGAGATCGACGTATTCGACCCCGCTGCGAATCGTCATGCTGCCGGTGGAGACGATGTTGAAGTTGTTGTTCTCGCCGAGGCGCAGGCGGCCGTTGCGGACGTCGAGGTTCTGGAACGTGGCGGTGCCTTCGTCCCACAGGACGTAGCCGTCCATTTCGACGATTTCGCGCTGCAGTGTGTTGTCGTGCTGGGGCAGGCTGAAGAGGGTGCCGGGCGGGTCGTTGATGTAGACGTCCACGCCGGGCAGTTCGACGTTCGCGCGAATCTCGAGATGACCGTCCTCCTTGCGGGCGTTCGAGAAGATGACGTACGTTGGGGGAGCCGAAAGGCTTGGGCCGATGATGCCCATGTTCCCGCCGGTTACGTCGGTGTTCTGGTTCTGGCGTGAGGGCGTGGTCAGGCGGCGCCCCTGGCCCAGGAAGAGGCCGTCGCGATAGCGGTCGTCCGTGATGATGATGTTGACGTTGTCGAAGCCAAGGTTGACGCCGGCCTCGTAGTTCGGGTCGGCTTCGTTGACCTTGATCTCGGAATCCATATAGACGTAGGCGTCGGGGTCGAATGTGAAGCCGGCGCCGTTTTTCAGGCGGTTATTGTTGTTGATGCGGATGATGCCGCCGGCCGCGACCTCGTAGTCGCCCGTGCTGGGCCTTCGTCCGTCGGCGTTGTCGACGCAGTTGAACAGCGCGTTCTGGCCGATGACCATCGTGCCGCCGGTCAGCGGATCGTCCCCGTCGGGGTCGTCCGCAACGGCGTTCGTAGCGCCCACGGCGAGTCGGCCGTTCTCGATGGTCATGGTGACGCCGGCCGGGATGGCGTTCATGCTTTGCAGCGTCAGGAGGGTGTCGCCGGTCGTGCCGGGGTCGTCGCCGACGGGCGGCGTGCTGCCCTGCCGCAGGAACGTGTCGGCCGTGGAGGCCGCGTTCCGCCAGGCGCTGCTCAGGCCGAGGTTGAAGTCGCCGAGGAGTTTGATTTCGTGGCCGGCGACGGCGTTGAAGGTGGCCTGCATGAAGCCGACGGTCGGCGTCATGTGAACCTCAAAGCCGTTGGCGCCGGCGGCCTCCTGGAGTGTGCCGACGAAGTCGGTGGTCTGGAGTTGGACGCGCAAAAGCGAGGAGTCGCCGGGGTCCTCGAGGTGGACGTAGGCGCCCGGGTAGACGGCGCCGCTGGTGCCGGCGGGGTCGAAGCCGATGCCGAGTTCGCCGCCGATGGGTCCGGCGCCGCCGCCGCCGTTGCCGATACGGAGTTCGAACTCGTGCCAGCCGGCGTCCAGCGTGGGATGGGGGTCCAGGGCCAGAGCGACGTACGCGCGGTCGTTCCAGTCGATGCTTTCGAGGACCTTGACGCCGTCGATGTAGATACGTGTTTCGTCGTCGATGCGTTCGCAGAACTCGACGACGCCGTCGAGGTCGTAGAACTGGCCGGTGTAAACCTCGGTGGTGTTGCCGGGGATACTGTCCTCGGTCTCGTGCAGGTCCACGGTGACGTACCAATTGGGGTTGGGGTCAACCTGGTCGTTGGTCATGCCGGGGACCTCGCCGTAGAAAAGGCCGGGTCCCGATATGGTGTGGGGCACTTGGGAGGTCCAGGCCGGCGAGAACATGGCGCCCTTGTAAATGTCGTTGGCGCCGCCGCCGTCACCGATGATGTAGGTGGCTGCGGTGTCGGTGATGCCGCGGTAGAGCAGGGCGAACGGCGGCAGGTTCGCGACGAGCGGTTCGGCGCCGGTCGTGTGTGCGAGGACGGAACTGTCGACCAGTGTGACGTTTCCGCCGGCGCCGTAGGTGGCCTTGGTGATGTCGCCGCCGAGGGCTCCGAGGGCCTCGACGGTCGTGCTGCTGGGCATATTCGGGCCGGCCGGTAAGCCCGTGCCGGTCATCTTCAGGAAGGCGTCCGGTGCGATGTCAACCGTCTGTGCGGCGGCGAAGGCGTCGTCGTTGAGGACCTCGACGACCGCGCCGGCCTGGGCCAGGCTGACGTTGCCGAGGCCCTTGATGTCCGAGATGACCTGGTGGTTGCCGGCGTTGTAGATAAGGTCTCCGCCGCCGGCGCCTGTGGCGTTCCACGCCAGCGTGTAGCCGTCCTCGGTGGCCATGGTAAGGGTGGCCAGGGCGTTAACGTCGATGGCGCCGGTCAGTGTGACCTTGGCGCCGCCGGCCGTGCCGCTGTAGGCCTTCTTGGCCGTGAACGTGGTGGGGTCGTCGATGTCAAATTTGGTGCCGACGGTGACGTCGGTGTCCTTGCTGGCGAAGACGACGTCGGCGGGTGGCAGGATCTGGACGACAGCGCCGCCGAGCGGGTCGATGCCGCCGGCGTCCTTGACGATGCCGACGGTGCCGGCCCAGACCCTGACGAGGACCTCGTCGGCGTTGCCTGCGACGTCGGTGCGGTCGAAGACGATTGCGCCGTCGCCGGTCTTGTCGAGGTTGAGGCTCTGGAGTCCGCCGCCCTGGTCGCTGTCAAGGAGTTGTCCGACTCGTAGGTCGCCGTCGGTCTGGACGCCGTAGTCGCCCGCGCCGGCGAGGCCGAGTGTGGTTGAGTCGAAGCCGAGCCAGCCGCCGGAGGTCGTCAGGAGGAGGCCCTTGTCGATCGTCAGGTCGCCAAGATAGCCCCCGCCGCCGTTGGTCTGGATCTCCGCGCTGGCGGTGACGTGGACGTCGGTGTCGGCCTCGCTGAACGTGGCGACGTCGGGCCCTTCGGCGTAACTGAGGGCAATCTCTGCGGCATCGAGTGCGGCGTCGTAGATGCGGAACTCGTTGTAGGCGGCGTTGGCGGTGTCGTCGCCCCACTTGGAGCGGCCGAGGACGCTCTCGGTGTCGCCGAGGTCCGAAAGTTTGTCGAAGGTGTCGAACGAGCCCGCCAGGACGCCGTCCTTGTACCACGTGACGACGGTCTTGCTGTCCGGGCCGGTGGCCTCTTCATCGACCACATAGACCAGGTGGAACTCCTGGTCGATCGTGAACGGCGCCATGGTGTCGCTGACGTTGCCGCTGTCGTTGTCGCCGAGGGTGACGCCGGCGTCTACCCAGCGGAGGGCGTCCGTGTTGATGTCGTTGCCGCGTGTCCAGGCGCTCAAGAAGACGTCGGAGTCGCTGCTTCCGAACGAGAAGATGCGGCCCCAGTTCTTGACGCTTTTCTGTGTGGCCCAGAACTCGAAGGTGGCGTCGCCGAGGGAGGAGATGATGCCATTGTCGAGTTTCAGATAGTCGGAGTCGTTCTTGCCGCCGCCCGTCATGTACAGTTGGCCTGCCACGGTTGTGCCGACGTCGGCGTCTTGGGCGCCCTGGTCGATGATGGTGGCGTTGGCGCTGCTGATCGAATCGGTGAGCACGGTGCCGGCGACGCCGACCTCATCGAAGCGCCAGCGGTTTCTCGCGCCTGCGGCAAGGCCGCTCGCATTGTGGATCATCGTGCCGCCGTTCAGGACAACCGATGCGTCGCCGAGGGAGGACTGGGTGCCTTTGGTTCCCATCTCGAGCACGCCGCCGTTGACCTGGAAGGTGCTGGCGACGGGGATGTTGCTCGGCGATGCCGGGTCGGCGTGCGTGATGGCGAGTCTGCCGGCCGCCGGAACCGTCGCGTGGATGGTGATCGGGTCGGTCGCGCCGCCGACCTGGCCGGTGATGGCCAGTTCGCCGGCGTTGGGCTGGAGCGTCAGTGTGTCGCCGGCGCCCACGTTGGATGCCACCGTCGTGAATGTGGTCGTTCCGGCGCCGCTCTGGGTAATGGTGTCGCCGCCGGTGGCGCCCAGTGTGAGCGGCCCGGCCGGCACGTCCAGGGCGGTATTAAAGGTAACGGCGCCGGGCGTGGTGTCGTCGATGGTGGTGCTGGTGAAGGAGAGTCCGTCGTTGGGCTGCCCGCCGCCGGTGGCGTTGAATATGGCGCCGCCGTGGATCGTCAGGTCGCCCAGGTGCACCATGCCCGTCGGATTGATCTGCGAGAAACCCTTGACGGTAACGTCGTTGCCCAGTGTGACCTCAGCAACGGCCCCGGTGCCACCCATAAGGTAGTGGTTCGCGACCTGGGTGGGGTCCAGGACGGTGTCGTAGATGGCGAACTCGTCCATGTAGCCGTCCCACTCGCGGTCGTCGCCGTGCCACGCGCCGATGTTGCCGTGGTTGATAACCGGGTCGTTGTTCCCGTTGTCGGCGCCTGAGAACACGTTAGTGCCGTCGACGTAGAGTTCGACCGCGCCGCTGGCGCCGTCGTAGGTCGTCACGACGTGGTACCACTGGCCCGCCACGAAGTTGGGGGCCCAGTCCAACAGCACGTCGCCGCCGTTGCCGTTGATGCACCACCTGAGCGGCATGTTGTTGAACTGGTAATGAAGGGAACTGGCGGACCAGCCGTCGTCGTTCAGGATGCTGCGCCAGCCGCTCAGTGTGTCGGCGTTGAACCACGTCTCGATGGTCATCTGCGGGCTGGTGAGGTCGGCTTGGATCTCGACGGAGTCGTCGTTGCCGTCGAAGACCACGGCATTGCCGAGACGCGTGCTGGCACTGGTCTGGCCGGGCGCGGCCTGGTTCAGGTAGATCCCGTTCTGGTCGCCGCCGGCCGTGTCGACGGCGGGGAGCGTATTGTTGGCCTCCTCGAACCGGTAGTACACGACCGGGCTGTCGGCCATCACGACCTGTTCATAACTGGGCGGCGCGCCGGCGTCCAGGTTGAGGATGCCGTTATCGAGGACGATGGCTGCGCTGCCGAGTGCGTTGCCGGCGCCCGATAGCGTGCCGCTCACGTCGAGCGTCCCGGTGATGTGGTTCTGGAGACCGGGGTCGTCGCTCGTGTTGGTGACGGTAAGGGTTGCGCCGGTGTCGACTTTGCTTCCGGGCGCCAGTGCGAGCGGCAGGCCAAACGTGCCGATCTTGCCGCTCAGCGTCAGCGAGGCGACCTGGACGTCGATCTTCACGCCCATGCTGGCGTCTTCGATGTCGCTGGATATGATGTTGTTGGCCATCGAGCCGCCACCGGGGTCCACCTGCTGGAGCAAACCGGTGGTGACGGTGGGCACGTCGCCGAGGATGAGCGACCCGTTCTGGATGGTGTACGTGAGACCGGCGTTCTCGAGGCTGAGCGTCGCAGCGGTCGCCCCGACGGGGAGTTCCGCCACGGGGTGACCGGCCATGATCCCCGCGGTGGTAAACTTGGCGGTGTCCACCGGATCAGGACCCGTGGGCGGGCCGGTGCTGGGGTCCCAGTTCATGGGGTCGTCCCACGCGCTGCCGATAGTGCCTGTCCACGTGTAGGTGGCCTGAGCCTTCGCTTGCGGCGCCGCGACCGCGAGAACCAGCGCCGTGGCGACCACGAGTGCTGCCAGGCCCTTCCAGGAATTGTGACTAGACATGACTTGCTCCCTCATCTAACGTGACCCAGTCCGTGTGCTTGCACAGATCAGACATATAAACATTCCGAATCCCAGCCGGCCGCGTGACCGGCGGGTCGTCGTGTCAATCCCTGCGGTTCGAGCGTGCGTCTGATGTGGCCTCAAACCCTCTCCTTGCTACCGGGCCTGGGCTTCGCCCGCGACGTGTGACCTTTGCGCGCGTGCCCAATGGCCCCCATAACGGCGAAAAACGCTAGGGAAATATAACCCAGGATTGGCGAAAGTCAAATCTGAGCGGGATTTTTCCGATAGTTTCTTAAAATTGTTCCGTTGCGCACGTTCCGTATCTTGCCCATCTTCGGCCCGCGCTAACGTCCCTATCCATCAGCCAACCCCGTAATTCGGCCACACGCCCCCCATCCTGGGCCGGAAACCGGGTTTACGCCCATGACATACCTTGCCCGGCGCGTCACACGTTGCGCGGCGGGTCGGACGTTGCGCGGCGGGTCTCCTGACCCGCCGCGCCGCAGGGGTGGGCGTCAGCGGTCTCGCAGGGCGATGGCGGCCGAGAGGAGGGCGATGGCGGCCGTTTCAATCCGCAGCGTCGTCTGTCCGAGACGGGCCGGCGCCAGGCCGGCGGCGTCCAGGGCGCGCCGCTCGGCGCGGGTCAATCCGCCCTCCGGCCCCACCACTATATATATGGAAGCAGCGCGGGCGCACCCGGCCAGGGCCCGGGCGAGCGGCGCGGCGGCGTCGGTCACGTCGCCGTAAATGCCGGCGCGCGGCGACGCCACAAACTCCTCCAGCGGACGGGGCGCCGACAGCGTCGGAAGAAAGGCGACGCGCGCCTGCTTCGCCGCCGCAATGCACCGGCCAAGCCACCGCCCGCGCGCTCGCGACGACAGGCCACCCGCGCCCGCGACGCTTCGCTCGAACCGCACCGGCGCCACCGACGCCGCACCCAGTTCCGTCGCCTTCTCCAGGAGCCAGGCCAGCCGGCGCCCTTTCGGAACCGCGACCGCCAGATGGATGAGCGGACGGGGCCGCAACGCCGGCTCGCGCACCGCTTCGATGACGGCGGCGACCCGGCCGCGACCAACTCGAACGATTCGCGCCGCGGCCGAGGCGCCGCGCCCGTCGAACAGTTCCACGGCGTCGCCGACGTTCAGCCTGAGGACGTGCGCTGCATGGTGCGCTTCGGTCGGAGGGAGCGCGGCGTGGCGGCCTTGGCGGAAGGGCGTCTCGGGGCGCTCGGCCGGTGGCGGGACGAAGAATCGCGGCAGGCGCCCGGCATCCGACATGGCTCCGCTCCGAGGATCGGCCGCCGAAAGTCTACCACGATACGGCCGGGCCGAAAAGGGTCTTGCCGATGGAGGCCGGCGCCCGACAGGTTCGAGACATGTTGTGAGGACTGACCCCGCCGCCTCAGCCGTTGTCGGGCGGGGCAGCGTTGGAGCGAGGTCGTCGCACCTGCGTCGTGGGCGGCTGGGGACGGTCGGGCAGATACGGGACGGGCACCCGCGCGAGCATCCCGGCGTTGGGCCCGCGCAGGATGTATCCTTCAACCCAGACGTAGTTGTCGAGACCTCGCGTGTAGAGTTCGACGGCGTAGATGTCGGGTTTCGGGCCTCGGTAGCCGGGAGGCCAGCGATGATCGGAGAGGTAGGCGTGCGGCCAGAGTTCGGTTGCGGTTTGTGCGTTGTCGAGCCCATCGACGATGACGATGGCGCGCCCGCCGGTCTTGGCGACCTCGGCAGCCGGGACGGTGTGCCCGGCGGCGCCGGCCGACCAGCGGATGTTGTAGAACCCCGCCCGTCCGGCATTGCGGTAGAGGCACCCGATGAGGTTGGTGGCGTTGATGCAGTCGAACTGGTTGGCGTCGAGGGCCTCACGAAGCGACGGTGCGGCCGCGTAATGATCCGCCGTGCCGAGGAGCGCACGCGTAAAGTGCTGGGCGCCGAGCAGGACCTGTTCGTCGGACCCGCCGAGTGTAGCGGCGGCGGCCATCAGACGCGCCTCGAACCGCTCGGCCCAATCTTGCCCGCCCTCCGGGTCGCCGCCCCGGTAGAAGATGACGTCCAGCAGCCCGTGTTGAGTGGGTTTCGCATAGGCCCGGTCGTAGCGTTTCAGGACGACGGCCAGTTGATCGAGCGCTCCGGCCGTGCTGGTGCGGTACAGGATGTTGGCGAGGTAACTGGCGTTGAACGGAGTCCTGGCGGCGAGGTCCCACATTTGCCGCGCGGCAGGAGAGAGGTGGCTGCGCAGACGGAGGAACACGCTGCGAAGATGCGGCGGCATGCCGACGGCCGCCGGCACGTCGTCAACGCCGTCGCGCCGGGGCGCCGCCGCGCCGTCGAGACGGCGCAGGAGGTAGTCGTCAGGCACGCGGAATAGCCGCTCGGCCTGGTGTTCCACTTCCAGGTAGTTGCGCAGCGCGCAGTAGCCCGCGCGGCCGCCCGGCAAACACGAGAGGGTCGGATCGAATGCGAACCGGCCGGAGTACGTCACGTTGCAGGAAAGGTAGAGCGACTTGCAGCGGGCCTGGAAGTTGAGTGCGGCCAGGTGATTGTTGACCACGTAGTCGAGCCAGCGATGCAGGTCGGCCAGGGCGAACGTTGCGGAGGCCAGTTCGTCGGCCCACCATCGGGCGGCGCCGAGGTCGTTACCGTCGACAGCGGTTACAAGGCAGCCGGCGCAGTAGCCGGGCCACGTGCGTTGGCTGGCCGGAGAGGCCGCAAGGGCGCCCGGGGCGACGCCACTGCCGCCCAGGGCCCGTGCGAGTTGGTCGGCCGTGGCGGCAAGCCGAATCGCTTGGGGAAGAACCTGCTCGTTTCGCTTCCTGATGTCCTGGAGCAGGGCCTTGAGCGTCCCCTGGTGCCAGGCGAAGTCGGCCGCCGGGCTGAGACGATCCGACGCACTGCTCCACCACTGATGTGCCAGCCGCGTCCCCGGCCCGCCGCCCGAGGCGAAGGCCACCTCTTTGAGGCCCCCGGGCCGGACGCAACTCGGTCCGTTCGGATCGCGCCGGCCCAGCAGCAGGAGCCGGCTTGCGTTCAGTGTGGGGGCGAGGGTGGCGGCAACCTCACGCCACAACTCTGCAACCTGCTCGCGTGCGGGGGCAGGCGGAGCCGGCGGTGTCGCAAGTTCGGCGCCGGCGGCCGTGGCGGTTCCAGCGGCGGCCAGAACGATCGCCGCGCACGCCATCCACCGCCGCGGGCAGGGTCGTGTTGTCCGAGTCAACGCCATCCACTCCATGATTCAGCCGGCCGGGTGGCAGGATCCTGCCGGGGCCGGGACTTCTTCGGATAAACAGTCGGGCTGCACGCGAGCGTCAGTTCTCGACGGTGCGCGCCCGAGCGTGGTGAGAGCCGCTGTGGGCGTAGCAGGTCTGGGGCTTCGCGCGGTTCGGCAGGTATGGCAGGAACGCCCGTAGGAGCATCCCGGCGTTGGTCCCCCTTACGATAAATCCCTCGGCCCAGACGTAGTCGTCGATGCCTCTGGCGTAGAGTTCGACGGCATAGATGTCGGCTTTGAGCCTGGTGTAACCTGTCGGCCAGGCGTGGCCACGGGCATACGCGTAGGGCCAGAGTTCCGTGGAGGTCTCGGGGCCTTCGAGGCCGTCCACGATGACGATGGCCGATCCGCCGGACGTGGTGATTTCCGCAGCCGACACCGTGTGTCCGGCAAGGCCGGCGCACCACCGGACGCTGTAGTATCCGGCGCGTCCGGCGTTGCGGTAGAGTGTCCCGACCATATCGGTTGCCCGCAGGCAATCGAACTGCTTCTTGACCAGGGCTTCGCGCAAGGTTTGGGCCTTGCCGTAGTGCTCCCAACCACCGAAGACGGCCCGTGTGAAATGCTGGGCGCCCAAAAGGACCTGCTCGTCGGTTCCGCCGAGTGTGCCGGCGGCCGACATGAGATGCGGGTCGAAGCGGTCGTCCCACACGGTTCCTGCCCCCAGGTCGCCGCCGCGGTAGAAGAGCACGTCCATCAGCGTGTTCAGGCCGGCTCGGGGTGCGGCGTCATCGAACCGCTTGAGAACAACGGCCACCCGTTCGATCGCGCCGACTCGCCACGCGCGATGCAGCATGTTGGCCAGGTAACTGCGGTGGAAGGGGCTGTGGGCGGCCCGGTCCCACACCTCCTGGTTGGCCGGGGACAGGATATCACGCAGGCGCGCGAACGTGCCGCGAAGGTGCGGCGGCAGCCAGACGGCGGCGGGCGCGCCCGAGACGGCCTCACGCTTGACTCGAGAGGCGCCGTCGCCGGTGAGTTCGAGATATTCCGAAGGCACGCGGAAGAGCCATTCCGCCTGATGTTCGACCTCCTCAAAATTGTGCAAGCCGTTCATCGTGAGCCGCCCCCCCGGGAAGAACGACGTGTGCCGCGTGGCGTCGTACCTGTTTCCATACGGTTCTTCGCACTCCTCGAAGAGCGCCTTGCACCGGGCTTGGAAGGCGATGGCGGTCAACTGATTCTCGACCAGGATGTTGATCCAGCGGTGAAGGTCGGCCAGGGCAAAGGTGGCGGAGGCCAGTTCGTTGGCCCACGTCTTGCAGGCGGCGAGGTCGTGCTGCGCCATGGCCCCGTCGAGCCTGCCGGCGCAGTGGCCGAGCCAATGATGCGGAGGCTTGACGCGGGAAGCCGCGAGGCCCTGCGGCCAGGCGGCGAGGCGACGTAGGGCGCGGGCCAACTCCTCGGACTGGGTCGCAAGCCGGACGACCTTCGCCAAGACCGCGCGGTTCGCCGTGAGCAAGCCCGCGAAGACCGGTTTGATTCGCGTCTGGTGCCACGCGAAGTCGGCCATGGGCGAGTTCCGCTCCGCGATGGATTCAACGTAAATGGCGGCAAGGTGGGTACCCACGCCGCCGTCCCGGTGCGCGATGATGGTGCCGCCGAGTTCGGGGCCTACACAACTGTCGCCGTTAGGGTCGCGGTTGCCCAGGAGCAAGTGTTGACTGGCCGCGGTGGTCGGTCCAAGGTCGGTCGTCAGGGTCTTCCAAAGGGCAGCGAGTTCGGGGGCCGTGAGCGACGATTCGGACGCTGCCTCCGGGCGCGTACCGGCGCCGGCGGCCGAGGCCGGACCGGGGGCCGTGAAGAAAGCGACAGCGAGGAAGGCGCAAACGGCCATCGCAGACGCATGGCGGTATCTACTACGGGTCACCAGGGACGCCTCCGTACGGAACTACCCCTCTAGGTGGGCTATACCTTGCAGGTTCCTCCCGGGGAAGGAGGTTGTCAGTCTCCGGCCGAAATCTCTTTCCGTATAGTATACGGATGAGACGCGGAAGTTCCGGAAGTATTGCTTTCAATTTCGGATAATTTTGCGGGCGGGCAAATCCTTCGGTTGCGGAAAGATTGCACCTCGTCCGCTCCTCAACACGCGGAAGGATTGCGTAGGACCAACGCGACCCGGTCTTTCGAGGCGTCCGGCGCCGGCCGATGGTGACGTGCCCGGGACCGGTGACCGTGGCGGCTTTACGCTGTCTCGTACAGTTCCAGCATGCGGCGGGCCATCTTGGTGAGGCGCTTCCGCAGTTCGGGCGGGTCGAGCACTTCGACCTCCGGGCCGTATGCCAGGACCCACCAGACGATTTCATCGAGGCCGTCGACCGTGACGCGGAAGTGCACGCACCCGTCGTCGTCCCAGGAGACCTTTTGCGTCCGGTGCCAGTTGACCTCTGCCGCGTTCGGACTGATGAGCGGGCTGAACTTCAGGTGCACCTGGTACGTCTTGTTGCCGCGCATCATCCGCCAGGCGTTGCCGAGATGTTTTTCGAGCGTCAGGCCGTGGGGTATCTTAAAGCGGCCGTTGGCGGGACTCAGCGCCACGAAGCGGCCGAGTTTGAAGGTCCGGACCGCTTGGTGCTTCGACGACCGGCCGATGACGTACCACGCCCGCTCGTTGAACAGGAGCCAGTACGGGTTCAGGCGCGTCCGGATCTGGCCGGTGTCGTGGAACGAGATGTAAATCGCCTCGAGCGGTTGGCGGCGGACGATGGCCCGCTGCACCAACTGGTACGTCTTGCGAAGGGCGTTGTGCCGCGCGGTCGCCGTCGTCCGGACCGCCGTCGTGCGGGCGAGACCGCCGACCATGGCCCGCATTCCGAGAGGCAGCGACGCCTCGATCTTGGCGGCCGCGTCGCGCGCCGGCTCCAGCAGCGGCAGGCGCCCCGACTTGCCCAGTTCCGACGCCAGGACCACCAGCGCCAGCGCCTCGTCCAGGCCGAGGTTGATCGACGGCATCAGCGCGGTCCTGTGAATCCGATACCGGCCGGTGGGACGGTCGTAGAAGACGGGGATACCGGCTTTCTCGATCGTGTTCAGGTCGCGGAAGATGGTTCGGCGTGAGACGCCGCACTCGGCCGCCAGGTCCGCCGCCTTGTACGTTCGGCCCGTCTGGAGCAACGTGATGAGTTTCAACACGCGGTGCAACCGACCGACGACCATGGTGCTGTCCTCGTCTGGTGTTCGTGTCGCGCCGGCGCCTCGCGCGCAGCGTTGCCGGACCGTGATGTGTGCAGAGTATACCCGGCGAAGCGCATCCTGTCAAATCGGCGGGGCAGCCCGGTCCGGGAGACGCGGACGGATGCGCCTGCGGGCCAGCAACAGCCCGCCGACGGCCAGGAGGGCGAGCGTGGCAGGCTCGGGGATCGGGGCGGCCGAGGCGCCGCCAAGCGGCGCGCCGGCGCTCAAGATCCACGCCCTGTCGATCGTGTCGTAGTCGTTCGAGTTGATCGTCCCGTCGTAGTTGAAGTCGCCGACGGCCCAGCGGAACCCGCCGTCGGGCACTCTCCCCTCGTGCGTCCACAGCATCCAGGCCGTGTCGATCTTGTCGTAGTCGTTGGAGTTGACGATGCCGTCGAGGTTCGTGTCACCGTACCACACGTAATCCACGACGACCTTCTCGCCGTCGTCGATGACGCCCAGAGCCGTCACCCTGTGCGTATCCGCGGCCGCGTCGCTCGACGTGATGCCTTCGCCGTCCCACGAGCCGCCGCCACAGCCGGAAGCCACGTCGGCCAGGATTTCGTTGAACGGGGTTGCGGCGTCGTAGGGGATGGTGAGGCCGCCCGTTGCCAGGTCCAGCGTGCCGCCGGTCTCAACCGCACCGTCCGCGTAGAGCGGCAGGCCGCCCGTCTCGAGGGTTGAACCTGCGGCGACGGCAAGGTTGTGGACGTGAAGCGCTTCGGGCAGGCCGTCGCCCTGGTTGTCGTGGTCATCCACGAGCCGCACGTGTCCGTGCCACGTCTCGTTTCCGACCCGGAGGGTGCCGACGGCGAAGTTGTGCGTCCAGGCGGTGGCGGCGGCGCCGAGGTCCTTGCCTGCGACCTCAACCTCGCTCGGCCCGGCGCCGGGATTGGGCGAGATAAACTCGACCGTAGCGGACGCCAGGTCGAAGGCGGCGGCACGCATGGACCGGTTGTCGAAGCGGCCCATCATCTGATACGTGCTGCCGGCGTCGGCCACGAGGACGCCGTTCTCGCCCACCGTCAGGTCGCCGACGACGACGGCCAGCGAGGGGTCCATGATGAGGGTTCCGTTGTCCACGACGTCGCCCTCGAAATACACTTTGCCGTTGACGGCCCGGATGGTTCCGTCGTTGACGGTGTCGCCGGTGATGAGGAGGTCGGCGTTTCGGATGGCGAGTTCCGCCCCGGCGTGGTTCTGGAGGTCGCCGACGATCTGGGACGGGCCGTAGAGGTCGGCGAATCCGTGGTTCGTCAGGTTGGCGGCGATGCAGCCGAAGCCGGTGAACTCGGCGCCGCTGCGGTTGGTGAGATTCGGTGTGGCGAGCGTGCCGCCGAGCATGGCGATCTGTGCCCCCGGCTTGTTTTCGAGGTCGCACGAGACGAACGTGACGCCGCCGCCGCTTCCAACCGTTATGGTTCCTTGATGGTCCACGGCTTCGGCGTCGATGAGCAGGGCCGCGTTCGGCA
>Ga0307427_1001245_pt1 | contig 13460 bp, 13 predicted proteins | sample SalMarWE160190MG_FD_202162 | JGI IMG/M metagenome (GOLD analysis project Ga0307427, IMG submission 202162) | Salt marsh sediment microbial communities from the Plum Island Ecosystem LTER, Massachusetts, United States - WE1603-190 | ecosystem: Environmental > Aquatic > Marine > Intertidal zone >... | reverse complement strand
CATGGCACCCAGCATGACTGCCCGCCGCGCCAGCCGTCGAGAGCATGCTTTCGCGAGCGAAAGCATGGCACCCGGCACCCGGCAACGGCGAGACCCCTCGACTTCGCCCGGGGTGACACCCAACAAACGGCCTGACGGCGCGACGCTTGGCATAAGCCGTGGTCAGACCCGGGGAAACTCTGTCGCACATGTTCGTTGACAGCGTGTGAGGCGCGGGGTAGGCTGGCGTGGGCCCGTGTCTTCAGCAGGGAGGCAAGGCGATGATTCGATTCGCAGGGTCGGCGGTCCTGGTGGTGGCACTGTCTGGAGTATGGTTCTGTGTTTCCTGTGACGAGACGTCGCGCGGCGCCTGGCGGCCGCCGCAGGTCGTCCGGGCTGAAGGCTGGGGCGAGAGGTTGATGGTCATGTCTCCGCTGTATGGGCTCCTTTTTGCCGGGGCCAAGGAAGGGGAGGCGACCCATCTGCTCGTCAGGGACGGGGAATTGATCATGGGCCCGCAGAACTCGTGGTTTCCCTATCGATCCGCGGACGGCCGGTCGCTGAAATGGGCCGGCGACAAGGTCCGCATCACGCTCGCCGGAAAGACGGTGGCCCTGCGGCTGGGGGAGGAGGGCGGCTGGGAGTGGCTGAAGAAGGCGAGCCCCGAGCAGATGGCGTCCCTGCGTTTTGTCGGCGTCGGCGCCAAGGAACCGCCTGAAGGGGTTGATGCGGAGGCCCTGCTCAAGAGGCTGGCCGCCGAGAACCCCGCGGTCGGGCTCCTCGTATTTGGAGCCGACGCGCTGCCCGTCGTCTTGCGGCTTTTCGATCCTCACTGGCTTGGCATCGGGGACGCGACGCTCGAGAAAGAGCACTCGGCGGCGCTCGTCGCCGAGAAGCAACTCCGGACGCTGACGATGGGAGCCGACGAGAAAGGGCGGTTGCCGCTGCTTGCCGGCCTGCCCAATCTCAGGACGCTTATCCTCACGGGCTGGGACGCTGCGAAGGCCGGCCCGCTTCCCGACGGCCTTGTGAATCTGCGGTCGGTCATCGTCTTCGGCGGCAAGATGAAGGACCTCTCGTGCCTCGGAAAGCAGCCGCGCCTCGAAGAACTCAACGTGATGGCCCAAAAGAGTCTGACCGACATCAGCGCACTGGCCAACCATCCGCACCTAAAGACCGTGTGCCTGCGATCCTGCGAGGGCGTAACCGACCTGGCGGTCCTGGAGCAACTCAAGGGGCTCCGGTGGCTGGCGTTGCCGCCCAAGACGACGCAGGCGCAGTTCGCCAAGATTCTTCGCCGCCATCCGGACCTGGTTCTGCTCGAGGCGACCGGGTGTGAGAACATTACGGACCTCGAACCCGTCACGGACCTGAAGCGTTTGCGTGCACTGATCGTGGCGACCAAGGCGCCGCTGGACCCCCTCTACCGGCTGAAGGGCCTGAAGTACCTCGCGGTGGCCGTGGGGGAGAAGGACGGCAAGGTGACGCCCGACGACCGGCAGATGCTCGTCCGACTCCAGAATGAGTTGCCCGACACGGCCGTCGTCCGGGTGGCCCCGATATGCCTGGGGTCGGGGTGGATCCTGGTGCTCGTGCCGGCCGTGGCGCTGGCGTGGTGGCTGGCGAAGCGACGGGCGACGGCCAACGCCCGAGCGGCCTGAGGCCGGTTGCCGTCCCGGCCGCAGGGGGAGGCAGGAGTCATGCGGGGAGCGAGCCTTGCCGTCCTCACGGGGTGGGTGTTGGCCGCGCTGCCGGCCTCACCTTCTTCAGCGAAGCCGCCGCACCGCTCAGACGGCTGGCGACCGCCGGCCATCGTCCAGATCGACGGCGGGGAAGCCTGGCTCGTCCGGTCTCCCGTCTATCCGCTCATGTTTGCGGGCGTGAGGGAGGGACGCCCCTTTCACCTGCTGCTGCGGGAAGGCGACCTCGTGCACGGGGCCCGTTCGGCCAAGGACTATGCGCCTTTCCCGTACCGAGTGACCGACGGCGGCGCGCTGGTTGTTGCGAAGAGCGACGCGGGGACCATCCTGGCGGGCAAACTCATCTCGCTCAAACTTGACAAGGGCGCCGCATGGGAGTGGCTCAGGGGAGCAACGCCGGAAGAGGTTTCCTCGTTGCGTCTGATTTGCCTCTCGAAGGGCGTGACGTCCGAGTGCACGGACCTGCTCCGGAAAGTGGCGGATGGGAATCCGTACGTTGATCTGCTTGTGGCCGGCGACGAGGCCGCCCTCGATCACGCCTTGTCGGTGTTTACGCCGCAGCGGCTGTGGGCGGACGGGCTGTGCCCGACGACGGACGTGCGGGGCTTCATCGGCTCACAGCCCAGGCTCCACACCCTTGCACTGAAGTGCGACAAGCCGGGCGACCTGGGGTTCCTCGCGCAGCAGCGTCTGTTGCGGACGCTTATCCTCACGAACTGGAAGCCTGCTGAATCAGGACCGCTGCCGGACGGGCTACCCAGTCTGAGGTCGCTCCTCGTGTTCGGGGGCGAGTTCAAGGACCTTGCCGCCATCGGCAAACAGCCCCGACTCCAGGAACTGACTCTGGCGCAGGTCAAGTCGCTCGAAGACGTGAGCCGCCTGGCTGAGTTCCCGGCGCTCGAGACGCTCAGCCTCCAGGATAGCGGCGGCGTGACCGACCTGGAGCCCCTCAGCCGCCTGAAGGACCTCAAGTGGCTAGCCCTTCCGCCCGGAACCACGCAGAGGCAACTGAACGAGGTCGTCCGAAACCACCCGAATCTGCTCATTCTGGCGGCCATCGGAGTCGAGCACATCGAGAGCCTGACGCCCGTGCGGCGGCTGGGCCGTCTGACGGCCTTCATGGTTGCGTCCCCGGCTCCCCTGGACCCCTTGTACAGGATGACGAACCTGGACCTTCTGGCCGTGTACGTGGACAAGGACGACGAGAAGTCTGCGGCCGTGCTGGGCGGGCTCCAGCAGGCTCTGCCCGACACGGCCGTTGTCCGCGTGGCGCCGATATGCCTGGGATCGGGTTGGATCCTGTTGCTCGTGCCGGCCGTGGCGCTGGCGTGGTGGCTGGCGGCGCGATGGAGGCGGCCGAAGCCGGACGTGCGCCATGCCTGACGGGACTGACCCACAGCGCCGTCGGCGTGCCCCGGTGCTTGAAGCGGCTGCCGCGTCGGCGGGGATGGTGCTGTTCGCCCTGTTCGTTCGAAGCGGCCTGCCGTGGGTGGTTCTCTCGGGCGTCGGCCTGATGGTGACGGTCGCGGCCGTCGCGAACTCACTCCGTCTTGAGCGTTCCCCTGCCGCGATTCTTGGCTTTTCGCCGGCTTCCGTGAAGGTGGGGGCGTATCTGGTTGTCGCATGCGCCGTCGGAGCGGGATTCGCCGTCCTCCACCGCGTCACGTGGGAGATGGGGGCCGTGCCGTCGCGGCTCGCGCCGTTCGCCTTCGTGGGCGCCTGCATCGGCGCGGCCGAGGAACTCGTGTATCGGGGGTACGTTCAAGGTTGGCTGACGCGAGCGCTGGTAGGGACACTGCCTGGGCGCGGTCGGTCTCCGCACCGACCGCGCCAGACCGGAGGAGACCGCGGCGGGTGCGGAGACCCGCCGCGCAGAGCCGTGTACATGGCCGTCGCGGTGGTGTTGGCGGCGGCTGCGCACACGGCGTACAAGACGGCGCTGTTTGCGTTTCCGCCGGAAGGCGTTGTTATCGACCTTGAGTTTCTCGCCGTGTGGACGCTTATCGGCGGCGTGGTCTTCGGTGCGCTTCGCGAACTCTCCGGCAGCGTCCTCGTGCCGCTTGCCGCGCACGTCGTGTTCGACATCATCGTCTATGGCGGGAACGTCCAGGCGCCGTGGTGGGTGTGGGGGTGAGACAAGTGCGGAATGCGGAGTGCGGAGTGCGGAATGGCGATCCGCGATTTCGGATTTCAGATTTGAGATTGGGGTGGCGAGCCACGGAACCGTTGTCCCGGTGAGGGCGTCCAAGAGGCCGGAGGTGATGATGCGAACGTCTGGCGCGCTCACGCTGGTCTTATTGACGCTTCTTCTGGGTTGCGACGAACCGGCCCTTCCCGACCCGCGTCTCTGGCAGGGCGACCCTCCTGACCTGCCCTCTGGGGCGCCCACGGTCAACTGCGTGGCGCCACATCACCGTCTTTCTTACCCTTCTTCATTCGGGGAGGCCGAGGCCGTCGTGGTGGCACGCTGCAAGGAAATCCGCCAGTACGCGACAGTCCAGCGGGGCCAGTGGGATTTCCTGTGGTACGTCGTGGCATTCGACGTGATACGCGTCGAGCGGGGCGAGTGGTCTGACATGCGCGTCGCGTTCTGCTATTACGGTACCAGGCCGACGCCTGAGTCAGGCATCCACATCCTGTACAAGACGGCACCATGCCCATGTGTCAGGGGCCGGGTGTTGGCGCTGGCGCTGGAGCCGCGGGGGGTGCCGCCGCGGGTGGCGGGGCAGGAGTGGCGCAGCCGCCTCCCGCCGCACGGGGAGCCGCAGCGGCTGTTCTCGTTCGAGATGATGCAGAGCGAGGAAGGGAAGCGTCTCTACGAACGCTTGGACACGGCCGTCCGCGACTTTGCGGAACACGAGGGCTGGCCGGAGGTCGGCGCCGGCTCGCATTTCGAGGAGACGGACGACGCGTACGTCTTGGAGGTGATTCTCCAAACGGACGGCGAAATCAATCGCCGGGCCGTCGCGGTGGACAAAGAAACGTTTGCCGTTCGCGAAGTGCCGTGAACGGATTTCGGATTTCAGATTTGAGATTGGGGTGGCGAGCCACGGAACCGTTGTCCCGGCATGGGCGTCCAAGAGGCCGGAGGCGGTGATGCGAACGTCTGACGCATTTACCCTGGCCTTATTAACGCTTCTTCTGCCCGGTTGTGAAGAAGCGGCGTCTCCGAACGCCCATCTCTGGAGTGGTGATCCGCCTGACCTGCCCGCCGGGGCGCCGATAGTCAACTGCGTGGCCCCGCACCATGCCATTCCTGCTAGTTTGCGTTATTCTGCCCTTTCCAATTCTCCCTTCAAAGAGGCAGAGGCAGTCGTCGTCGCACGCTGCGCGGAGGTTCGCCAGTACACCAAGATCCGCCGGGGCGAGTGGGACTTCTGGTGGTACGTCGTGGCGTTCGACGTGATGCGCGTGGAGCGGGGCGTGTGGCCTCACCCGCGTGTTGTGTTCTGCTGCTATGACGAATGGCCGACGCCGGAGTCCGGCATCAAGGTCAAGAAGGTACGGTTCCCGTTTGTCGTTGTCGAGGGGCGTGTGTTGGCGCTCGCGCTGGAGCCGCGGGGCGTGCCGCCGCGGGTTGTGGGACTGGAGTGGCGCAGCCACCTGCCGCCGCACGGGAAGCCTCGGCCGCTGTCTTTCGACTTGCAGAGCAAGGAAGGCAAGCGATTGTACGAGCGCCTGGACGAGGCCGTCCGCGCCTTCGCCGAGCAGAACGGCTGGCCGGAGGTTACCCTCGCCTCGTTTTTCGAGGAGACCGACGACGCGTACGTCTTGGAGGTGATTCTCCAAACGGACGGCGAGTCCGAGCGCCGGGCCGTCGCGGTGGATGAGGTTACCTTCGCCGTTCGCGAAGTGCCGTGAACGGATTTCGGATTTCGGATTGGCGTGCGGCGCCGCCCGTTATCGTGCCTTGCTCTTCGCCGGTTTCTTGTCGCGGCCGAACGGGCTGATCTCCCGCAGCCGCCGGATGATGGGCGGCAGGACCTCGATGACCTTGTCGATCTCCTCCTCGGTGTTGTAGACGCTCAGGCTGAACCGGATGGACCCGTGTGCGGCGGTGAAGGGCACGCCCATGGCCCGGAGCACGTGGCTGGGTTCAAGGCTGCCCGTGGTGCAGGCCGACCCGCTGGAGGCGCAGATGCCGTGCTGGTCGAGCATGAGGAGGATGGCCTCGCCCTCGACGTACTCGAAACTGATGTTCGTCGTGTTCGGCAGGCGCAGCAGCCGGTTGCCGTTGACGCGCGCGTCGGGGGCCTTTTCGAGGAGCGCGTTCTCGAGGCGGTCGCGCAGCACGGCGACCTGGGCGGTCTCCTTCTCGATATTCCGCTTCGCCAGTTGGGCGGCCTTTCCGAGGGCAACGATGAGCGGCACCGACTCGGTTCCGCCGCGGCGGTTGCCTTCCTGGTGGCCGCCGATGATCTGCGGGCTGAACCGCGTGCCCCGCCTGACGTAGAGCGCCCCGATGCCCTTCGGCGCGTGAAGTTTGTGGCCGGACAGGCTGAGCATGTCGATGGGCAGGTCCCGCAGGGCCATCGGAATCTTGCCCACCGCCTGGACCGCATCGGTGTGGTAGAGGACGCCGCGCTCGCGGCAGAGCGACCCGACCGTCTCGACGGGAGACAGGACGCCGGTCTCGTTGTTCGCCCACATGGCGGAGACGACGGCGGTGCCGTCGTCGAGCGCCTCCTCGAAGGCGGCCACATCCAAGAGGCCTTCGGCATCGACGGGGATTTCCGTGACGCGATACAGCGGCCGTCCCCTGCCGCCCCGGGCGAGCAACTGGCACAGGTTCTTGACCGCCGGATGCTCCACGCGCGTCGAGATGACGTGATGCCGCTCGCTGTAGCAGTCCAGGGTGCTGGTGATGGCCGCGTTGTCGCTCTCGGTGCCGCACGAGGTGAAGATGATCTCCGTCGGATGGCAGCCCACCAGGTCGGCCACCCGCTCGCGGGCCTCGTCGATGTGGGCCTTCACCTGACCGCCGAAGGTGTGGATGCTGGAGGGGTTGCCGTACAGGGGGCCGAGGAACGGCGCCATGGCCTCGCGGACTTCGGGGGCGACGGACGTCGTGGCGTTGTTGTCGAGGTAGATGACGTTGTCCATGGCCGCGGTTCCTCTCAGGGGGCGCCCTCGGGCAGGTGGCCGCCCACGTCTTCGACGACGATCTCGGCATCGACGAGTTCCCTCAGGCGCGCTTCGATCGACCCCTTGAGCGTGAAATCCTTGACGCGGCACCACGCGCAGTGCCCGCGCAGCGCCACCTGGACCCGCTTGCCGTCGATGTCGACCAGTTCGATGTCGCCACCGTCCTGCTGGAGCATGGGCCGGATCTCGCGCTCAAGGACCTGCTGAATGAGGGTCATGCGTTCGATGTTGGTCATGGGCGTCCGCCGGCGTTTGGCCTTGGCGACGTGCTCGGCCTTGGGGCCGTGGACCTTCTCGATGATGGCCTCGATATCGCGGTGGCATCCTTGGCACCCGCCGCCCGCCTTCGTGAAGTGCGTGACCTGCTCGACGGTGTGCAGGTTGTGGTCGCGGACGACCTTCTCGATGAGTTTGTCGGTGACGCCGAAGCAGCGGCAGACGACCGTGCCTTCCTCACCGAGTTCAAACGGCTCGTGCCGGTATGTGGCGATGGCCTTCTGGAGGGCCTCCATGCCCATGACGGAGCAGTGCATTTTGGCCTCGGGCAGGCCGCCCAGGTAGTTGGCGATGTCGTCGTTGGTGAGGCTTGCGGCCTCGTCGATGGTCTTGCCCTTGATGAGTTCGACGAGGGCGTCGGAGGAGGCGATGGCGCTGGCGCAGCCGAAGGTCTGGAACTTGGCGTCGGCGATGCGGCCGTCGTCATCGAGTGTGATCATCAGCCGCAGCGCATCGCCGCACGTGATGTTGCCCACGGTGGCGTCGAGGTCCGGGTGATCGATCACGCCCGGATGCTTCGGGTTCAGAAAATGATCTTTGACCTTGTCGGTGTAGTCCCACATAGGGTCCGGGTCTCCTTGCCCGTCTTCGCTCGCCTATTCTACACGGCAGAGGGATGACTATCAAGCCGGGCGAAAGCGATTTTGGGCGGTCCGGGGGACGCGGGCAAAGCACGCGCTTGACCGCCTTCGGCCGCCCGACAGTGAGGCGCCGGCCAAAGGGGATGGGATCAGAAGAGGCCGGCGCTTCCATCGACGGCGCCGACCTCGTAACGACTGCGGAACGTTCGCCACCTAGTCGAGCGCCTTCTCGAACTTGACGGCAACGATGTAATCGTCTTCGTGCTCCTCGACGCGGACCACCTGGCTTTGGATGGGGACCCGGCGGGCAATCTGGTCCACGTTTTTGGGGACAAGCAGAAACTCCAGTGTGACGTCCTGCCCCTCATGGACCCCGGTCTTGGCCGGGAAACCGGCCAGTTTCGCGCCCATTGGCGAGACGTCCACCGTCTGCCCCCGGAACACCTCGCGCCAGGCCTCGTCGCGGATGATGGTGTCGTACCTGCGGCGTTGGCGATGTGCCTGGCGGCGGTTTCCCGACAGACGCCGTGTCAGTGTTTTCAGTAACGTTCCCACAGCCACCAACTCCTTAGACGCCCCCTTGGCTTAGGCGGTGCACCATACTCCTACCGCTTATCGGCAGGATGTGGCAGAATACTGAAGCGCTGATGGCGGGAAAATCGGTGAATCCACCGCCGGCCGCTTTGCTTGACTTGGGTTTCGTCCCGTCCTAGACTCACTTGGCGATGGGATGGATCGTGAGCCGGGCGGAAAGGGGCGTCGCCTGACGGGCCGCCCCCCGGTCGCAACCCTGCTGCGAACCTGCCGCCGACGCGGCCAATGTCCAGGGAGGGAGGTAACCGCAGTGCAACGCACCCTCGTCATGCTCAAACCCGACGCCGTCCATCGTGGTCTCGTCGGCCGCATCCTCGCACGCTTTGAGGCCAAGGGGCTCAAGATCGTTGCCCTGAAAATGGCCGTTCTCGACCCCGAGACGGCCCGGCGCCACTACGCGCCGCACAAGGGCAAGGACTTCTACGAGCCGCTCATCCGCTTCGTGACCGGTGGCCCCATGGTCTTTGTCGTGCTCGAAGGAAAGGACGTGGTTGCGGTCGTCCGCAAGATGATGGGCGCGACCTTTGGCCCCGATGCCGAACCGGGGACGATACGAGGCGACTTCGGCGTCTCGAACCGCTTCAATCTGGTTCACGGCAGCGACTCGCCCGAGGCGGCCGAGCAGGAGACGGGGCTGTTCTTCAAGGCCGACGAACTCATCGACTGGCAGCCCGCCGACTTGTCCTGGCGGTACGACTTCTCAACCGGCGAGTGCGTGTGAGGCTGCCGTTTGAGCCCGCCGCGCCGCGAAGCGCCGAGCCCGCCGCGGCGCCAGTACCGAGCCCGCCGCGGCGCCAGTACCGAGCCCGCCGCGGGAGCGGCGGGACACGTTCCGCCGCGCCGCACTTACGGCTTAGCGAGGCACGCATGTCAGGGCCGACCAAACGCGACGTCGTCATCGAAGCGATGGAATTCCGCCCGCCCCCGTACGTCCCGTGGGCGTGGGACATGACGCTGGGCTGCGCCGAGCGGATGGCGGAATACCTCGGCACCGACGACCTTGCGCCGTTCATCGACACCCACTTTCTGGACCTGGGGGCACAGATCGGACGCTTTGAGGCCCTCGGCAACAACCTGTACCGCGACGCCTACGGCGTGGTCTGGGACCGCAGCGTCGATAGGGACATCGGCGCGCCTCTGGAGTGGCCGATCCGTGAGCCTTCGGACCTGGCGGCCTACGCGTGGCCCGACGCGTCCGACGATTCCTGGTACGACGACATCCCGGGGCAACTTGCCGCCCGGCCCGACCTGTTCAGCCGGTACATGCTCGGCTTCTCGCTGTACGAGCGGGCGTGGACGATGCGCGGCCTGATGGACCTGTTGACCGACATGGCCGAGCGGCCGTGGTTCGTCGAGGACCTCCTGGACCGCATCGTCGAGCACAACCTGGTTCAGATTCACAAGGCCCTCACGTTTCCCATCGACGCCGTCTACTTTGGCGACGATTACGGCATGCAGACGGGCCTGATCATGGGCCTGGACCACTGGCGGCGCTTCTTCAAGCCGCGCTTGAAGCGCATGTTCGCCCCCGTCCGCGACGCGGGCAAGTACGTCTTCCTGCACTCGTGCGGGTGCGTCATCGACCTGTTCGACGATCTTCTGGAGATCGGGCTGAACGGATTCAACCCGTTTCAGCCGGAGGTGATGGACGTCTTCGCCGTCAAGCGGGGTTACCACGGTCGCCTGGCGTTCCACGGCGGCATGAGCATCCAGAAGGTCCTCCCTTTCGGCACGGTGGACGAGGTTCGCGCCGCCGCTGCCGCCCTTCTTGAGGCCGGTGCCGACGGCGGCTACATCTTCTCGCCCTCTCACAGCGTGCCGCCCGACGTCCCGCCCGAAAACCTGATTGCCATGATGGACGTCGTGCGCAACCAGCCGGGCTGCGTTGCCGCGTAGCGCCGTTCGTTGAGCCGTCGCCGGTACGGCGACGTGTTGTGGCGGCCGTTTCCATTTGAACCTGCCGCCCCCTCGCCTATAATCACCCCTTGGGAGCACGTCCGGACGGAGCCTTGCCATGATTCGGCGGATGGATGCCAGAACGTCTGAAGGTCGCGAGGCGCTGCGAGTCCTGCGCGCCCGCCTCAGCGCCGAGCAGGGCATGGTGTCGGGCACGGGCGCTGCCAAGATCGAGGACGATGTCCGCCGCATCCTCGACGACGTCCGCGACCGCGGCGACCAGGCCGTCTGCGAGTGGACCAACCGGTTCGACGGGTCGGACCTCACGCCGGCCGACCTCCGCGTGCCCGAAGACGGGATTGAGGCGGCCTACAAGGCCGAGTCGGACGACTTCATCGCCACCGCGACGCGCATCCGCGACTCGATTCGCGAGTTCCAGCGGCAAATCCTGCATCGCGATCCCCCGCCGCTTGAGCGCGGCGGGCGTGTCCTGCGGCAGGTGTATCGTCCGCTGGCGCGGGTCGGCGTCCGCGCGCCGGGGTGGAAGGCGTTCTACCCGTCGTCGATGCTGATGGCGGCGGTGCCGGCGCTGACGGCGGGCGTGCCGGAGGTGGCCGTGGCGGCGCCGCCGACGGCGGGCGGCGACATCCACCGGGCCGTCCTCGCCATCTGCCGCATCTGCGGCATCCACGAGGTCTACCGCATGGGCGGGACGCCCTCGGTTGCGGCCTTTGCCTATGGCACCGAGACCGTTCGGGCGGTTGAGATGATCGCCGGGCCCGGCAACCAGTACGTCGCGGTGGCCAAGCGCATGGTGTACGGGCAGGTCAAGATCGACAGTCTGGCCGGTCCGAGCGAGGTGGTCGTCGTCGCCGACTCCTCCGCCGACCCGCGCATCGTGGCGGCCGACATGCTGAGCCAGGCCGAACACGACCCCGGCTCGGCCATCCTCGTGACGAGCGACGAGGCGCTGGCCGACGCCGTCGTCGAGGAAATCGAACGTCAGGTGGCCGGCCTCGACCGGGCCGACGCCACACGCGAGGCGCTCGAGTGGTACTCCGCCGTCGTCATCGTGGCCGACATGGACGAGGCCGTGCGCGTGACGAACGACCTGGCGCCGGAACACCTGGAGATTCAGACCGAGCGCCCGGAGGATGTCCTGCGGAGCATCCGCTGTGCCGGGGCCGTGTTCCTCGGCCGCGACACGCCCGTCGCGGTGGGCGATTACGTGGCCGGGCCGAGTCACACCTTGCCGACCGGCGGAACCGCCCGCTGGGCGAGCGGCTTGACGGCCAACGATTTCCGCCGGTCGATGAGCGTCATCGCCTATGACCGCGGCGCCCTCGAGGCCGACGCCGAAGACGTGTATCGCATGGCCGAGGCCGAAGGCCTGACCGCCCACGCCGAAAGCGTCCGCAAACGCCTTGAGGAGAAACGTTAGCCGCGGCGCTTGCGCCGCGCGTGCCGTTGGTAATGCCCATGACCTACTTCCGCAAGAACATCGAGCGTATGACCGGCTACGTTCCCGGCGAGCAGCCCGGGGCCGAGAGCCGGGTCATCAAACTCAACACGAACGAGAACCCCTATCCGCCTTCGCCGCGCGTGCTCCAGGTGCTCCGCGAGACCGACGGGTCCCTGCTGCGCAAGTACCCCGACCCGATGGCGAACAAGGTCCGCGACATTGTCGCTCGGCTGTTCGACGTGGACCGCGAGAACGTTGTGTGCGGCAACGGGTCCGACGAACTGCTGACGCTCGTGCTCCGCACCTTCGTCGGCGAAGGCGACCGCATCGCCTGGCCCACGCCGACGTACTCGCTGTACCCGGTTCTGGCCGACATCCAGGGGGCCGAGGCGGTGCGGGTGCCGACGCGCGCCGATTTCACCGTGCCCCTCGACGAACTCGCCCAGGTCGACGCCAGGGTCGTCGTTCTCTGCAACCCGAACGCGCCGACGGGCGTCTTCACGCCGGTTGACGCTATTGCCGACCTGGCCGACCGTTTCGACGGCGTGGTGGTGGTGGATGAAGCGTACGGCGACTTCGGCCCCGGCTCGGCCGTCGGTGCCGTCAAGGAGAAGCCGAACGTCCTGGTGCTGCGGACGCTGTCGAAATCGTACAGTCTGGCGGGGCTTCGGTTCGGCTTTGCCATCGGCCCGGCCGATCTGATTGCGGGTCTCGTGAAGGCCAAGGATTCGTATAACACCGGCGCCGTCTCGATCGAGGTTGCCGCCGCCGCGCTCTACGACCAGGAATGGATGCGGGCGAACGTCGAGAGAATCCGGGCCGAACGCGGCCGCCTGACGGCGCGTCTGGACGCCCTGGGGTTCGACGTGATGCCGTCGGAGTCGAACTTCCTTCTGGCCCGCGTCCCGGACTCCGGCGCCGAGGCCTGCTACGAGTGGCTGAAGGCCCGCGGCATCCTGGTTCGCTACTGGAACCTGCCGCGACTTGCCGATAAGGTGCGCATCACCGTCGGCACGCCCGAGGAGAATGACGCCCTCCTGGCGGCCCTCGAAACGCGACGTGAGGAGAAACGGGCATGACCGCCGACAGCGAGAACCAAGAGCGGCGCGCCGAGGTCTCGCGCCGGACCCAAGAGACCCGGATCGAACTTGCACTGAACCTTGACGGGGCAGGGCGGGCCGAGATCGAGTCGCCCGTCGGGTTCCTCAACCACATGCTCAATCTGCTCGCGCGGCACGCGACGGTGGACCTGGTGGTCAAGGCCGCCGGCGACACCGAGGTCGACCTGCACCACACGGTCGAGGACACCGGCATCTGCCTCGGCCAGGCGCTCGAGGAGGCCCTCGGCGACCGGGCGGGCATCGCCCGGTTCGCCTCCGTCGCCGTCCCGATGGACGAGGCCCTGGCCGAGGTCAGCCTCGACCTCTCGGGCCGGCCGTTCCTGGTCTACAACGTGACGTTCCCCGGCGAGCGGGTCGGCGAGTTCGAGACGGAACTCGTCGAAGCGTTCCTCCAGGGATTTGTCAACCACGCCCGCGCAACGCTGCACGTTACCGTCCCCTACGGCGCGAACGACCACCACATCGCCGAGGCCATCTTCAAGGGTGTGGCGCGGGCCCTGAAGGCTGCCGTCGCCCGCGACCCGCGCGGCAGCGGCATCCCGAGCACGAAGGGCGTGCTGTAGCAGCGCCGCCGGAGGGGTTGAGCGGATGGAAGGTGGCGCGCTGAGGGGAATCGTTGTCACCGCCGTTGCGATGGTCCTGCTGCCGCTTGGCGTGCGCGCGGCCGATCCGGAAACCGCCTACGAACGCCGGTTCGGCGCCGAGG
>Ga0307427_1001239_pt1 | contig 13521 bp, 11 predicted proteins | sample SalMarWE160190MG_FD_202162 | JGI IMG/M metagenome (GOLD analysis project Ga0307427, IMG submission 202162) | Salt marsh sediment microbial communities from the Plum Island Ecosystem LTER, Massachusetts, United States - WE1603-190 | ecosystem: Environmental > Aquatic > Marine > Intertidal zone >... | reverse complement strand
GTCGGCGTCGCAGCGCAGCGCATGCTCCGAACGCCAGTAGAGCTAACGACCCCGGCTCGGGGATACCTGCGGGGATCGCGACGCCCGGCTCCGTTTCGTAGCCCCAGGCGAAGAGTTCTACTTCGGCGCCCGTGCGCTCCACGCCCAGCCAGCCGTACTGCGAATCCGAGAAGCTGCCGCCGCCGTAGGTGGCGCCCCAAAGGACGCCGAGATACGTCGGCACGCCCTCGGGAAGGAAGGTGTAGCCCGGATAGTGCAGGTAGCCGGCATCGTCGGAGAACGGGCGGCCGTAGTACGTCCCGCCGCCCGGCACCGGGATCAGGTCGCCAGCACTGAAAACTAAGGGGCCATAGAAGCCGCCCGCCTCGGTCGCCGTGAGTACCCCGAGCTTCCCGCCGTTGGGCGGGCCGTAGCTGTACCAACTGCTCAAGCCGCCGGTCACGTTCTGCCTGACGGTGCTCTGGCTGGAGTAGTAGTCCCCCGGTTGCTGCGCGGCCGGCAGGGTGACATCAAGGTACGGACCCGCCGCGTCGCCGGGCCAGTGAAAGTGCCCCGGCTCGCCGTGGGCCGGGTTGTCGAAGCGGACCGGCGCCGCGTACGCGGCGGTCCCGGCGGCGATGGCCGCAGCGGCGGCTAGCGCCGCCGCTCCATTTTGGATTTTGGATTGCGGATTGCGGATTAGAGACCGCTGACGCCGGGTGCGGTCGGTCTTTCTGCGTTCGCGTCTGACGTGTTTCTCGTGCTTGCTCATTTCTTTCAAACCTCCTCCAAGAGAGATACCTAAAGTCGGAACTCGGACCCTTGACATCCTTGACTCGCGGCGAACGCTTCGCGTTCAAGAGCGGCGGAGCCGCGCGGCGTGTCAAGGACATAAAGGACAGGCGTGCGAAGTCGGAAGTACAGTAACCACACCGTTTGCTGCCCGTCGTTCGTTCTCAATTCCGAAATCCGGGGACAAGTCCCACTTGTGGGTCCGAATTCCCAAATCGGGCGTGGGCCGGTAGCGACCCGGCCCGCGCCGCCTTGCGTTCTTCTGCCTATTCTACCGCCGACGCCGCCTTCGCAGCGCTGCGGTAGCACCGAAGGCCAGCAGGGCCAGGCTGCCCGGCTCGGGGACACCGGCTCCGATGGGCACGCCGACTTCGGTCTCGTAGCCCCAAGCGAAGGCTTCAAGTTTGTGGTTGTCCCGGACGACGCCGATCCACGCATACTGCAGCCCCGCCCCCCCGTCGAACCGGTGCCCTAAATAAACAGGCTCGTTTTCGGGCAGGAGAGACTCGGGTGCGTAGAAGTGCCGAATCGTGGAAGTGGCATCTGCATCCCAGTAGGGGTCGGTTGTTGGGATCATTTCACCTGCGCCGAGCGGGATAAGAAAGTCGACCAGGGAGTAGGCGGGGCCACCAACGAGGAAAGACTGCGACCAAAAGTTACTGCCAACGAGCTTGCCAATTCCGCCGTACGAAGTGAATAGTGCTTGGTTAATGAGCGTAGGCCCACTTCCCGCGCCAGTTTGTTCGCTGGCAGACACGCTGAAATCGAGCTTCGTGCCATTGATGGGCCAGTGAAAGTGCCCCGGCTCGCCGTCGGCGGGGTTGTCGAACCGGACCGGCGCGGCATAGGCCTGGGTCCCCGCCGCGATCACCGCTGCCGCGGCAAGGGCAGCGGCTCCATGTTTGATGGCGGATGTCGGATGTCGGAACCGGGCCATGAGCCGCCGGGCCCGGTCGGTCTTCCGCCGCTCGCGTCTGAGTTCCTTTTGATGTTTACTCATTTTCTTCAAACCTCCAGAAAAGAGAGCCAAACCGATTGCGGATTTCGGATTGCGGATTTTGGAGCCACACAGTGGCCTCGTACTAACCGCAAAAGCCACAAATCCCTCGGCCACGCCACACACGCGGCCATTCCGATTTCGGATGTCGGAGTTCGGATTTCGGACCCACACCGTGGGCTCTCATTGATCGAAACCCGCCAGACCTCCATCCAACCTAAACACTCCACCGCGCGGGAACGCCCCACGCAGAACCATTTCGGATTGCGGAATTCGGATTGCGGAATAAAGAGACGCCGCCGTCAGCGCTTGCGGGAGCGCGTGGTGCGGATGGCAGAGACGGTGATGGCCAGTAGTTCGTTGGCTTCCTGGCGGAGTGGCCCGAGCTGGTCGTCCTTGACCAAGCTGGCCTCGACCAGCAACTCCATCCAATAAAGGCACTCGTCCGCTTCCTCTTCGACGATCGACATCTTGTGGATGAAGTCGGCCGTGGACTTGGCCCGACACGCCGCCCTGTAGTTCGCCCCGACCGACGTGCCGCTGCGCAGAAGCTGCCGGCCGATCACTCGCGCCGTCTCGGTCTTGGGCAACGACTCGGTCAGCCGAATGACACGCAGAGCAAATGCCCGCGTCCGCGCCTTGAGCTCCTCTTTGTCCATGGCGATCGCCCATAGTACGTGCCGTTGCCTTTCTCCGAAATCCGCAATCCGAAATCCGAAATCAAACGGTCAGGACGGCGTCCAGCCGGCCTGTCCGTAACTCCCTTGTGTCCGGCCCCGCCGGCGGGCTGCCCTGCCTGGCCCTTACCTCGAGGTTGTACGTCCCCGGGACCAGCGTCGCGGGGACGCTGAAGACCACCTGGGCCGGCTTGTTCTTCTGCACCACGGTGACCTTCGTTTCTCCGCCAGCGGTGGCCACGAAGTAAATGCCCTCGTCCGCTTGCAACGCGTCGTACTTCAAGCGGCTGCCCGATAACTGGCCGATGCCGCCCACGGTGACCGTGTCGTTGGTGGTGTCGCTGTTGACGTCGCGATACTCGATGGGGTTGGGCGCGGGTTTCAGGGCCTCGACCTTCTCGACCGTGGCGTCGGCCCGCACGTCGTCGCGGACCCGGGTGCCGGGGTTGGCCCCCACGTCCACGGTGTGGCGGGCGGCGTCGAAGTTGTCGAGCGGCCCGGTGAAGACGCCCTTGACCCGGGGGAAGAAGTCGGCCAGGCCAAAGAAGTGCACCCGGTTGCCCTCCAGCAGCAGGGCCGTAACCGCCTTGACCAGATCGGCCGCCGCGGCCCGCAGGTCGGCCTCGGTCACCGTCGAGCCCTGGTCCAGCACCCGCCGGATAATGGCCTCGGTGTCGGCGGCGCTGGTGATCTGCACGATGGCGGCGAAATCGCTGGGGTCGGCGGTCAGGTTGTTCTCGAATAAGGCGTATTTGATGGGCAAGATGAGCTCCTTTCAGTCGCTCGGAAGAAGGCTTGAGGCTTGAGGCTTGAGGCTTGAGGGACGACGACGTATGTCGCGTAGCCTGCCGACGTCCTTTACCCTGCCTCGTTCCCTGATTATCTTCCCAACGCCCATCGCCTCATGCCTTTGGGCTGTTTGGCTTTCCTCAAGCCTCAGGTCTCAAGCCTCAGGCCTGCGGCGCAGCCGCTTCGCTCTCTCTCCCGGAAACCCCCGCTCCCTCGACGTGTGTTTGCCCCGCCTCCACTAGACCTCCGGGGCGGTGCCTTTTCTCTCCTGGGACCCATACGCAGGCCGCCCGCGGGGTCTAACTCAGAATTTCCGCCCCGGACGTGATTTTTCGACCCGAGCAAAGCCGTGCTGCGACACCCAGCGCATTTCGGACCCTTGACATGCCCGCTCCTTGACACGCGGCGCGGCTACGCCGCTCTTGAACGCGAAGCGTTCGCCGCGAGTCAAGGACGCCGCGGCCACGTAAAGGGCAGATTCCGGATTTGGGATTGGCCAGCGGGCCTGCGGGCCGTAGAGGGCAGGCGTGGTAAGTCGGAACGATGATCCTGCTCCGCGTTCCGACTTTCCTCAAGCCCCAAGCCTCAAGCCTCAAGCCTGCCTTCCTTTCCGATCATAGCGCCGGCCAGGGGCCGGGGCGCCCCCCCCCCAACGATAGTCCGGCTGGCCGGGCAAGAACTCCGGTAAGAAATGCCGGCGATGGTGCGTATAGGACCAAGGCGGGGAAGGCACGCATCCACCGACCGGAGCTTCTCGGGGAGTGTGGCACAGGCTTCCAGCCTGGGTGTCTCCACCGGCAAGATGCCGGTGCCACACAGCCCAGCCGATGGCACAACGGCTATCGGACGGCGGGCGAAAAACGGCGAGCCTTTTACCTTCTTCAGGGAGAGATACGGTGGTACAATCAGTCAGGCTGGGTGGTCTCTTACCCATTCGACCGGACCCCACGGCCGGCGTCGGGGCCGGCAGCAGGGCCGGCACCAGTGCAAGTCTCAGGCGGAGGTGGGGGCGAATGCTGCGATACCGCGAGTTCCCCGAGACCCGGGCGTCGCTGCTGGCGGCACTGGGCGAGGAGCAGCCGGCCCAGGCGGCCTGGCGGGAGTTCTACGACCGCTACGCACCGGCGGTTTACCGGGTCAGCCGCCTGCGCGGCCTCGACGCCAACGACGCCGAGGACGTCGTCCAGCAGGTCATGGTCACCATCTCCCGGCACATCGGCACCTTCGAGTACGACACCAGCCGCGGCCAGTTCCGCCACTGGGTGCGCCGGGTCACCGAAAGCAGAATCAGCGACCTGTGCCGCCGCCGACCGCGCGAGGTGGCCGACGCAAACATCCTGGACGGCCGGGCCGACGACAGCCCGCCCATCGAGGAGCTCTGGGCCCGGGAGTGGGAGGTTCAGGACATGCTCTTCTGCCTGGACCAGGTGGCCGGCGACATCGCCCCGCGACGGCTGGAGGCCTTCCGCAACTACGTCCTGGACGGCCTGTCCGCCGAAGACACCGCCAAGCGACTGGGCCTGACCACCGGCCACGTCTACGTCATCCGCAACGTCGTCATCAACCTGATGCGCAAGCGAATGGAGGAACTGGAAGAAGGCGGAAGTAGGCTTGAGGCTTGAGGCTTGAGGCTTGAGAGAAGGCAACGAGGCAGCGAGGCAACGAGGCAAAGAAGAAAGTCGGAAGTGGGACCCTTGACATCCTTGACTCGCATACGAGCCAGGCTCGTCCGGGCTTGCTGCGCGAGCCGTGGCGTGTCAAGGACGTAAAGGGCAGGCGTCGGAAGTAGACTTGAGGGGGAAGACATGCAACGGCGAGAGACGCAACAGTAGGTTGACGGTGACATGATACGTCGCGACGCACCAGCTAATCCGCAATCCGCAATCCGCAATCCGCAATCGGGCTGTCCTTCTGCCGAGCAGCTCGAGCGGTTCCTGTCGTCCAACCTGGGCGACGAAGAGCTGGACGCTATCGCCGCACACGTCAACGCCTGCGAGACCTGCCGGCGACACGTCACGGGCGAGCCGGACCAGGCCGCCTGGGCCGACGACCTGCGCTGGGCCCAGCAGCAGCGGCTGGAAACGCCGCCGGCCGTGACCATGCCCCTGGCCCGGCTCAACGAACTGATGCCCGACTACGAGATCATCGCCGAGATCGGCCGCGGGGGCATGGGCATCGTCTACGAGGCCCAGCAGGTCAAGCTCAACCGCCGCGTGGCCCTCAAGGTCCTGCCGGCCCTGCTCAGCGCCGTCCGACCCGACGCCATCGGCCGGTTCAAACGCGAGGCGGAGCTGGCCGCCCGGCTCAAACACACCAACATCATCAGCGTGTACGACTTCGGTGAAGTGGACGGTACGCTGTTCTACACCATGGAACTGATCGAGGGGCGCTCGCTGCGGGACATCCTGCGGGAGATCAACGAGACCGGCGGGATCGACGTGGTTCTCAGGGAGGCAATAGGCAACAGGCAACAGGCAACAGATGATGTCGGCGATGCGAAGTCGGAACTCGGAACGAGACTTCCGCGTTCCGCGTTCCGCGTTTCCTCAAGCCGCAAGCCTCAAGCCGCAAGCCTTCCGGTCACGCGTCTTGGTTCGTCGTCGAGCACGGACAAGGCCTACTACCGTCAGGTGGCCCGGTGGATCGCCGATGTGGCCGAGGCCCTGGACTATGCCCACGGGCTGGGCGTGATCCACCGGGACATCAAGCCGTCGAACCTGCTGCTGGCCGCCAATACCGGCCGGCTGATGATCTCCGACTTCGGGCTGGCCAAAGCGGCAAACGCCGGGCCGCCGGGCAGTGCCGACACGGTCACGGCCAGCCGCTCGCTGCTGGGTACCGCCCGGTACATGAGCCCCGAGCAGGCGGACGACTCGCTCGGGCCGATCGATCGCCGCACGGACGTTTATTCGCTGGGGGCGACGCTCTATGAGCTGCTCGCGTTTCGACCCATGTTCGCGGCAGCGGACGACCACGAAGTGCTCAACCAGGTCCTGAACAAGGAGCCGACTCCGCCACGCCGATCCACAAAAGCGGTGCCGCGAGAGCTGGAGACTATCTGCCTCAAGGCGCTGGAGAAGGAGCGGGCCAATCGCTACGGCTCGGCCAAGGCCCTCCGAGATGACCTGGAGCGCTGGCTGCTGGACCTGCCCATCCACGCCAAGCGCCCGTCACTGCCGAACCGGGCCCAAAAGTTCGTCCGCCGACGGAAGGTGGCGTCCGCCCTGGTCGCAACGGCGGTCGTCCTGCTCGTCGCCACGGGTTTCTTTTCCGCCGGCTATCGCAGTTGGAAGCAGGAGGCGGTGACTGCGCAACAGGTAGCCCAAAGTCGGGGCGTTCGCCTGTTGTTGTTGGAGGCCGAGGCCGACCACGTCCAGGGGGCGTTCGAGTCCGGGCTCCGCAAAGTCGATCGGCTGCTCGCGCAGGAGTCGGACCTTGTCACCGCGCAACTCCTCCGTGCACGCTTCTTGTGGAATATGCGGCGGGGCCGCGACGCCATCCGATACCTCGAGGGCATCGTTGAGCGTGAGCCGGATTGCTGGGCGGCACACTACCGTTTGGCGGCGCTCTACGCGGAGGAGGATCAGGAGCGAGCCGCCTATCACCGCGAGACGGCCGACCGCCTCATGCCTGAGACGGCCGACGCCTACTACGTGCGGGCGCGCGTTGAAGGCGACCCGCTCCAGGCCATCAAGCTGCTCGACGAGGCCTTGAAGTTCGATCCCGGACACGTTGACGCGATGATGGATCGGGCGTCACGCAATCTGGATCTGGACCGATACCAGGATGCCTTGATCGATGCGGACCGCGCGGTCGCCATGCGACCGGACTGGTCGGTCCCTTACGGCCTGCGGGGGCTCGCGCTGTATGTCCTCGGACGCGACGAATTGGCCATCGAGGCCTTCGATCGGGCCTGCGAAATGGAGCCGAGCTTCGCCGTTTGGTGGGCTAGGCGGGCTGACGTCAACTGCCGGCTTCGGCGATTCGCCGAGAGCATCTCCGATGCCAACGAGGCGATTCGCCTCGATCCAGACTCCGTTCTGGCGCATCGTTCCCGGGCGCAGCCGCTGGCTGAAGTCGGTCGGATCGCCGAAGCCCATGAGGATCTCGACCGAGCCATTGAACTGGATCCCACGTTTAGCGACATCTACCGTGTGCGGAGCCAGGTGTTTCAGTTGGAAGGACGCTGGGAGGATGCGATCAAGGCGGCCTCCCGAGCCATGGCCCTCAGGTCGGGTACGTCGGCCGACTTCAACAACCGCGGCGTCGCCTATGTGCGGATTGGGAAGATCGAAGAGGCGATTGCCGATTTCACCAGCGGCCTGGAACTCGATCCCCAAAGCGCATCCAGCCACACCAATCGCGGCCTCGCCTACAGTCGGATCGGGCGTTACGCCGAGGCGATCGCCGACCACACCAAGGCCATCGCGCTGAATCCGCAGTATGCCTCTGCCTATGAGAACCGCGCGATCGCCTACACGCAGAACGAACAGTATGCCGAGGCGATCGCCGACTACACGCGGCTGCTCGAACTTGACCCCGATGAGGCAGACGCCTACCAGGGCCGCGGGGCGACGCTGACGCAGATCGGCGAGCACCTCAAGGCCATCGCGGACTTCGGCCGGGCCATCCAATTGGCTCCGGAGAACGCCAACAACTATCGCAGCCGCGCCATCGCATACACGGCCACGCGGCAATACAAAGAGGCCGTAGCCGACTACACCCGCGTTCTCCTGATCGACCCCGATCATCTCGAGGCGTACAATGATCGGGGAGTATGCCTCCGTCGTTGCGGACAGCTCGACCGGGCGATCGCTGATTTCACGGAAGTCATCAGGCGAGTTCCCGACGACGTCATTGCCATCCGAAACCGAGGAGAGGCCTGCCTGCTGGCAGGCCAAGAGGATCAGGCCCTTGCGGACTTCTCCCACTTGATCGACGTCCAGCCGGAGCTGTCCGATGGCTACGTCATGAGGTCGAAGGTCTATCTGTCGAGGGCCGAGTTTGAGCAGGCGGCAGCCGACCTGACCCGCGTGCTGGAGATGGAGCCGGGGAACGCGATCGCCCGGCTGCGGCGCGGCATGGCCTACGAGCTATCCGGAAGAAGCGAGCCCGCCCTGGCCGACTACGAGCGCATCGCGAGGAGCGGCGGCCCGGCCGGCGAGTACGCCAGGCTGTGGCACTACATCCTGCTCCGCCAAGATGGCCAGGACGCGGCTGCGGACGATGTTCTGGCCTCTCGTGGTGCCGTCGAAGCGGACAACGTCTGGACCAACGAACTCTTAGACTTCTTCGCCGGTGACCTCTCCTCCGACGAGCTGCTTGCCACCGCTACCACCGACGACCAGCGCGCCGAGGCGTACTACTACATCGGCCGCCAGGCGCTGCTGGACAACCGACCCGAAGACGCCGAGGAGGCGTTTGCCAGATGCGTCGCCCTGAACCGCATCGACGTCCTCGAAACCGACTTCGCCCGAGCGCTGCTGCGGCGGGTTGAGCAAGCCGGCGGAACCCGCGAAGGCCTGCCCTAGAGCTTTGCAGCCACCCCGGTGGAGATCACCAAAGGCCGGCTTCGGAGTCGAACCGAACAGGATGCGGGTTCCGCATCCTCAACGGGTTTGCAGCCCGCGGGGAGCACCGGCTCCCTAAACCGGCCGGCGTTTTCCTTTACTTCTTCCCACAGGCGCTGCCACCCCCCGTCTCGCCATGCACGGGCGCGACCACGTAGATGTAACGCATCGGCTCCGAGCCGGTGTTAAGGACGTTGTGCCGGGTGTGCGGGGGGTTGTAGGCGTAGCGCCCCGGTCCCAGCCGCCATCCGGTGCCTCCCGCCTTGACGAACCCCTCGCCGGCCAGGCAGATGATCAGCTCCTCGTGCTGCTGCGTGCTGTGCCAGCCGCACTCCTCGCCGGGCCGCAGCGTGACCAGGCCGGAGTACAGGCCCGCACCGTCACTCGGGCTCAGCAGGGCGAAGTGCTCCGGGCCGTCCGGCAGGGCCAGCACAAACGGCTGGCTCCGATCGTTGCCTGCGGGCCGATCATCCGTGCCGCTCATCGACGTGGCTCACTTGTCGTGCCGTCCGCTATTCGGCACCGTTCGCGTTTGATCCACCAACCGGTTACGGCCGGCAGCAGGGCAACCTGAGCCGCGGCGGCCGGCAATCCCTTGGCATACGCGACAACGACGACCGCAATGGGCACACCGGCGAGCAGAGTCACTGCGATCGCCAGCAGCCGGCCCGCGAGTAGGGCGACCGCGATACCGGCGTAGGCGTTCCACCGCAGCGTGCCGCGGAACAGGCCAGTGAGCACCCCATAGGCGAACAGCTCGATCATCATGACCGGGACAGAACTGACCGGGGGCATTCCCGAGAGCGCGAAACTGACCGGGGGCGACAGGAGCCCCACGACTCCGCCGCCGATGGGGCCGTACGCGAGTCCGGCCAGGATCACGGGCCAGTGCATGGGAAGCAGCCAGCGCACGGGAAGGTCGAGCCAATGGCCGGTCGCCGGCAAGACGACGGCCGCGCTGACCAGCAGCAGTTGAAACGCGAACGCTCTCACCTCGATTGACGGCAAGGCGGTCGAGGTCACGTTCACGAGAGCTACGTTTGGGTGAGTGGACATCATTGGGTAACTCCTTGGGAGATACTAGGGACTCGTGCGGACGATACTGTTTCGACACCTGAAGTGCGTGATCAGGCCGGTGTCGCCACCATGCATTAACCAGAACCCCTGGGGCAGAGGGAACCTCGACTCGTCGATCTGATCGGAGCCTTCGTACCGGGGGAACTTCGCCGACCAAGGATCGGGGCCGACGCTCCACACCGCGTAGGTCGCCGGGCTGGGGGGCTCGCCAGTGCGGTTCGCGAAGTAACGGCCCTCTTCGTCCCTGCACTGCGGAAAGTCCTCCGGCACCCAGATCTTCGCCCGCGGCCGCCAGGTGCTGTCGGGGAAGTCGAAGAAGCTGCCGTTGAACCAGACCGGGCCGGGGGCGCGGTACTTGTACGTGTGCGTCGAGTCGAACACGTCCGGCATGTGGGCCTGGGGAATCCGGCTTGGACTGCGGGGCAGATACCGGTCCCCGGCCAGCTCGACCGGCAACTGATAGTTGACGTTGGTTCCGCAGCCCGATCGGGTCGGCGGCCACCGGTCCCGATTGTCCATCGCATAAGCGTCCAGGGCCACGCAGATGTTGCGCAGGTCGGCATGGGCGACGACGACGCGGGCCTGCACGCGAACCCGCCGATGGCTCGGCAGCAGCATGGCCAGCAACAGGGCCACGATCGCCACGACGACCAGCAGCTCGACGAGCGTGAATGCCGCTCGTTGTGTGTGGTCCGGTTGCCGCATAGCGATCCTCCTCGAGATTCGCTTCATCGGTTGGCCGTGAGCTTGCAGGCGAAGATGGCGAAGTCGCTAAGGTCCACGTCCTCGTCGTCGTCAAGGTCGCCGTTCACACCTGACGGACAACCGCTGGCTGGCGAGTTCCCGGGCCCGTTGAGGCAGTCAGCGAACACCGCGTAGTCGTCCAGGTCCACATCGCCGTCGTCGTCCAGGTCGCCGGTCAGCGGGAAGCTGGCCGGCACGATGCTCCCGTTGCCGTCGTAATCCTGCGTCACCCACGCTCGATAGCCGTCCATGTGACCGTCGTCCGAGTCGAGGTCTTCTTGATCGAGAATGCCGACGACGTCGAAGGGGCCGGCGGGCGGCTCGTGGGCGTTATAGCCGTCGCCCAGGCCAAGCTTGACCGGGAAGGTCCGCCCTGTTCCATCCTGGATCGAGAGCTCCCCGTCCGGGGCCCAGCCGTTCGTGTCGACCCAATCGACCTCGTTGATACGTACCAGCGCAGCCTGGTAGTGCTCGCAACCGACCAGGCGATCCGGGTCGAAGATGAAGTCGTCGTTGCCGTCCTTGAGGTCCGCCAGAGTGAGGACCGTCGGCGTCGGCAGGCCGTGGTTCGCCTCGAGCAGGTAGACGTCGAAGTCGGCCGCGGGGTCGTTGCTGTGCTGCTCGTTGACGTTGTTCTTGCCGCGGAAGTGCAGGCCGGGGGCTCGGGCCCGGACCTCGACCAGGTCGCCCGGCTGAAACTCGTGCCCGCTGAGCGGATCATGCGTGAGCCGGTCCAGCTCCGCGAGCCACTCGGCGTCGGTGTAGCTGCCCTCCGGATGCGTGCCGAGGATCTTGCCGATGTACTGTCCCATCCAGCAGGCGGTGCCACCAGAATCGTCGGCGTCCACCGTCTGAACGTAAACCTGCCACAGGCCGCCGAGGAAGCCCGGCGCCCCCGGCGCAGGATCGAGCATCGCTTCGGAACGGTTCAGGATGACTCCCCGCATCTTGACCGGATCAGTCATCGGGAACGTGCCGAAGCCGTTCGCATCGACGGCCTGATATTCCGCATGCGACGTATACGACATCGATCCCCAGTCGGGATCGTCCACCCAAACCTGCACGGAACCCGCCAGCAACGCGACCGCTGTACACGTCGCCAAGGTCCGTCCCTGTCTCAAGGTCCCCCCTCTCACCCGATTAGTGTCAGGTGTCAAAACGAAGGTATGTCTGATCGCCGCGCCGCTGAGCAGGGCCTTCCGCCGGCTCAGTACCTGTAGACCTATACGCGGCTGGGGGCCGATTCTTAATCGCGTCATCCAAACAAAAGCCCGGCAGGTGCCCAAGCCGCGCCTGCTCCGTCGGCGGCTCGGAGGCCGGTCGTACGGGCATGCGGCGGGGGGGCTGCATTGGCCGGGGCAAGGCGGAGCGCTGGTAATCTCACCGTGTCGTTTACAGATATGACACCGTCGTATTTGCGTTTGACACGGTCATTCCACAGAACGACCGTGTCACCTTAGGGCGATCCCCGGACGGCAGGGGCAATGTCGGCCAACTCATCGTGCAGCGCCCCCGGCTCTTGACGCGTACCGGACCACGAACCGGGCAACTCCCCAAAGCAGCCACCAGACGCACCCGCCGGGACGCGGTCCTGCGGGCGGCGCTACGCATCGATGACCTCACGCAGCTTCGCGATGAGTGCGGCGGGGCAAATGGGTTTCTGTATGAACGCGGCGAAACCTGTCCCGGCGAAGCGCCTCGCGATCTCCTGCTCTCTCCAGCCGCTGCAAAGAACGATCCGTACGTCGGCCCGCAGGCGGCGCAGCTCACGGACCAGCGCCTCACCACCGAGGTAGGGCATGGACACGTCGAGCAGCACGACGTCAAGCTGGCGCTGGTGTTCGCGAAACGCCTCCAAGGCCTCGTGCCCGCTGTTGGCCGTCAGAACGGCGAAGCCCGCCTCCTCCAACAGCATCCTGGTAACCGACCGAACGGCTTCCGCGTCATCCACGAGCAGAACGCTCGCCTCGCGACCAGGTTCGTCTGACGGTGGTTTCTCGCCAGACGCCATGTTGCCTCCTTGTCGACTAAACGACCGCATCCAAGCATCCTCGCCCACCAGGTTTCGGGCCTGGAAGGGCGAGGTGCCGGGGAGGCCCTCCAGGCTCTATGTAGCCGCCGGCCCAAACGCGTCGGACCGGACCGGAGAGGGGAGGTGCCTCTGCAAACACACCCGCCCGCCGGTGCGGACCCGAGCAGAGCCCGGGCCACACCCGGCCAGGCGAGGTCAGGAGGGGTAGGGAGGACAATCGGTATAATTTTGCCCGCCCGCCAAGCGCATGGACTGGGCGGGCGGGCCTGGAAAGGAAGTATTGGGTTCGCGAGGTCACGGGGCGACGATCCCGGGGCCGGCACCGGCCTCGCGCCCGGCGTCGCGCCCGGCGTCGAGCCCCAGGTTGTCCAAGCCGATCCTGCCGACGAACGGGGCACTGGCCCCGGCTGCGGTGACGACCCGCCGAAGCTCCAGCATAAGATCGACTGCGTGGGGTTCATTCAGCACATGCACCTTCACGAAATCCTCGAGCACATCCAGGGCCTGCTGGACCTCGCGGGCGCCATAAACGTATTGTGCGATGGCCTCCGGCTCGTCCGCGGTACGCGGTTCGCACGCCTCGTTGACATCAGGCATCGGTCTGTCCTCCATGAATACACCGCCTGGTCAGTGATTGGTTGCTCCTTGACGCGACCGCCTCAAGGACCGCCCGGCCGCTACTGAAAACGCTTGGCCTTTCGTCGGAGGGTACCCGCGCAACGCCGAGGAACCGCAGCGGGACAAACGCCCAAAAACCACCGCGGGACAGAGGCCACCGCACACCAGAACCTCAGAGCCTTTCTCCGCCCAGCGCTCTCTATCTCTACAAACCAGTACGCAGCCCACGCCGGTTTCTTAATCGGT
>Ga0307427_1001238_pt1 | contig 13530 bp, 9 predicted proteins | sample SalMarWE160190MG_FD_202162 | JGI IMG/M metagenome (GOLD analysis project Ga0307427, IMG submission 202162) | Salt marsh sediment microbial communities from the Plum Island Ecosystem LTER, Massachusetts, United States - WE1603-190 | ecosystem: Environmental > Aquatic > Marine > Intertidal zone >... | reverse complement strand
GGCCGCCCCAGCCGGGCCACGCCCGCGTTTCGCAGAGCGCTGCGGAAGGTGGTTCAGACCTCGCCCCTGAAGCTCGGATACGGCTTTTCGACCTGGACGGCGGGGCGTCTGGCCGAACACATGGCCAAAGTCACCGGTATTGGCTTCCGCGACGATCAGATTCGCCGGATTTTGCATCAGGAAGGCTTCTCCTACCAACGCCCGAAACACACCCTGAAGGGCAAACGCGACGAAGCGGCGTACCAGAGGGCTCGCCGGCAACTGGGCCGGCTAAAAAAGGGGCGACGCAGCGCAGCGCCCCGGAAGTTCTGATTTTTCAAGACGAGATGGAGATTCATCGTCATCCGACGCTGGCCCGCATGTGGGCGCCGGTCGGCGAGCAGCCCGAGGTTCCGGCCCCTGGCCAGAACGAGAAGAAGGTCGTTTACGGGGGTGTCAACTATGCCACCGGCCGGATCACCTACACGGTGGCCGACACCAAGAGCGGCTGGAACTTCATTGCGTTCCTGGTCGTCCTGCTGCGAGCCTATGCCGGCCGGAAGATTCGCCTCGTCTGCGACCGTGATGTGTGTAAAGCCGCCGTAGTCGATCTCGAGCGAGGCGATCTCGGTCGCCGTGTAGCCCCAGACGACGAAGTCCATGACGGCGCCGCCCGAATCGAGGATCATCGCCCAGCCGGGCCCATCGGCGGCCCAGTTGATGGTGCTGCCCCAGTAGGCATCGCCGGGGTCGTCGGTCCGATAGAGCACCTCGCCCACGGCGACCGAGGCCGGCAGACTCCAGGCCACGCCGTGCACGTCGTTGATGTTGCCGGACGACGCATCGTTCACCAGCACCGACCAGCCTGCCGTATCCGCCGCCTGGTCGATAACGTTCTGGATTTCGACGAACCTGGTGTCGCCGGTCGCAAGTTCCGTGATGACCACGCCGCTCTGGTCCAGGGCGAGGGTATCGACCCAGCCCGAGTCGTCGAACCCCGTCTCGGTCCAGGTCAGGACGTCCTCGCCCGGGGTGGGCACGTGGTAGGTGGCGGCGGCGCCCGAGGACACCAACTCGTTCCACACGGCCGTCACGCGGGGCAGACCGTAGGAGACGTCCTCCACCTGTCTGGGGAACGTGGGATAGTACTCGTGGACAACGTCCTCCTGCCAGCCTCGCGGCTTGACGAGGGCCAGGTATTCGCCGTCCCGGCTCAGGGCGAAGTTCGTGTGCAGTTCGGTGCCGGCGACCGGAGGATCGTCGGTGTTGGACGCGAAAACGACCAGGTAGTCATCGCCCCCCACGTCACCGGCGGCCTCCAGGATAACGCCGGCGGGGAACGTCCATTTCGTCAGGTCCTGGCGGTCGTCGGTCAGGTGCCAACCGTCCAGGTTGATGGTCTCGGTGGTGGGATTGTAGATCTCGATCCAGTCGGAGGACTCGCCGAACGTGTCGAGCAACGTCTCGTCGTTGTCGGCCATGAACTCGGTGATGAGCGGCGTGCCATCGAGCAGCAGGCGCGGCTCAAGCGGCTCCATCGCGGGCGTAGGATCCCCCCTGGATGGGAACCTGAAACGCATCTCGCTCCTCCTCTGTGGTGCTGTCTGGATTTCCCGGCGCCGACCCCAGGCCACACCGTCGCTGCACCCAGGCTCGCACGCGGCCCTGCCGCAAGGGCAGACTCGCGGCGGCACGGACCGAACACCGCCCCCACACCTTAATTATACGCACGAAACGGCCAATGCCAAGTCGAGAAGGCAGGAATCTCCCATCTCGGGCCGTAAAGACCTGTTTCACCCGGCGCCGACGGCGGGATCGCCCGTTTGCGGACCAGAAAACGGGCCATCCTTGCGGATGGGCCGTGAATGTATGCGTGCTCTCGCAACGGCCTTCGAACGGCCCGCTTCTTCCTAACTTCCGCCGGCGGATGCGGCGAAGGCACTTCACGCTTGCCGGCATCGCCTCTGCGCGGCGGGCATTCGTGCCTGCCGCGCGACCCATGGGTATGGCCAACCGCGAACCGCGCTATGGGCGCTCTGCGCCCTACCGCTCGACGCCTTCGCGGAGCCATTCGGGCTTGAGCATCCGGGCGGATGCGGCCTTGGCCTTTGCGAGCCACTCGTCACGGGTCTTCGACGGCGCCCCAAAGGTGAAGTACGGCGACTCCACCCGGCCGTCTTTCATGCTCGCCGCAATCTTCGCAACGATCTTCACCTGCTCGGCCGCAACGTCTTTCCGCTCGCCGATGTCCGAGTCGAGGTTGTAGAGTTGGATGGGTGCGGCGGCGCCGGCGCGGGCGTTCAGGCGGACGCCTTTCCAGTTGCCCATTCGGACGGCCTGCATCCCGCGGCCGGAGTGATGTTCCCAGTAAAGGTACTCGTGGGGTTTCTGCACACCGCGCCCGAGGAGCGTCGGGGCAATACTGATGCCGTCGATTCCCTTGGGCGTGCGGTCGGCGGCGCCGGCGAGTTCCATCAATGTCGGCAGCCAGTCCCAGAAGGCGCACGGCAGGCGGGAGGTGGCGCCGGGTTTGATGCGGCCGGGCCAGCGGGCGATCATCGGGACGCGGATGCCGCCCTCGTACACGCTGCCCTTGAGACCACGCAGGGGCTTTGCGCTCTCGAAGAAGGCCGCGTCGACGCCGCCGGTGTACGTCGGGCCGTTGTCGCTCGTGAAGACCACGAGCGTGTCGCGTTCGACGCCCAGTTGCTTGAGCAGCGCGACGATGCGGCCGACGTCGCGGTCCATCCGCGTGATCATGGCGGCGTAGGCGGCGAGCGGCGTGGCGTGGCCGGAGTAGTGGCCGCCCTTGTACGGTTTCTCCGGCCACTTGCCCTTGTACTCGGCGAGGGAATCCTCGGGCACGTGTAGCGAGACGTGCGGCACGGCGTAGGGGACGTAGAGGAAGAACGGCCCGCGTCCGGCCGATTCGCGGAGGAACTTCAGGGCCTCCTCGGTAAACATGTCGTGGGAATACTGGACCCGTTTGCCCCCCAGGTTCTTTTCGAGGACGATCTTCTTCTGGTTCCGCCACATGTACTCAGGATAATGGCTATGGGCGTTCCACTGGTCGAGGTAGCCGAACCAGAAATCGAACCCCTGCTTGTTCGGCAGGCCGGTCGTGCCGGGGCCGCCCAGCCCCCACTTGCCGGCGGCGCCCGTGCGGTAGCCTTCGCGCTTCAGCAGTTCCGCCAGGGTGACCGTCTCGTCGGGGATCGGAAGTTGGCCGACGCGCGGCCGTCCCAGGTTGCCGCGCACGTGCGCGTGGCCGGTGTGGCAGCCGGTCATCAGCGTGCACCGTGACGGGGCACAGACGGGGCTGCCGGAATAGTGGTCGGTGAAACGCATACCCTGTGCGGCCAGGCGGTCGAGGTTGGGCGTGCGGATCTTCTTCTGGCCGTAGCATCCGAGTTCGTTGTAGCCGAGGTCGTCGGCGAGGATGAAAACGACGTTGGGTTTGGCGGCCGGTTTTCGCGATGCCCCGGCCGCGCCGGGCCCGGACGCCGCCGTCCCAGTCGAGGGCTGCGTCGCCCCCACACACCCGCTTGCGGCCGCAGCGGCGCCAAGGCCGATGGTTCTCAGGAACTGCCTTCGGGACAGGTTCGCCATAAGGCTCTCCTTGACTGACGTTCAGCGCTGAGCCGACGCACGTTCCACATCAGCGGTTCATTACCGAAAAAGGTACCAGGTACCTTTTTTCAAAAAAGGCCGATAACATCCCAGAAACGCAGAAACGGCAAAAAGGTTCCTGGTACCTTTTTCTGTTGTAGGCCGGCACGGTGCCGGAAAAACGTGCCACACCCTTGTCGCCGAGGGTCACTCCACCAACTCGTACTGGTAGTCCTTGTGGTTGTTCAGGTGCTTGCGGGCGGCGGCGGGGTCGGTGTAGGCGGCGAGAAACTTCTTGCCGCGACGCGTCTGGAAGAACGGATGGTCCTTGCGGACGGGCGGAAAGCGCCTGAGGATCTCGTCGAAGCGATTTCGGGCCGCCACGACCTCCGGCTCCTTCGAGTCCGTGACGTCGCGGTACCCTTTGCCGTCGCGGTTGCCGCCCGTGTCGTAGAAGCGTCCGCGGGGCAGGCCGAGGATCGGGTTGACGGCCTCGAGCAACCACCGCTTGTCGCGCAGCATCCGCGAGGCGCCGATGTAACTGGTGATCCACTCGCGCGAGTGCCGCTCCGTCTTGCCGCGCAGGTACGGCGCCAGGCTGTGGCCGTCGATCTCGTAGCCTTCGGGCAGGCGGACGCCGGCGAAGTCGAGAAGCGTCGGCAGGATGTCGGTCAGGTCCGTCAGTTCCATCGACATGCCGCGTTTTTTGACGCCGCCGCCCCAGATGACGAGCGGCACGCGGCACCCGCGCTCGACGGCCCGGGTCTTGCCGGTGACGGCGCTGCCGTTGTCGGACGTGAAGATGACGAGGGTGCGGTCCACCAGGCCCAGATGCTCGACCTGCGCCAGCAGTCGGCCGACGCAGACGTCGACGAACTCGTTCAGCGAGGCGAAACGGGCCTGGCCCTCTTGCCTGGACGCCGGCTCCATCTCGCCAGGCTTGCCGCGCAGCGGGTTCGTGGCCTGCCCTTTTCGGGTGCCGTGCGGTGCGGCCATCGGGAAGTAGGCGAAGAACGGCACGTCGCGTTTGCGCTGGATGAAGTCGCAGAGGAAATCGGTGTGGATGGCGGTGCCGAAATCGTCCGGCTTGGTCGCCAGGAGTTTGTGGTTCCGGACGATGCAGGGGTGCCAGTACCGCGATGGGGTGTCGTCGTTTTCCCAGAGGCCGGTGAACTTGGGGCTGCCGGGAAGTTTCGCGAGTTCCTTCGGCCCCGACCACAGGCAGCACTCGTCGAAGCCGGCGGTTTCGGCGTAGGGCGGATCGCCCGTCACGTGCCACTTGCCGGCGATGGCTGTGGCGTAACCGGCCTGTTTCAAGAGGCGGCCGAACGTCAGGTGGTCGCGCACCAGGTTGGCGTCTTCGCCCGGGCCGAAGAGTTTCAGCGCGTTGTGGTAGAACCCGGTGCGGCCGGCGTACCGGCCGGTCATGAGCATCGCCCGCGTCGGCGAGCACATGGGCGTGGCCCAGGCGGTCTTGAAGGCGACGCCTTCGCGGGCCATCCGGTCGATGTGCGGCGTCTTGATATCGGCGTTGCCGTAACAGCCGTACATATCCTGGCTGATGTCGTCGGCCATGATGACGATGACGTTGGGCCTGCGTGCGGCCGCCTTGCCCGCCGCGTCTGCTTCGGAAGCCGTACGTCCTGCGGCCTTGAGACATCCGCCTGCGGCCGCAACGGCGCCCAAGCCGGCGGCTCTCAGGAATCCACGACGTTTCATGGCTTGCCCCTTCTTGGAACCCAAAAAAGGTACCAGGTACCTTTTTGGTCAAAACGGCCTTCTTGCCATCAAAAACGCAGAAATGAAAAAAAGGTACCTGGTACCTTTTTCGTCGCGACGCCGGGCGGCGGGCTTGGCTGCGCCGTGGCGGTGGCGGCCATGTGGTGTTTCCACGCATCGACGGCTGCAAGCATCTCCTTGGCGCGGTCGGGGTGCTCGTCAGCAACGTCAGTCTTCTCGCCGATGTCTTTGGAGAGGTCGAACAGTTGTGCCTTGCCGCCGGCGATGACGAGTTTCCACGGCCCGTCGCGCATGGCCTGGCCTCTCCAGAAGAGTTTGCGGCGGCCGAGCGGCTTGCCTTCGAGCATGAGCGGCGCGAGGCTCACGCCGTCCAGCGCGTGCCCCGCGGGCGCCGCCGCACCGGCCAGGTCGAGCATCGTCGGCGCGAGGTCGAGGCTGATGCACAGGTCGTCCGTAACGGCGCCCGGCTTGATCCTGCCGGGCCACCATGCGATGGCCGGCACGCGATGGCCGCCCTCCCACGCACTGCCCTTGCCGCCGCGCAGCGGGGCGTTGGAACCGTACCGCGTGCCGCCGTTGTCGGAGAAGAAGATGACGAGCGTCTTTTCGGCCAGGCCGAGCGACTTGACCTTGGCGATGATTTCGCCGAGACCGTCGTCCATCGCTTTCATCATAAGGCGATACGTTTCCTTGGCGGGCCGCTTCTCGCCGGGGCTCTTGACCCGCTCCGGCCCGCGTCCGGGCGGGTCGCCGGGCGCCTGGAGCGGCGTGTGCACCGCCTCGTGTGCCACGTACAGGCAGAAAGGCCGGTCGCGATTCTCCTCAAGGAAAGCGAGCGAGTGCTTCGTGATGAGATGCGTGACGTACCCCTTCTCCTTGATCTGCTCCAACCCTTCCCACCAGTCGTACACGCCCATGCGGTCGTAGTGCGAGATGTAATCGACGTTGCCGCTGACGTACCCGCGGAACCGGTCGAAGCCGTGATGCAGCGGGTTGTAGTTCGTCGTGTACCCCAGGTGCCACTTGCCGAAGATGGCCGACGTGTAGCCGACGGTCTTGAGGAGTTTCGGGAAGGTGACCTCCGACGTCTGGAGGCCGAGGTAGTGCTCGGGCGTCTTCGGATCGGCGTTGATGACGCCGGGGATGCCCGCCCGCTCCTGGTACCGTCCGGTCATGAGGCCCGCGCGCGTGGGGCTGCACACGGCGCCCGAGGAGTGGAAATCGGTGAACTTGAGTCCCTCGGCCGCCATAGCATCCATGTGCGGCGTCTTGATCCAGCCGCCGTAAGCGCTCGAGTCGCCGTAGCCCATGTCGTCGGCCAGGACGATGATGAAGTTGGGCCTGCGTGCGGTCGCCTTGCCCGCCGCGTCTGTTTCGGAAGCCGTGCGTCCTGCGGCCTTGAGACATCCGCCTGCCGCCGCAGCGGCACCCAGGCCGGCGGCTCTCAGGAATCCACGACGTTTCATCGGCTTGCCCCTTCTTGGCGACTGCGTCGGTTAGCGGACGCCCACGGGCCCACAAAAAGGTACCAGGTACCTTTTTGGTCAAAACGGCCTTCTTGCCATCGAAAACGCAGAAATGAAAAAAAGGTACCTGGTACCTTTTTGTCTGCGGTTCAGGTCTGCTTCTTGCGTTTCCTCCTCTTCGCCGCGCCGACAGCGCGGGCGCGGGCGTCTTCTTCGGCCATGAACTTGGCGAGGGCGGACGGGTCGGCGCGGTGGCGGAAGGCGTCCAGCGCCGGGTCGTGCGTGCGGACCATCCACTGCTCCAACTCCGAGCGGAGGGCGTCGAGGTCCTTCTTAACCTTCGGGTCGCCGACGAGGTTCTTGAGCGCGTCGGGGTCGTTGGCGAAATCGTAGAACTCTTCGACCGTCCGGTGGAGGAAGAGGTCGACGCGGGCGCGGATGTCGTCGCTCGATTCGGCAGCCGCCCGCATCGCCTTCATCGAGCGGCCACTCTGCGACTCGTTCCGAAAGACCCGCTTCCCGTCGGACCAGGCGTTGAAGATATATCCGAACCGTGCGTTCTGGACGCACCGCATCGGGTACCGCTTGCGGCCGGCCGTCTGGTGGAACTGCGTGAAGACCAGTTCGCGCCCGTCCTGTTTCTTGCCGCGAAGGAGCGGCAGGAACGAGCGGCCGTCCATCCCTTCGGGCTGCTGGAGGCCGAGGGCGTCGAGGATCGTCGGCATGAGGTCGATGCCGGAGATGAAATGCTCGCCGTCGGCGCCGCCCGGTTTCACCACCCCCGGCCACCGGACCATCCACGGCGTGTGCGTGCTGTGTAGATAACAGTTGGTCTTGGCGAATGGCAGCGCCATGCCGTGGTCCGAGAGGAAGACGACGAGCGTATCGCCCGCGTGGCCCGCCTCATCGAGGGCCGCAAGGACCGCCCCGACCGTGTCGTCGCACCGTCGGACGGAGGAGTAGTACTCGGCGATCTCGCGGCGGACCTGTGGCAGGTCGGGCAGGAAGCCGGGCGTGCGGATCTCGTCGGGCCGGTAGGTGCGCGACGGCGGCGTGACCGCCGCAGTCTTGAAGCGTCCCCCCTCCTGGTCGCTGCCGGAGAACGGCCGGTGCGGGTCGTGCGAGTTGGCCATCAGGAAGAACGGCCGCCCGGCCTTCGCCGACTCCTCCATAAACCCCTTGGCAAACTTGTGATAGAGGCCGGGGTTGCGGCCCATGCCGAGTTGCGGCATGTCCTGGCTCATGTCCCACTTCAGCGACGCCTTCGACGTGCAGTGGCCCACCTTGCCGAGGATGCCGCACCGGTACCCGGCGGCCGCAAGTTGCTCGACCAGCAGCGGCGTGTCGGTCTTCGTGATGCGGTGGAACCCCTCGCCGCCGCTCCGATGCGGGTAGCGGCCGGTCATCAGGACCGACCGGCACGGCTGGCAGACGGCTATGGTGATGTGGGCATGGGTGAAGCGCATGCCCTGCCCCGCCAGGCGGTCGATGTTGGGCGTGATCTCCGGCGTCTTGCATCCGAACACGCCGACGGAGTCGCAGTTGAGGTCGTCGGCGGTGATGAGCAGGACGTTGGTGCGGGCCTCGGGCGACGCACCGGCCGCCCGCATCGCGCGCGACGCCGCCAGCGCTGCGGCGCCAAGGCCGAGCGATTCCATGAACCGCCTTCGCGATAGCATGGGCAACTCCTTAAGCGGTGCGCTGATGATGGTAATGCCAGTCCGCCCACATGGCAAGGCGCAAGGTAGCGCCGGGCGTCTCGGCGCGGGTGGCACGGCAGCGACGCAGTCGCGGCCGTGGGCGCCGTCTCTGATCACGGCCACGCTGACGCGTTGCCGTGCCACCCGGCTTATCGGCGGGACCTGGAACATGGCCACGCAAGCGTGGCCATGCCACCCGGCCGGGGGAGCGGTGTGCCCGAGAGCGCGGCGAAATCGCGAGGCTTTCTTTTGACATCTTCCATGCGGCGCGTACAATCGCGCTTCGCGTCTCATCGGATCGAGGACAAGGGATTTCGCATTTCGGCACGGAGGATACAGAAATGTCCAAACGAGTGCTCAAAGTCGGCCTGATCGGCGGCGGCGCCGGCGCGTTCATCGTCAACCCGCATCAGAAGGCGATTCACATGGACGGCACGCGGCGCGTCGTCTGCGGGGCCCTGCACCAGAACCCCAAGATCGCCATGAGCGAAGCACGCAAGTGGCCCTACCCCATCAAGGGCTACCCCAGTTACGACGCCATGATAAAGGACCAGAAGAAGTTGCCCATCGGCGAGCGCATCGACTACGCCGTCATCGTCACGCCGAACTTCGTCCACTACGACCCGGCGATGAAACTCATCAAGGCCGGCATCCCCGTCTTCTGCGAAAAGCCGCTCACCATCCGAGCCACGCAGTCCGAGAACCTGGCGGCGGCCGTCAAGAAGGCCAAGGTGCCCTTCGGCGTGGCCCACACGTACCTCGGTCACTGGTCGAGTTGGGTGTGCCGCTGGATCATCCGCAGCGGCAAACTCGGCAAGATCCGCTGGTGCGACGCCTATTACCTCCAGGGATGGCTCGCCACCCGCGCCGAGAAGCAAGGCGTCATGCAGGCCGAGTGGCGGACCAACCCCAAGATGGCCGGCGCCTCGTGCTGCGGCGGAGATATAGGTACACACGCCTTTATGCAGATGCGCTTCGTCACGGGGCTGAACGTGAGGACGGTGCGCGGCATGATCGAGACCTACCTGAAAGGCCGCCAACTCGACGACCACTTCACCACCTACTGCACACTGGCCGGCCCGATGGCGACGCGCGGCGGCGCACGGGCACTCATCCGCGCCAGCCAGATCGCCATCGGACACAAGAACGACCTGGGCCTGGAGGTCAACTGCGAGAAGGGGAGCCTCATCTGGCGGCAGGAAGAGGCCGAGAAGTTCACCATCCTCCTGCCCGGCGAGCCGGAGCGGGTGTACTGGCGCGGCGAGATGGGCGCCCAGGATTCGTTCCTGGGGAAACTGCCGGGGTGGGTCAGTTCCGAGCCGACCATCCCCTCGGGGCACCTGGAGGCGTTCCACGACGCGTACCGGCGGCTGCACAATGCGTTCGAGGCCGACGTCCGCAAGTACAACGCCGGCAGGAAGTTCGCCTGCGACGGCTCGAAGTACGCCAACGTCGAGGACGGCGTCGCCCACATGAAGTTCATCGAAGCCGCCGTCCGAAGCGCCAAGAGCGGCAAGCCGGTCACAATGTAGCGGGGCATTGCGCGGTCCGTACGGACCGGACATAGCGCGGTGGGTCTCCCGGCCCACCGCGCTCCAATGGCAACCTTCCCGCTCCTGCGGGCGCGGCGTGTCGGCAGACCCGCCGCGCAATGTGCGAAAAACGCCCGCGAATCCCACCGGCTCGCGGGCGCTGGTTTGCGGCCTGCCACGGGTCGGGTCTTGTCTGTATTCGGGCAGGCGTCGCCAGGCGCAGCCGCCAAATCGCTTGACAGGTGTGCGCAATTAGCGCACAATCGTGCGCACTTTGAGAACAACCTGCGAGGACACGCCATGGTCGGTTCTGCGCAAAATGCCTCGCGCAGTACGCCAAGGCCCAAGAGGCCCATCGATTGGCTTTTCCCCGAGGTCCGCAAGCAGGTCCTGGCGCTGCTTCTCGGCGACCCCGACCAGAGGTGGCATTTGCGGGACGTGGCGCGCCGCACAGGGCGCGCCCTCGGCAATGTACGCCGCGAACTGGCAGGCCTGACGCAGGCCGGTATCCTTACACGAGCGCGAGATGGAAACCGCACATATTACCAAGCCAATCGGTCGTGCCCCTTCTTGCCCGAACTGAGTGGACTCTTACGCAAGACGGCCGGCCTTGCCGATGTCCTGCGAGAAGCGTTGGCCCCGCTGGCGGACAAGATTCAAGTCGCTTTCGTGCACGGCAGCCACGCCTCAGGTACGGCCGCCGCCGCCAGCGACGTAGATGTCTTGATCGTGGGCGATGTTGCCTTTGGCAACGTGGTCTCGGCCCTCGCGCCCGCCCAGGACCGGCTTGGACGCGAAGTCAACCCTTCCGTCTACCCGCCCGGCGAGTTCGAGCGCAAGACCGGTGAGGGAAACCACTTCCTGGACACGGTTCTCGGCCGAGAGAAGATCTTCCTCGTGGGAGACGAGCATGTCCTTGAAGGACTGGCACCGCGACGGTTAGCTGACTGAGCACCGCACCAGCCCCGAAGAAATCCGAAACCTCCTCGGCATCGCCGACCGCGACCTGACCGACTGCGGGCGGCAAGGACTCAGCCTGGACTGGCGCCTGGCCATCGCCTACAACGCGGCGCTCCAGGCTGCAGCGGCGGCACTGGCAGCGTCCGGCTACCGCGCCGCCAAGCACGCGCACCACTACCGCGTCATTCAATCGCTTGCCTTGACCATCGGCGCCGGCCGCGAGGTCGTCAACGAGTTCGACCAGTTCCGCAAGAAGCGGAACATGAGCGCCTACGATTTGGCCGGATCCATCTCGGACCACGAGGCCGAAGCCATGGCCGCCCTCGCAAAACGACTTCGCCATGACGTCGAGACCTGGCTCCAGGCGGAGCACCCCAACCTGATGCCGTAGCATGCCGACCGTGGCACACCTCGGAGAGCAGGACCGGGATCAGTCTGGCGACACCTCCGGTCTCGGGCCGGTGGTGCGGCGTTTGGACTCGACCGCTTCCTTGAACTCCGCCTTCTCGATATCGGCCTCGGAGAACTCGCTGTTCCCCCGCAGGGTAATGTGCTTCGCGTCGGTCGCGTTGTAGCGGACGATGGGTATACCCTGCCTCAGAACCACCACGTTGTCCTCCACAACGTTCGTCGTGGCCTTGTGGAAACGGAACGGCGAGCGGTCGGTGCCGAAGATGACGTTGTCTTCGATGACGAGGCCGGTGGTCCCCTCGTCGAGGAACATGCCGTTCGACTCGGCCCGGCCGGCGTTTCGCGGAATGTCGTGGATGAGGTTGCCCTTGAGCACCGTCCCCGGTTGGAGGCCAAGTGTGTAGATACCACCGCCGTCCGAGAGCACCTGCATGCAGTGATGGATATGATTGTCGGCCACGATGTTTCCTTTGCACGGCGTGGGTGTCGGGTTCCACATCCATCCGACCGAGACGCCCGTGTACGGATGCGCGCCGATCTCGTTGTGCCGGATAACGTTCCCGGTGGCCAAACCCACCCACACGCCGACCGCGCCGAAAAACTGCCGCCCGCAGTCGGTGATGCGACAGTTGGCGATCTGGTTGCCGGTCGCCACGTCGCCCTCCTTGCGGCCCTTGCCCTCGCCGATCATGACGCCGTTGCCGGAGACGTCGGTCACGGTGCTGCGGCGCAGCGCGCACGTGCGGCACCCTCGACCGAACCAGACGCCGGACCCGCCGAGTCGTGCGATGCGGCAGCCATCGAAGGTGCACCGCTCGGCGCCCTCAAGCATGACGGCGGGCGTCACCGGCCCCCATCCCCAGCCCTTTTTCGCCGGCCCGCCGAAGTGGAAACACGCCTGCCCGCCCGCGTACCGGCCGCCGGTCGTCGGCCACGAGCAATGCTCGAAGGCGAATCCCTTGAAATGCAGGTTCCGCACGGGCTGCTTCTTCTCCAGGTCGCCGCGCACCACGAGCAGTTGCTTCGCCACGGGCGCCACGATCTCGACCGTCCCGATTATCTCGCCGGGCATCGGCCTGTACGTCAGGACGCTCGTCTTTCGGTCGAGGTGCCACTCGCCCGGCGCGTCGAGCAGGGCCGCGTGGTTCTCGATGCGGAACCTGGGGTGCGGCTCAAAGCCGTTGATCCGCCAGAACGCGGCCGGGCCGCCGACCTGCTCGGCGCTCGTGATCGAGCGCGTCTTCGGGTCGATCGAGCCGATACGGTTCCGCGTGACGGACCAGTCGTGAAGGAGCAGGAGTTCCGCCTCGCCCACCTCTCCGAGCGCCGGCAGGTCGCCCGCCTTGTATGTGAAACTGCGGCGGTCGTCGATGACCTTCTCGACGCGGATGTAGCCCTTGTTCGGATGGCCCGCGCGCGGCCGCCGGGCGCCGCCGACAAACAGTTCGCGGAACGTCCACACGCCGGCCTTGGCCTGGGGGATCGTCACCTTCCAGACGCCGCCGTCCTGCTTCCACCCCGTGATGACGCGGCCGCCGCTGATGATCGCCTTGCCGCTCCCATGGGCGGCGTACGTCACGGCGTGCTTGTCGGTCCCCGAGTCCTGCGGCCCGAAGACGATGGGCTCGGGTGTCCGATACGTCCCGCTGCGCACCAGGACGAGGACGTTCTTCTCGAGCCCTTTGGCGATCCTCTCGCGCACCGCATCGCGGGCCCGGGCCGGCGTCGCGAACGGTTTTTCGAGCGTGCCCGGCCCGGAGTCATCGCCGTTCAGCGCGACGTAGAAATCGGCCTTCGGCTCCCCCGCATCGCTCGCGCGCAGCGACGCCCCCACCGTAAGTGTCAGGGCAACAGCCAGTATCAGGATCATCGGGCGACTCATTCGCTGCTCCTTTCTCGGCTCAATGCCGGGTGGCATGGCCACGCTTGCGTGGCCATGGGTCCGCACCCCCGCCCCACACCGGGTGGCATGGCCACGCTTGCGTGGCCATGGGTTCGCACCCCCGCCCCACACCGGGTGGCATGGCCACGCTTGCGTGGCCATGAGCTCGCACCTTCGCTCAGCGGCCGACTGGCGGCAGAGTGTCTCGATCTATCGGCAACGGGTGGTCCACGCCTCGCTGCCATGCCGCG
>Ga0307427_1001237_pt1 | contig 13531 bp, 13 predicted proteins | sample SalMarWE160190MG_FD_202162 | JGI IMG/M metagenome (GOLD analysis project Ga0307427, IMG submission 202162) | Salt marsh sediment microbial communities from the Plum Island Ecosystem LTER, Massachusetts, United States - WE1603-190 | ecosystem: Environmental > Aquatic > Marine > Intertidal zone >... | reverse complement strand
AGTAAATTTATAGATGCTAACATAGTAGAACATTTTAAAGAGATATAAATACAAAAAAATAATTCACTAACAAGAAGGGAAAAATATTAAATAATGAAAAATATGCAAAATGTTAAAATAATCGGAACAGGTTCTTATGTTCCCACAAAAGTTCTAACCAATGAAGATTTGGAAAAAATGGTAGATACAAATCACGAATGGATTATAACCAGAACCGGCATCGCTGAACGTCGTATAGCTGAAGATGATGAAACTACCTCAGATGTAGCTGCAAAGGCAGCTTTGAAAGCGCTAAAAGATTCGAATACTAAACCCGCTGAGATTGATTTAATAATTGTCGCTACCAATTCTCCGGATATGATTTTTCCGGCTACCGCTTGCCTGGTTCAAAAGAAAATTAAGGCTGTAAATGCCGCAACCTTTGATCTGCAAGCAGGCTGTACCGGTGCGGTTTATGCCCTAATTACTGCCTGGCAGTATATTGCTACCGGTTTTTATGATAATGTTTTAATAATTGGGGCAGAAACTCTCTCAAAATTCGTAGACTGGACTGATAGAAATACTTGTATTCTTTTTGGTGATGGAGCAGGGGCGGCTGTTTTAAAAGCCGACCAGGAGAAAGGAATCCTTTCTGGTTGTTTAAAAGGAGATGGGTCATACGATGATCTGATTATGATACCAGCCGGGCTTTCCAAGTACCCTGCTTCTCATGAAACCGTAGAAAAGAAAATGCATTATGTTAAGATGAAAGGAAATGAAGTATTCAAGCTTGCAGTTAAACATATGAAAAGGACAACCGTAGAAACTTTGAATAAATGTAATCTTTCGGTAGAGGACATAGACTGTTTTATTCCTCATCAAGCTAATATTCGAATTATTTCCGCGCTAACCAGAGTTTTGAAAATAGAAAAGGATAAAGTTTTTATAAACTTAAATAAATATGGAAATACTTCAGCTGCTTCTGTCATGATTGCTCTTGATGAAGTAGTAAAAGAAGGTAAGATTAAAAATGGTGATATTGTAGTACTGACCGCATTCGGTGCCGGTCTAACTAGCGGATCCATTGTTTTAAAATGGCTCAAATAATTTCGATAATATATAATAGAAAAGGAGTTACAAATTAGATAATGAACAAAATAGCCTTTGTTTTTCCCGGTCAGGGCTCTCAAAAAATAGGAATGGGGAAAGATTTAATAGAAAATTACCCGGAAGCGAAAAATTTAATTAATAGGGCGAATAAAGCTCTAAAAGAAGAAAAAGTAGATATTGGCAAAATATGTTTCGAAGGCCCAGAAGAAGAATTAAAAAATACGGTTAATGCTCAACCGGCAATTTTAACTGTCAGTACAATTTTGTGTAAATTGTTAAGAAAAAATAAAATTGAACCCTCTATAGTTGCCGGACATAGCTTGGGAGAATATTCAGCACTGGTAGCTAGTTCTGCTATTAAGTTTGAAGATGCAGTGAAGTTAGTGAGGAAAAGGGGAGAATACATGCAAAATTCAACTCCGGCAGGAACTGGTTCAATGCTAGCAATTATCGGCTTAGAAAAAGATGAGATAAGTGAAATGTGTGAAAAAATTAATGATATTGGGATAGTAGAAATTGCTAATCATAATTCTCCAACGCAAATTGTAGTTTCCGGTGAAATTAAAGCATTGGAAAAGTTTGCGGTAATGGCCAAAGAGAAAGGAGCAAGGTTGGCAATACCTTTAAAGGTAAGTGCTCCTTTTCACTCATCATTTATGGAAACGGCCAAAGAGAATTTAGCAAGATATTTAGAAAAAGTAAAAATAGATAATCCTAAAATACCTGTAAGTTGCAATGTTACTGCTGATTATATCAAAAATAAAGAAGGGGTTAGGTCAGCTCTAATTGAACAAATGACTCAACCTGTAAAGTGGGTTGATTCCATAAAAAAAGTGAGTTCCGAAGGTATTAATTGTTTTATAGAGGTAGGCCCCGGGAAAGTGTTGAAAGGATTAATTAAGCAAATTATTCCCGAGTCTGAAGTCTTTAATGTATTTGATTCGAATTCTCTTCAATATGTAATTGAAAAAATGGGGGAGGTCTTATAAAATGGGACTATCTGGAAAGGTTGCTTTAATTACCGGGTCTGCCCGGGGAATAGGTAGGGCTATTGCCCTGGAATTAGCACACCATGGAGCAAATATAGTTGTTAACGATATTTCACCAAAAAGTGAGATTGATAAAACTTTGGAAGAAATCAAAAAAAGTGGTAATATGACAATTGGGATAAAAGCTGATATAACCGTATTTGATGAAGTTGATAGAATGGTGAAAGAGGTTATAAATAAATTTGGGAAAATAGATATATTGATAAATAATGCTGGAATAACCCGCGATGCTCTTTTAATCAGGATGAAAGAAGAAGATTGGGATGCAGTGATAAAAATAAATCTAAAAGGTACTTTCAATTGTTCCAAATCTGTGGCAAAATATATGATGAGGCAAAAGAGCAATGATAAAATTGTAAATATATCCTCAGTTATCGGAGTAGTGGGAAATATCGGTCAGGTTAATTATGCCGCATCAAAAGCAGGGATAATAGGATTAACTAAATCAATGGCAAAAGAACTTGCTTTGAGAAATATAAATGTAAATGCTATTGCGCCTGGATTTATAGAAACAGATATGACTAAAAAATTACCGGAAAAAGTTAGAGAAGATCTGCAACAGAAAATCCCTTTGAAAAGATTGGGTACTGTGGAAGATATCGCTAAAGTGGTGTATTTTTTAGTTTCTGATGCAGCAAATTATATTACAGGACAAGTTATAAATGTCGATGGCGGTATGGTAATGTGAAAGGAGGTGAAAGTATAGAATGGAGTCAATGGACAGAATAAAAAAGATAATCGTAGATCAATTAGGAGTTGATGAAAGTAAAATTACGGAAAATTCTTCTTTTATTGATGATCTGGGTGCTGATTCTTTAGATATAGTTGAACTGATAATGGCTTTCGAGGAAGAATTTGATATAGAAATTCCGGATGAAGATGCTGAAAAGATGAAAACTATCGGAGATGCGGTTAAATACTTAAGCAAATAAGAATATAAATATAAAATAGGCATAGGTATTTTATATATTTATTTTTTTAAAAGATATGTATTTAGAATAATATTAAGAAATTAAAATTAATGTTTATTCAATTAAGGGTCGGAGAGTTATCCGACCCTTAATTGAAATGTAAGTCTAAGAATAGTAATTTTTTAGTGAAGGTGTTGGGTAAAATAATGAAAAATAGAGTAGTAATCACCGGTTTAGGTCCGGTTTCTCCCCTAGGAATTGGAAAAAATAATTTTTGGCAATCCTTAATTCAGGGAAAATGTGGTATCGATAGAATAAGTTATTTCGATACCGAAAAATATCCTACTAAAATAGCAGCAGAAGTAAAAGATTTTGATTATACAAATTACATATCTATCAAAGAAGCAAACAGAATGGATAAAAGCACTCAATTTTCAATTGTTGCGGCTATGTTGGCACTTGAGGATTCTAAATTGAAGATTACTGAAAAGGATTCTTATTCAACGGGAGTTATAATTGGTTCAGGTATAGGCGGTATAGGAACATTTGAAAAACAACATAAAATATTATTGGAAAAAGGGCCGGGAAGAGTAAGCCCATTTTTTATACCTATGATGATTTCCAATATATCCGCAGGTGAAATAGCTATAAAAATCGGTGCCAAAGGACCTAATGGGGTTATTACTACTGCTTGCGCATCATCTACTCATGCTCTTGGAATGGCTTGCAAGCTTTTACAACATGGAGATGCCCAAATAATTATTAGTGGAGGTACAGAAGCTGCAATTAGCCCTATGGCTTTAGCTGGATTTTGCAAAATGAGAGCCTTATCTACTCAAAATGACTATCCCAAAAAAGCTTCCAAACCTTTTGATAGAGAGAGGGACGGTTTTATTATGGGTGAAGGCGCAGGAATTTTAGTATTAGAAACTTTACAACACGCAAAAGAAAGAAATGCTAATATATATGCTGAAATACTCGGTTTTGGCATGACTGCTGATGCCTACCATATTACTGCTCCCGCACCTGAAGGAGAAGCGGCTGCCAAGGCAATGGAAATTGCCTTAAAAGATGCGAAAATCGAGACTTCACAAATTGACTACATCAATGCTCATGGGACTTCTACTCCCTTAAATGATAAATTGGAAACCTTAGCCATAAAAAAGGTGTTTGGTAAACATGCCTATAATCTAAAGGTAAGCTCTATTAAATCGATGACCGGTCATCTGTTGGGGGCAAGCGGAGGAGTGGAAGCAATTTCTACTGCCCTTACTCTAAAAAATGATATTATTCCTCCTACTATAAACTATAACTCACCGGATCTGGATTGTGACTTAGATTATGTGCCAAATAAAAGCAAAAAGGAAATAGTAAATTATGCCATGTCAAATTCGTTTGGCTTTGGCGGACATAATGGGGTAATTGTTTTAGGCAAGTATAAGGAAGATTAGTAATACAATGATTTTGAAAAAAGAAAAGGATTTAATGTCCAATAATTTAGAAAAAAAATTAGATTATAAATTTAAAAATAGAACTCTTCTTAAAGAAGCTTTAACCCATCCTTCTTTCCAAAAAAAAAGTTTAAAAGACAAGAAAGCCAACAATCAAAGATTAGAATTTTTAGGTGATTCTGTTTTAAATTTAGTTGTTACCGAATACCTTTACCGTAAATTACCCTCTTTTTCAGAAGGTAAGCTTACAAAAATTAAATCTGTTATAGTTAGCAAGGATATTTTGGCTAAATGGGCAGATCAGCTTTCTTTGGGAAAGTACATTATCTTGGGAAAAGGGGAAGATTCAACCGGAGGGAGAAAAAAATTATCTATTCTTGCAGATTGTTTTGAGGCGCTATTAGGAGCAATATATTTAGATAGCGGTCTGCAAAAAGCTAAAAAAATTATCTCATTATTTATAAAAAAGGAAACGGAACTAATTATAAAAGGAAAGCATGGGGAAGATTATAAAACTTTATTACAGGAAATTTCTCAAAAAAAGATGAAATGTTTACCCGAATATTGTTTAATTAAAGAAAAAGGTCCGGATCATAAAAAAATATTTTCTATCGAGGTAAGACTAAAGAAAATTGCCTATGGAACCGGAACTGGTGAGAACAAAAAAGAGGCAGAGCAGGAAGCCGCACAGGATGCTTTAAAAAAATTAAAAGTAATAAAATGAGGTAAAAAGTGTTTTTAAAAGAACTTGAAATATTTGGATTCAAATCATTTGGGAAAAAAATAAAACTATCATTCAATTCTGGTGTTACCGCAATAGTAGGTCCAAATGGCTGCGGCAAAAGCAATATTACCGATGCAGTCAGATGGGTATTGGGCGAACAGAATATCAGGTCATTACGGGGAAAGCAACTAACAGATATTATTTTTTCAGGGAATCACAAAGTAAAACCTTTAAATATAGCGGAAGTTTCGTTAACTATCAATAATTCTGAGAAAGTTCTTCCGGTGGATTGGGAAGAGATAAATATTAAAAGAAGAATTTATCGTTCCGGAGAGACCGAAAATTTCATTAATGGAATCTCTTGCAGATTGAAAGATATTCAAGAACTATTTATGAATACAGGATTGAGTAAAAATACTTATTCAATCGTTGCTCAGGGAGAAGTTGATCTTATTTTAAGTGTAAAGCCATCTGAACGACGTTATTTATTTGAAGAGGCTGCCTCTATTTCTAAATATAGATATGAAAAGAAAAAAACTTTAAATAAAATAGAGGAAACTAATTATAATTTAGAGAAGATTGAAAACATAATTTCTGAAATAAAAAATCAATTACTAATTTTAGAAGAAGAAGCAAAGCATTTAAATAGTTATAAAATATGTCAAGAAGAGATTAAAAATTTAGAATTATTTTTAATCTATCAAAAATATAATTTATGCAGAACAAATTTATCTAAAATAAAAAGAAATTTAAAATATTACGAAAAAGAAAAAAACAAGATTATACAGAAAAATAAAGAAGAAGAAACAGCGATTAATTCATTAAGTGTAGAGTTAAATAATTTAAGTAAGGAACAAGAAAAATATAAATATGAAAATTATGAACTGGATAATAGAAAAAAAATAATTCAGAACGAGTTGAATTTAATGTTACAAAAGAAGGGTGATGTTGAAAAAAGACTGTTCGATTTAAATAAAGAAGCTGAAAATATTAACCAAAAAATAGTTACTGTCGAACAAAATAAAAAAGCAGTAATTTTGAATATTCTAGAAATAAACAAAAAATTAGATAGTTATAATAAAAAACTTATCTATTTAAATAAAGAAATTATTAATATTTCAAAATTTATCGATTCGCTTAATATTATGGGAATTAATTCAAGGGAGTTATTAAAAACAGTTTCGAAAAAAGAACTGTTTTTAAAGGAATCAAAAATAAGATATAGTACTACCTTGAATATAATCGATATAAATTTAGAAAAAATTAGAAAAAAAAGAACTTTACTTGGAAATCAGTTAGAAAATATGATAGCAAAAGAGATTGATTATCAAAAAATCGTAAGAGAAAACAGAAAAAACGAAGATGAGGCGCATCTTAAATCAAATGAACAAAAAATAAAAAAGATTGAAGTTATCTTAAAAAAATTACAGGAAGAAGTGGAAAAAGATAGAAATGTAATTAGCTTAAAAGAAGAAAGGAAAAATATTTTAAAGAGATCAATTAATACTAATGGGAACAAAAACGGACAAAAGACAGAGATATTTTACTCCAAATACTGCCAAAAATATCCAAATGACCTTTGTGAAAAAATCATAAAACTCATCGATAATATTCCTTCAAAATATGAGAAAATAATAAAAATTACTTTAAAAGAAAGTTTAAACTCAATTGTAGTAAGCGATATTTCATATGCTTTAAATACAATTAATTCCTTATCGAAAAACGAATTAGAAAAATTAAAGATAATCCCTCTGGATTTAATAAAAAATATAAAAACACTTCCTGATGAGCAGATTAAGAATAAAAACAAAAATATTTGTGGGTTCGCCCACGAACTGATAAATTACTCCCAAAAATACCAGAATTTATTTAAAGTTTTGTTGGGAAATATATTAATAGTTGAAGATATAAAAACTGCCCTTGATATTTCTAATGAGTATTTGGGTAAATATAAAATTATTTCACTAAATGGTATGGTAATAAATATTGACGGTTCCGTGGATATTTATTCAAACTCAAAAAATTCAGAGAATTATCAAGAGAGTTTTTATTATGTAGAAAAAGAGATTGAAAAATTAGAAAAAGAAATAAAAACTTTAAAAATTAAAATTGAAAGAAATGATAATATTATAGAAAAAAATAATGATATTTATAATTCACTATGGAAAGAAAACCAGGATATAAGAAGATTATTGCAAGCGAACGAAAAAAACCTAACGGATAGTATGAATAATTTAAACAAGGCAACAGTTTCAATTAATGAGCTGAAAGATAACTTAAAAGATTTTTTGATTGAAGAAAATAGTATTTTGGAGGATAGAAAAAATATTTCCGGGAAATTACGTTTTTTGAAAAATAATTACAACACTCTTTCTGAATATAGCAAAAATATTAGTCGTTCTAATAATACAATTAATCAAATTGTTACAAGAGGAAACAACCACATAAACAATCTTTCCAGAGACATAAATGACCTAAAAAATATTATTCTAATAAATAAAGAAAAACTGATAAACATAAAAGAAAAAGCTGAAAATGTTTCTCGATACAAGGATGAGCATTCCATCGATTTAGACGAAAAAAGAAGTATTATAAAAGAATATAATGAAAAACTTGTTAATATATTAAAAAAAATAAAAGAGCATAAAATTCAAATAGACAGGTTGGACAAAGAGAATCCTTCTGTTTTCAAGAAAGCAGAAGAGATAAAAGAAATTCTGCAAAAAAAATCTAATCTATTAGAAAATCTACAACAGGATAAGATAAACCAACAAAAATCGCATGAATCAATCAAAGACAAACAACATAGAGAAGAAATATTAGAGGTTCAGTATCAGGAAAAATATGTTAATGTAGAGGAAGAAGTTAATAAAAATTATAATTTATCACTGGAAAAATTAGAATTATACAAAAGTGTATCCGGTTCACAGAAAGAAGCTAGCCAAAGGATAGATATTTTAAGAGATAATATTCTAAAAATGGGGTTGATAAATTTTGAAGCCGGAAATAGATACAACGATCAGTTACAGCGCTATAATTCTCTATACGAAAAATACGAAGATATATGTAAGGCAAAAAAATATCTGGAAATAACGATTTTAGAAATTGACCAAATTGCCACGGAAAGGTTTAAAAAAACCTTTGATCAGGTAAAAACATACTTTAATGATATATTTAAAAAAATATTTTCCGGTGGGGAAGGAAGATTAATTCTTGAATCTGAAAAAGATATATTAAACTCCGGAATAGATATAATTGCCCGACCTCCGGGAAAGAAAACGCAAAATATTGAATTGTTATCCTCCGGTGAAAAAGCCCTAACTGCTATAGCACTTTTACTGGCCTTATGGAAAGCAAATCCCAGTCCGTTTTGCTTTTTTGATGAAATAGATACTTCTTTAGATGAAGTAAACGCTGAAAGACTTACCCATATATTAAAAGGGAAAGATTTAAATCAATCGCAATTGGTTCTTATTACCCATCAAAAAACAATGATGGAAGCAGCAGACACATTATATGGCATAACCATGGAAGAATCAGGTATCTCAAAAATAGTTTCGGTAAAATTGGAAAAATAAGTTAAGGCGGATAAAAAAACCATGAATATAAGAAATGTATTTTTCCAATTTAAAGAAGGTCTTTATAAAACGCGGATAGAATTTGCTAATAAATTAGGATATTTATTTAGTAATTCTAAAGATAAATTAGATTTTTTGGAAAAATTAGAAGAGTTATTAATATTATCTGATTTGGGAACTTCTGCTACTGCAGAAATCGTGGATGAATTTCAGCAGATTAATTTTAGAGAATATAGGGAAAATAACTTTACATTTTTCAAAGAAAAATTAAAGTCTATCCTGATAGATATTTTAAATTCAATTGCATCTGATATTAAGATTAATAAAGATAAGTTAAATATAATAATGCTGGTAGGTGTAAATGGCTCAGGAAAAACTTCGGTAGCGGGTAAAATTGCTTATCGCTTAAAAAACATAAATAAAGATATAATAATGGTTCCTGCCGACACCTTTAGAGCAGCAGCGATACAGCAGCTCAAGATTTTTGCGGATAAGGTAGGAGCAGAGATGATAAATACCAAAGAAGGTGCTGACCCGGCGTCGGTCGTATATGATGGGATCAGCGCAGCCCGAGCCCGGAAAAAGAATATAGTTATTATCGATACTGCCGGAAGGCTACATACCAAGACAAATTTAATGAAGGAATTGGAAAAGATAAAAAGGGTAATCCAAAAAGAGGCTAATAATTGCTCATTAGAGATATTGCAAACTATTGATGCTACAATGGGTCAAAATGCTATAGCTCAAGCGAAATCTTTTAATAAATCTTTAGGAATTACCGGAATTGCCCTTACTAAAATGGATGGAACATCCAAGGGGGGAATAGTAATTGCCATAAAAAAAGAGTTAGATATTCCTATTAAATTAATTAGCTGTGGAGAAAAATTAAATAATTTATATGATTTTAAAGCTGATAAATTTGTTGAAGCTCTTCTTGATTGACACTAATGATAATTTTCTATATACTTATAAAGGTATTTTTACGGAATTGAAAATTAGCAGATAAACTGAAGTTAAGAGGGGTTATTTTTTTATGTTTGACAACCTTACTGATAAATTTCAGACAATATTTAAAAAGATAAAAAACAAGGGAAAATTAAATGAAAATGATATAAAAAATTGTCTTCATGAAATTCGTATAGCCCTTTTAGAAGCAGATGTAAATTATAAAGTTGTAAAGGAATTCATAAATAGTTTACATGAAAAAATGCAACAGGAAAAGATATCTGAAAGTCTAACACCTGCTCAACAAATTATAAAAATTGTAAATGGGGAGATAACTGAAATATTAGGGTCCAAACAAAATGACCTTAGTATAAGTCCCGCTCCTCCCACTATTATAATGTTAGTAGGATTGCAGGGAACCGGTAAAACTACCACAGCCGTAAAATTAGCTAATTACTGTAGAAAAAAAGGGCATTTGCCGCTCTTGATAGCAACAGATATATACAGACCGGCAGCCATCGAACAACTGCAGGTATTAGGTGAAAAATCTGATTTACCGGTTTTTTCCATAGGTAAAAACGAAAGTGCAGTAAATATTGTTAAAGCTGCCATAAGTTACTCATCTAAAAAAAATTACGATGTGTTAATTATTGATACTGCCGGAAGATTGCATATAGATGATAAATTAATGGATGAGTTACGGGAGATTGATAAAAATATTCCTCTTCAAGAAAAATTATTGATAGTAGACGCTATGGCCGGACAGGATGCGGTAAATTCAGCTAAAGTGTTTTGTGATAAGATCAAAGTAAGCGGAATTATTCTGACCAAATTGGATGGTGACACTCGGGGGGGAGTAGCCCTATCCTTAAAAAAGGTTTTGGGAATACCTATTAAGTTTGTAGGTATAGGTGAAAAGGTCGATAATATTGAACCTTTTCATCCAGAAAGAATGGCCTCTCGGATATTGGGCATGGGCGATGTATTGACACTAATAGAAAAAGTTGAAACTTCTTATAATAAGGATGAATTAATAAAATTAGATAAAAAGATGAGGGACCATAATTTTGATTTAAATGATTTTTATTTACAGCTAAAAAAAATGAAAGATATTGGTTCGGTAGATCAGATTATGGATATGGTTCCGGGATTTAATAATTTAAAAAATAGAATAGATGTTACAAAATTAGGAGATAGAGAGGGTGAACTAAAGAAAATTGAAGCTATTATAAGTTCTATGACTGTTGAAGAAAGAGAAGATCCTTCTATGATTAACGGAAGCAGAAGGAAAAGAATATCCAGGGGGAGCGGAACACAGCTTTCTGAGATAAATAGATTGTTAAAACAATTTTATCAGATAAAAGAAATGTTTAAAAAGGGAGCAAAACTAAAAAACTTTTCTTTTAATTAATATAGCGTGCAGCGTTTAGTATAGATCGTATAGTTAGGAAAGAAGAAGGTAGAATACAAAAACCAAATTAGTATATGGTATATGGTATATAGTAAAAAAATATGATAATAAAAAAAAGCAAAAAATAAATATGAATGATCTTTATTTCTTATATGTAGGGGCACGATGCATCGTGCCCAGAAAGCGCCAAAGAATTAAGAAAGATAGATTCCCGTTTCCGCGGGAATGACAGATTAAAAGATACAGAAAAATAAAAACGTAAATAACAGAATGGAGGCAAAATTAATGTCAGTAAAAATTAAACTTAGAAGAGAAGGTGGCAAAAAAAAACCCTTTTACAAAGTAGTGGTAATCGATTCGAGGAAAGCTTGTAACGCTAAATTTATAGAACAATTAGGATATTATCAACCACTTTCTGATCCTTATGTTCTTAAGATTGACCAGGAAGCAAGTTTAAAATGGATCGGAAAGGGTGCTCAACTTTCAGCAACAGTAAAAAATCTATTTAAAAAAGAAGGAATATTAAAAAAAATAGATAAAGCCTAAGGAGACTATTTTGAAAGAACTTATTGAATTAATTATAAAAGGAATTGTAGACAAACCAGACAAAGTAGAGATAAATGAAATTATTGGTGAAAAGTCATCGATATTTGAAGTAAGGGTTGATTCTAGCGATATAGGTAAAGTAATTGGAAGACAAGGCAGAAATATAAAGTCAATAAGAACTATAGTGAATGCGGCAGCGCAAAAGGATGATAAGAGAGTAGTTCTCGAAATTGTCGAATAAAATTAGCGTATAGGGAATAAAAAACTAGCGTATAGCGTACAGCGTATAGCTAGGAAAGAGGGAGTCAGAATTCAGGAGACAGAAGCCAGAATAAAATCATATCTCGTGTTGCTTATTATGGATGGATTCTTTTTCTTTATTCTTACTTCTGTTTTTTCATTCTGACTCCTGAATTCTGGCTCCTGACTTCTATTTTTTTCACGAGGTACGAATTAGGGCTTATAGAAAAAGAAAATTCCTGTATAGTAAATTAATTTCATATAAATTTAGTAGGTGAATTTTATTGAATAAAGAATTTATTATAATTGGTAAAGTGGTTTCTACCCAGGGCAATAAAGGGGAAGTTAATGTTTTGCCCCTTACTGATTCAATTGACAGATTTAAAAATTTAGATAACGTTTTTTTAAGAAGTAAAAAAAGCCAAACAATATTAAATGTAGAGAAAATAAGAAAAAGAAAAGATACAGTTATTTTAAAATTGAAGGATATAGAAAATATTGAAGAAGCCAAGATGATAGTAGGCTCTTTTCTTGAGGTTGAAAGAAAAAATGCTGTAAAGTTGCCAAAAGAAACTTATTTTATATTTGAAATAATTGGTCTTGAAGTATATGACGAGAATAATATTTTTCTGGGAAAAGTAGAAAATGTTATAAGCACAGGTAGCAATGATGTGTATGTAGTTAAAAGTAAGGATAAAGAGGAATTATTTATCCCGGCTATTCGTGAAGTTGTAAAAAATGTTAATTTAGAAAAAAAGCGAATTACCATAAAGATGGTAGATGGATTAAATGGATTAATATGATAAATGGTTGTTTAGAAATTAATATATTAACTATTTTCCCCAATATGTTTAAAGGACCTTTTTCCGAAAGTATATTAAAAAGGGCTCAAGAAAAAGGATTAATAAAAATAAATCTAATTGATATAAGGGATTTTACCCTGGATAAACATAAGACTGTAGACGATTATTCTTATGGCGGAGGACCTGGTATGGTTTTAAAGTCTCAACCAATTTGGGATGCCGTAGAGGTGATAAAAAAAAACAGACCCTCGTTACCTTTAAAAATTATAATTACTTCTGCTCAGGGGAAGATTTTTAACCAGGTGATGGCTAAGGATTTATCAAAAGAAAATTGCTTATTAATTATTTGCGGTCGATATGAGGGCATAGATGAACGGATACCTCAACTTCTTGATGCAGAGGAAGTATCAATTGGTAACTTTGTAGTTAGCGGAGGAGAATTACCGGCTATGTTAATGGTAGATGCAATTTCGAGAATGATTCCCGGAGTTTTAGGAAAAGAAGAATCTATGGTAAATGATTCATTTTATAACGAATATCTTGATTATCCTCACTATACCAGACCTGATGAATTTAAAGGTTTTAAAGTTCCGGAAATATTACTTTCAGGTAATCATAAAGAAATTGAAAATTGGAGAAAAAAACAGTCTCTATTAAGAACTTTAATTAGAAGGCCTGAAATTTTTGTAAATAAAAAATTATCTAAAAGAGAGTTAGCTTTAGTAAAAGAGTTAGAAAAAGACCTTGAGGAAGATTAAGGTAAAATAATTAAATTAGTTATTGC
>Ga0307427_1001236_pt1 | contig 13542 bp, 14 predicted proteins | sample SalMarWE160190MG_FD_202162 | JGI IMG/M metagenome (GOLD analysis project Ga0307427, IMG submission 202162) | Salt marsh sediment microbial communities from the Plum Island Ecosystem LTER, Massachusetts, United States - WE1603-190 | ecosystem: Environmental > Aquatic > Marine > Intertidal zone >... | reverse complement strand
GAGAAGAAAGAGAATCGTGGATTATGAAACGCTAAGCAAAGGGCTTCTTGGCGATCTTTGCGCCTTTGCGAGAGGATAGGTTCTTGAGTCTTTCTCTGGCTTACCTTGCCTTAACTGCGAGGAACCTTAGATAATGAGATTGGGTTTTAGAGTTGTCGAAAAGGGTTCAATCATTTTTTGCAGATAGTCTTCTCTAAGGATGTCAATCTTGCGGCTTTCGATTGCAATGATTGCTCTGCTCTCGAGCTCGCTTAACGTGCGGATGGCTGTCTTGGATGAGACGCCGGCCATCTCGGCTAGCTCGGTGCGGGATAGTTCCACTCCACTCTTTCCCAAATGCAGGATCAGCCGGGCAAGGCGCTCCTTGCTTGAGGAGTACGATCGCTCAGCCAATTTGTTCTGAAATGCCTTTACTTCCTGAGAGAACTTCTCGTACAAACGAAAAACAGTCCTTGGATGGTGTTCAAGAAAGTAAAAGAAGTCGCCACGTTCAATGAAGCCAACCACTACGGGCTCAAGTGTTTTGGCATAAGCATTATGGCTTCCCTTATCAAATAGGGTAGTCTCACCGAGGGTTTCTCCTGGCCCGACAATCTTTAGGATCTGGCTCTTTGCCCGCATGCTCCGCTTGACCAATTTGACCATGCCTTCAAAGATAAGGTAAAACCCAAAGGCAGGCGCCCCTTCTTGGAAAATGATTTCCCCGCGACCATAACTAATCTTGCGTACAGTCTCCCCAAGTTTTTGTAGGTCCTTGTCTCTGAGATCAGAGAAGATACGAAAGTCCTTAATCTCGATCATGCCTACCTCCATGCTTGATACTATTCGTCTGTCACCTTTTGCTACCCCTCTTATCACCCCAAAAAAAGGGGCAAGCGTCTTTATTGTAACACATATTACTTAGGAAACCAAGATCCCGCATTGCCTCAGTAGAAAGGCCAAGGAAGTACGACAGGGATGTTGTTGGCTATCCCATAATCGATACGAGAGATACTCCAGCAACTGTCAGCAACATCCCGATAATTGAGTACGCTGAGGGTCGTTCGTGGAGGAGGAGTATGCTGAAAATGAATGCAAACAGGGTCATTGCGCCGCCGCGGACCGGCGCTAATTGGCAGGCCAGGGCTAGATTGAGGCCGGAGAGCCAGAGCATCCAGCCGAGAAAGAAACCGGTGAAACTAGTGAATAATGCTACTCGCACACCGGGCCAGGGAAAATGAAGATGGTGCTTCTTCCTTTTCAGTATGGCAACAGAGCCCCAACTCACGGCAGCAGTGCATACCAAGATCAATTGGAATGTGATTGGAGTCATGCCGTGAGTAAGGCAATACTTGGCTGGAACAGTCTCTGCCAGTCCCCACAAGATTCCGGCGCCAAGGGCTGGTAGTGGTTCCCAAAATGAGTAGCTAGCAGATGTCGTTCCTCTACGGGTGACCAGGAAATACGCCCCCAAAGCCACCGAAGCGCCCGCAATGAACGTAGTTAACTGAGCCCTTTCACCGAGAAAGAGAACGGCGGCAACAACTCCCCAGAAAGGAGCAGTGTTGGCAAGGGAAGCTGCCTTGTGCGCGGAGCTTTTCCTGATGGCAAACATATAAAGCATGGTTCCAGCAAATGAATCAGTAAGGCCACCCAAAATGGCGATTCCTATAAGACCTGGAGATGGTAAGTGGAATCCTGATGTGAGCAGGCCATAAGGCACAATGAATGGGAGCGCAAGCAAAGGACGGATAAACAGATAGGGAACTAGATCCATCCGCTTGAGGCCAATCTTGGCAATAGTTTGGGTTAAGGCCCAAGAAATAGCAGCCGCCAAGGCTAACAGAATAGCCAAACTATTCATAGGGATCTTTCCTTCTCATGTTCCAGTTTCAGCCATCAGCTCTCAGACCGTATGTAACGTCGAGGTTTATCCCCGACGTTAAGGAGAACGGAGCAAAGAATACGTAGACCGTCTGGTCGGAAAACAGGGACAGGCATCTTTTCCCCCTAGCTCCGTTGAAAAGCAGCCAGTCCCTGGCAAGCAACGTCGCACCTAGAACGTAGCACCTAGAACTTAGAACCTGTCTTTCTGACTCCCCACTGGTTCTTGTCACCCATTACGCATTGCCCATCACTGTTTTTCGACTATCGACTCACGACTCCAGGCTGCTACTGCCGACGCTGGACTATCCTTCTCCCTCCCTTTAATTCCCTCCTTTACCCGATGTAGTGACTCCAATCCTACTACTACACGGGGCGAGGTCGGGGAGGGAAGATTGTTTGATATTTCTCACTTCTTGTTCGCTGAACTCAACGAGCCCAATGAACTCAACGAACTCAACGAACTCTTGTTCTCACTCAACCACATTCATTTGGCTGAAACGAGTGTTTCCAGGTACTCACGAATATCGCTTAATCCGTAGGTTGTTTTGAGCAGTTTGTTATCCTCAAGCCAAGCATCTTTTATGGTATCGTCCCTTCGGATTTCAATGTCATTGAATCCAAGACTTGCTACCATTTGTTTTGCTTCCTCCTCGATGTGTTTATCCTTTACACGAAACAAGAAACGGGGAAAACTCGCCATGATCCCACCTCCAAATAAGCAAGTATACCGATTTGATGTGAGTCCGTCAGCTCTATCTATTGACCATCGATTGGACAAGGATGAGGTCGAAGCCTAGAATTGAAGGCATGAAGACAGTTGATTTGATCAGAAAAAAGCGCGATGGGGAAAAGCTGACCCGGGTCGAAATCAGAAGCCTGATCGACGGCTTTGTTTCGAAAGAGATTCCGGATTATCAGATTTCAGCTCTATTGATGGCAATCTACTTCCGTGGAATGTGCGAAGAGGAAACAGCAAGCCTCACAGATATTATGGCTCATTCAGGAGAGATGCTTGATCTCTCCGCAATGTCCGGTTTCCCAGTGGACAAGCATTCCACCGGCGGTGTAGGAGATACGACTTCGCTTGTCTTGATTCCGCTTCTTGCCTCTGCCGGTCTGACTGTAGCCAAGCTCTCCGGTCGGTCACTTGGACATACAGGAGGGACAATTGATAAGCTGGAATCGATCCCCGGATTTCGGACTGACTTGTCTCGCAAGGAATTTCTAGCGCTTGTGGAGGATACCGGGCTTGCTCTTGCCGATCATACTGAGGACATGGTTGCCGCGGATCGACTGTTGTACGAATTGCGTGATGTCACCTCTACGATTGATTCCCTCCCGCTAATCACTGCCTCAATCATGTCGAAGAAGATTGCTGGCGGGGCCAGGGGAATTGTGATCGATGTTAAGGCCGGTATCGGAGCGTTTCTTCCAAGATTGGAAGACTCACGCCAGCTTGCCCGTGGACTCGTTTCGATTGGCACACAGCTCGGGCGCAAGATCTCAGCTATAATCACCGATATGTCGCAACCTTTGGGAAAAATGGTAGGTAACTCGCTAGAGGTGAAGGAAGCGATATGCACGCTCAAAGGGGAAGGTCCACAAGATTTGGAGGACCTGTGCTGTGAACTAGGAGCGGAACTTCTCCTTTTTTCAGGGAAGGAGACTAAGCAGGAAGAGGCGATTCAAAGACTACATGAATTGTTACATAATGGAGCTGCCCTGGACAAATTCCGAACCTTGATACGAAACCAGAACGGAGATCCGGCAGTTATTGAGGATTTCTCGTTGCTTCCTGCAGCGAGTAAGCAGATTGATATCCTTGCTCCTCGCGCTGGCGTTGTCACCGAGCTTAACGCTCTTATGATCGGCCGTGCCGCGAATCTGCTTGGCGCCGGTCGATTTGTCAAAGGGGACACGGTCGATCATGCCGTGGGGATAGAACTTATAAGGAAGATTGGCGATCGGGTTGCAAAGGGAAAGCCACTTGCAGTTCTGCACGCGAATAGTGCTGCAAGCCTTGAGGAAGCCCGCGCTATGGTTAGAGAAGCCTACAAGATTGGGGAGCGGTCCGTTGCGACCGAGCTAGTTATCGAACGCATCACCGCTTAGAGAGGCTACAGAGAAAACGCCTCTGGGAGCAGATTGCTGATTGTTGTGCTCTTGTATGTTCCTTGCGAGCTTCCCATCACAATCTCTAGGTCGGGCGCGTGTTCATAAAGCACCTGCCGGCATGCTCCACATGGACGGCAGTAGGCAGCCTCGCAAACGACTGCCAGCTTGATGAAGCTATGTTTTCCCGCGGAAATTGCATTAAAGAGAGCCACTCGTTCGGCGCAGATCGATAGGCTATTTACCGCGTTCTCCACATTTACTCCAGTGTACACGGTTCCATCCGAACAAAGGAGCGCTGCCCCAACTGGAAAGCGCGAATATGGACAGTGGGCGTGTTTACGCGCTTCGGTTGCCTGCTCTAGTAACGCTTTGTTGTCCATCAGAAACGAATCACCAATCCCACGCTTCCAGACCATCGGCCAACCTTGATCTTCCAATATCCTGGTGTTTGACTTATGGGAAGCATGAAACGCGCTTCGCCAACCAAGCGCAAGAATGGCAAACCGACCTCAACCCCTAAGGACACGTGCGCGGCAAATGCCGACCAGGAAAGCCCATCAAGGTGAAGCTTATCCAAGACGGGCTGAAGGCTAGGAGCCGGCGGGTCTATAGTAATCAGTGTGGCTAGTCCAATCTGTCCTTGAATAAGGTCGACTCCCGCCCCAAAGTTTATTCCTGCAATCACTAGGTCAAGCCGTTTTATCACATCGGTGGACAGCATGAATGTAGAGAATGAAGGATCAATCTCGTATGTCGCCGTGAATCCGTCTATTTCGATCTCTCCATCAATCGAATTGGGTACACCAAGGTTAAGGAGGTCGGCTGCCCCGAACAGAATCGTTCGATTTAGTATCCCGCCCGACAAGCGTATTCCATCGATTACAACAAGTGGTAGGCCAAACTCAATCGATCCACCCACAAGCGGAATTGGAAACGAAGCTATAGGGAGCTCTTCTATAGCTGACAGATAGTCGGTGATACTGCTGTCAATATCACTGAGCAAATCATCTATCTCTGTTATGGGCATTCCAAGATCAACGAGCCAAGTGTGAAGTGCATCCAGTGAATTGTCGACTATCTCAGGAATTGTCTCCTCTAGCGTTTCTGTAAGATCGACCGTATAAAACGGGATCCCAAAGCTTATTCCTCCACAAGATGCACCCATTGCAACTAGTGCGATTAGCAGCATTGAGATTACGCAGCTTAGAGCCAGTGTCTTTTTTTTCATTGTCTGTCCCATCCCTCCCATTCGCGGCGTTTTAGCACCGCTCGCTTGATTTTCCCGCTCGCTGTTTTTGGGAGTTCGCTTAGGAACTCAATCTGTCGCGGGTACTTATATGGCGCGGTAACTTTCTTTACGTGGTTTTGTAGTTCTGTTATTAGCCCTTCTGAGGGGGTGTATCCGTTGGCAAGAATAACGAATGCTTTGACGATCTCTCCACGTTCGCGGTGCGGGGCCGCAACCGCCGCAGCCTCAACTACAGCGGGGTGGCTGACCAAGGCATCCTCTACTTCAAATGGGCCTATTCTGTAGCCGGAAGTTAGGATAACATCATCAGCCCTTCCTTCAAAGAACAGGTATCCATCTTTATCTTGTCGCGCAAGATCGCCTGTGCGGTACCATCCACCGGCAAATGCCTCTTTATCTAGATCCGGTGCATTCCAATAGCCATCGAAAATCGCTGGGCTTTCCGAATGAAGGGCAATTTCGCCAATTTGTCCTTGTTTTACAGGGACTCCATTGGCATCGATCAATACTATCCCTGGGCCGGGAGTTGGCTTACCCATTGCTCCTGGTCTTACTTCAAGCCCAGGGTAATTGCACACGAGGCAGATGCTTTCGGTCTGGCCATAACCGTCACGAATCGTCACTCCAAAGGCTCGCTTGAAGGCCTCTATCGGTTCGACATTGAGAGGCTCGCCGGCTGATAGAGCATCCTGCAGAACGAGATTGTAATCTGCCATATTGGGAAGCTGGGCAAATAGACGGTATTCAGTAGGAGTAGCGCACATCTTAGTTATCTTATATCGTTCGATTAACTGTAGATAACGTTCGGCATCAAACCGTCCATTGTACAGCAGTTGCGTCGCTCCGGTAGTTAACCCGACACCGATGGGGCTCCAGTACCATTTTGCCCAGCCAGGAGCAGTTGTCGCCCAAATTACGTCGTGCTCAGTTGCTCCCCACCAGTAGTTAGCCGTGACTTGATTATGGCAATACATCCAGCGGTGTTTGTGTACAACCGGCTTCGCATTTCCAGTCGTTCCCGAAGTGAAGCTTATTGTCATTGGATCATCAGCAGTGAGGCTTACCTTCTTTCCCGAGGAGGAGGTCTTTTCCACTAGGCGGGAGAGACTGCTCCACCCGTCGCGCTCTTCCCCGATAATGATAAATGTTGTAAGGAGAGAGCTGGCACCAGCTGTCTCAACCGTTTCAGCTGTAGAGGAATCGGCAACGATCATAGTTGCCCCGCACACCTTGGCACGGTAGGCGATCTCCTTTGCCTTCAACATCTCGGAACAGGGAACAGCGATCGCGCCCGCAATAAACGTTCCCAATTGTACAGCGTGCGCCTCAGCGACACGTGGAAACATATGCAGAATTGGGTCTCCCTTTCTTACCCCCAACTTCATCAGGGCATTTCCGAATCGATGTGCGTCTCTTACTAGCTTGGCAAAGCTCACCTGACGTTTATTTCCCGCTTCGTCCTCCCAAAGTACTGCGATCTTGTCTGGGTTTTTCTTTGCATGAGCTTCTACAACATCAACGATGTTATAGTCCTCCGGGATATTCCATGAGAAGTTGCTAACTGCTCTTTTGTAATCTTCTTCGTTGTAGTGCATGCTTCTTATCACCTTAGAGATAGAATTTTGAATTACAACACGGAACCTTATAGCATATCCTGGGTATCAATAGCAAACAGGAGGAATATGAAAGCAGGCGTTGTCTTGAGTTCAAATACGGCCAAACGCTTGATCGCAAAAGGTGTAGTGGCTTGTACGACAGTAAGAAAGGCGTTGGCTGATGGAATAGTAGTTGTGACATTGGGGACAACCAATGCTTTGGTTGCTGAAGAGATTCTGGGAGAGCCAATTGATCGAGGCGCATTCGTTGCTGGCTTTATCGATGATCGATGGAATGTCAACGATCGCTTGGGTGAACTTGGCGAGATTGTCCTAAGAAAAGGGAAACGGATTGACATTGATCCCAGAGACCTGTGTAATTCGCTTGGGAATGGAGATGTTGTCATTAAAGGGGGGAACGCGCTCGATCGGCGGGGAATGGTAGGCGTGCTAATGGGTGCTTCGAATGGAGGAACAGTTGGACGGTATCTTTCTCTTGCCCTGGCGCGTGGGGTGGATATCATTATCCCGATCAGTTTGCAGAAGATGGTTTGCTCCTCTATCAGCAGTATTGCTAGACAGCTTGGGAGTGGACGGATCGAGTTATGTATGGGAACTCCATGTGGGATGCAGCTGGTTCCTGGGCAGGTAATAACCGAGATTGATGCGCTGGAAATGCTTTTCCCGGTTGAGGTCACACAGGTTGCCGCGGGTGGTGTTGGTAAGGGTAAAGGGAGTATTTCTCTACTAATTGAGGGAGAAGGCACGTCGGTAAGAGTGGCATTCGATCTAGTAACCTCCCTTAGAAATGAGCGCGAGATCAAATTGAAAGGGAATAAATGATCGATTCTTATTACTCAGTTGGAAAGCCCGCATCTGCCCAGATCAAACGCAAACGATCGCGGTTCATCGCTTTCGTTTATCCTGTTGACGTTGAACAGGATGTGGGGAAGATTCTCGCGCAGATCGATCGGCGATACCACGATGCCTCGCACCGTTGTTACGCCTATCGTTTGTTGAGCGAAACCGAGTCAATTGTGCGAACAAACGATGCTGGCGAGCCAGCAGGCTCAGCTGGAGGGCCGATCTTACAGCAAGTGGAGGCGGCGAATCTCCATAATGTATTAGTAGTAGTAGCGCGCTATTTTGGGGGAAAGAAACTTGGCCTAGGTGGACTGATCCGTGCTTATGCTAGCGCTACTAAGGAAGTCTTGGGTGTAGCGCAGATAGTGGAGAAGCATTGCGAAGTAAAGGGTGAGATCTCTTTTCCTCCTGAATTAGGCTCGGCAGTGATGGCTTTGATCCACCGTTTTTCAGCAACAGTGGATCGGGTTGAGTACAATGAGCTTGGTCGTGTCTTGGTTGGTGTTCTCCCCAGTCAACTATCAGCATTTGTGCGGGCTTTGCGTGAGACGAGCGGGGCCAAGGCAAAGTGGAAGGAGCGCCAATGATTGATGCAATTAGTGGGCGAGTGGCTCGTCTGGGCAACGATCACCTAATCCTAGAAAACGCCGGCATAGCCTATCGCGTTTTTTCCCCGGTGCGCGCTCTTTCTTCTTATCGCAAAGGAGATGAAGTACTTGTCTATGTGCACCTACTTGTGCGTGATGATCGGATTCTCTTGTTTGGTTTTCCGTCTTTTGAGGAAAGAGAGCTATTTCGCGTACTTCTTCCAGTCGGCCAGGTTGGGCCGCGCCTGGCGTTGCAGATGCTTGGGACCTTCTCTCCGGAGAGGCTTGTGCAAGTAGTACAAGACGGAGATATAGAGCAATTGATGAGGATTAAGGGAGTTGGTCGTAAAACAGCACAACGGATTCTGGTAGAGCTAGGTGACAAGATTGGAGACAAACTTGACATTACTCCTGTTGTGCTCCCTTTGTCAGACAAGGAGGAGGTAGCCTTGCGCGCTCTTACTTCAAGAACGCTTGGCTTCTCGGTAGGCGAGGCACGTCACGCGCTTGCAAGATTGCGCGGCGAAGACCTGCCCGTGGAGGGATTGGTGCGCCGCGCATTAGAGATTATCGGCTCCTAACGATGCGGATACTGGGAATAGATTACGGACACCGACGTCTTGGTATAGCCGTAAGTGATGATGAGAAAATCCTGGCAAGTCCGCTCCCCGTCTATTCTCGCTGCAGCTTGGATGTGGATCTTGCTTTTCTGCTTGGCATTGTTAAGGAGAATGAAGTTGAGAGAGTTGTTGTTGGCCTACCGCTTAACATGAACGGTTCCATCGGCAAGATGGCCAAGGAAGCACTGTCTTTTGCCTGGAAGTTGCGAAGGAAGATCAACATTCCGATAAGTACCTTTGACGAGCGGATGACGAGCGTTGAAGCAGAGCGGGTGCTTGTGGAGACGAATCTTTCACGCAAGCGCCGTAAGGGCCTGCGTGATAGTATGGCTGCAGTGCTTATCTTACAGGGCTATCTTGACCGTCTAGGAACCAAGAAAGATCAAGAAAGCGAAAAACGGTGATGAGTCGAACAACAGTGGCGAGTAATGTAGAGCTACTAAATACGCTGGATTCCGGCCTGCGCCGGAATGACGGAACCGAGAATCGGTAATGGGTGACAGGAACCAGTCGGGAGTCAGAAAGACAGGTTCTAAGTTCTAGGTGCGACACTGCGTCTAACGTCGGACACAGGTTCCGACGCTACAAAACCAAGACATCCGCGAGCAATCCTATGTTCGTGTAGGCTTCTGTTTGTGTAGCGTCGCACTTCATGTGCGACGTTGTGTTTGATGACGAATCATCTGACCGTTCCTGCTAGGTTTTCTTTAACGTCGGGCGCAAGACCCGACGCTACGAACGGTTTGAGAACTGACTTTCTCACCCTCACCCGGCCCCTGCCTTCATCTTGCCCCGCGTAGTAGTAGGATGGGAGTTACTACATGGGGCAAGGGAGAGGGATGTCTTACAATTTTCTCTCCCCGATCGAGGGAGTATACGCGTTCTCGCGACGTTGCTCATCGGGGACTGGCTGCTTTTTAACCAACCCAAGAGAAAAAGATGCCTGTCCCTGTTTTCCGACGCTACAAACGGTCTACGCGTTGTTCCAGGTTACAAGATGTGGTATTCTTGCTGGGTTGAGATGAATAACTACTCTGGCGAGGAAGGATGGATGAGAAAAATTGAGGTTCTCGCGATTGGTGTTGTTCACTCTCCATATAAAGCGGCAAAAGAGATCCCGATTCAAGGGCGCTTCAAGGATGAAGCCGAGGCATGGGTAGAGCTTGGGGCGAAATACAAAGCCGGGCTGAAGGACCTCGATGGCTTTAGTCACGCGATTCTCATCTACTATTTCCACCTATCAAATCGAGAAACACTTCTTGGCCAACCATACCTGGAAAAGGAAAAACATGGAATCTTTGCGATCCGGAGCCCTCACCGACCTAATCATCTTGGCTTATCCGTTGTAAGGATCAAAAGGATTGTGAATGGCACGCTTCACTTTACGGAGGTTGACTTGCTTGATGGCACGCCCATTCTTGATATCAAGCCTTACGTAAAGTATTTTGATGATCGAGATAACGTTAAGTCAGGGTGGCTGGAGAAGCATTTCATGGATGGGAGGATTCCCGACAAGACGATTCTCAGATAGGGGATCTGGAATGAAATCCGTTGATAACTGGCCTCTTGGCAGAGCCGGGATCGAAGCTGGTATAGACCTATGAAGCCTGCTCTGTGCTGTGCAGAGTGTGTATCGCCAGGTGCATTATGATCGAACACTCAAGATCTGGAGTGAGGACTACAGAGACTAGCGCGCTCAAAAGCAGACTAACCAGTGTATCCGGTAAAGAAAGACTCGAAGTCTTGAACAAGTTGGCAGGGGCGTATGAGGGCTTATCTGCCAGGGATAGAATCGCGTTTGCTGAAGAAGCCATCGATCTGTCTGAAAGATTCCGTGACCAGAAATCTAAAGCTGAAGCTTATAATCATTTGGGCATTGCCTACAACAATATAGGCAGTAATGAGAAATCTATGGACTGGTTCCTGAAGGCCTTGAAGATCATGGAACAAATTGATAACAAGAACGGGATTGCTAGTTCTTTGGTCAACTTGGGACAGGCCAATTTCTACCTAGACAATTTTGGCAAGGCACTGGAGTATTTTCAGAAGGCCTTACAGGTAAGAGAGAAGACCAATAATGAAGAGGGCATATCTCAGTCGCTTATTCTGCTTGGGAACGCAGAAGCGAAAATGGCCAAATATGATAGGGCACTGGATTACTATTCCAAGGCTCTTGTGATAAAAGAACAATTGAACGACAAGCAAAGCATCTCTCAAATATACTGTAATCTCGGGAATATCTACTTGGAGACTGGAGAGGAAGAAAAGGCTCTGCAATATCACCTAAAAGCACTGCAAATTGACAGAACACTCGATAATAAATGGGAGATTGCTCTCACCTGTTATGATATCGCCAAACAGTACTTACAGAACAAGGAGCCCGATAAAGCATATCCGTATATAGTCGAATCGCTAGAAATATCGGAAGATCTTGAGAATAGGGGACTTGTCCGCGACAACTATCATTATCTCTCGCTGTACTACGAACAAAGGAAAGACTATCGGAAAGCACTCAAATACCAGAGAGATTACTCAGAGCTAACAAAAAGTATGTTCTCCGAAGAGCTGAGTGAAAAAGTCGCGGAAATGCAAACGAAGTATGAAACGGAGAAGTTGGAGGATTTGGTAGCAGAGCGTACAAGGGAACTGCGGCAAAAGATTGATACTCTGAGACAAACTGAAAGAGCCCTTCGTGAGACAGTGAGGAACGTCTTGATCTTGCGGTGATTGGCGCTGGTCTTGGCCTGTGGGACTGGAATATCGCGACTGACAAAGTGGTATATAGTGACCAGTGGTGCAAGACGCTCGGTTACTCAACCGAGGAGATAGAACGAAAATCGAGCTCATTCAAGAATCTTTGGCACCCCGACGACGAGCACAAAATAATGGAAATACTGAACGCGCACCTGGAGGGAACAACACCTGTCTATGAAGATGAATTCAGAATGCGAACCAAGTCCGGAGAGTGGAGGTGGATCCTGTCAAGAGGAAAGGTCTTCGAGCGGGATCATGCTGGCAGGCCGTTGAGGATGGTCGGACTGCAGCGCGACATCACCGAGCGCAAAAACGCCGAGGGAACACTCAGGGAGGCTTTCGGGAGATTGCAGAGGACTTTGAATGGAACAATTGAGGCCTTGACAAAGATGGTCGCGACAAGGGATCCATATACCTCCAGTCACCAGCGGCGAGTGGCGGATTTGGCTTGCGCTATTGCTAAGGCCATGGGTTTTTCGGAAGAGCAGATCAAAGGAATTCGGGTAGCCGGGATCATTCATGATATCGGCAAGATCTCAACCCCCATGGACATCCTGGCTAAACCAGCAAGGCTAACAAAGATCGAGTTCGAACTGGTCAAGGCCCATCCTCAGACAGCCTATGACATCATAAAGACGATAGAGTTCCCATGGCCAGTAGCCGATATTGTGCTCCAGCATCACGAACGGATAAACGGGACAGGTTATCCGAATGGACTTAGAGGCGATGAAATGCTGCCTGAGGCACGTATTCTTGCGGTGGCTGATGTGGTGGAAGCAATGACATCCTATCGGCCATATCGCCCGGCCTTGGGAATCGACCAAGCATTGGAGGAGATCTCCAAGAATAAGGAGATCCTCTATGATAGCGAAGTGGTTGAGGTTTGCTTAGAGCTGTTCAGAAAAGGGTAGTTTGAGTTTTCGGATTAAGGGAAAAGACAGTCGGGAGTTTGTTGGGTTTGTTGGGTTCATAGAGTTCATTGAGTTGAAACATAGCCGGGAGTCGAGAAACGGTGAAAGAACGGTGGGAAGTGGGAAGTCGAAAAGCCAGTTGAATAGTTGATTGGTTGAATGACAAGAGCAAAGGCAAGTTAGATAGTTGGTTCGATTGGTTTGATTCGTTCAATTGGTTAAGTAAGGAATTGTGAGCTGATTGCTCAAGGCTGTGATAAGTGATGAGTAGCGTAGAACCATTATTACGCTGGATTCCGGCCTCTGCCGGAATGACAGGGTGGGGGAATTGCGGCGCCTGCCCTGTGAAGTGACCCTGATTTTCTACTTCACCAGGGCCTGCCCTGGACCCCGATCCAGGGTTTGCCGGAATGACGGTTGTCTTTAACGTCGGGCGCAGGTTCCGACGCTACACACGGTCTACGTATTCTTGTGTAGCGTCGTAGCTCGTCTACGACGTTATCTTCAACGTAGGGCGTAAGACCCGACGCTACAAACGGTTTGACCGTTCTTGTTACGTTACTGGTCAGGGACTGCCTGCTTTCGCACTTTGGTACGGTCAGGTGTTCAACGTAGAACGTAGAACCTTGAACGTAGAACCTAGAACGTTTTTAATTCCCCTCATCGTGTTTTGGTTTCGATCTTTCCTATTCAACCATTTGACTATTCAACTTGCTCTGTCACCTTTCACTGTTTTTCGACTCTCGACTTTGGACCTTGGACCATGGTCTTCACTGCCAGTCATGTTCTTAGTAATCGCTTTCGAGGTAACCTTCGACGAATCGCGTGAGATCGCCATCAAGCACTGCGTCTATATTTCCCGTTTCTATGTTTGTGCGGTGGTCTTTTACCATCTGGTAGGGATGAAGAACATACGACCGAATTTGGCTTCCCCACTCAATTTCCTTTAGGGTTCCCTGTAGTTCCTCTAGTTTTTTTGTC
>Ga0307427_1001233_pt1 | contig 13557 bp, 11 predicted proteins | sample SalMarWE160190MG_FD_202162 | JGI IMG/M metagenome (GOLD analysis project Ga0307427, IMG submission 202162) | Salt marsh sediment microbial communities from the Plum Island Ecosystem LTER, Massachusetts, United States - WE1603-190 | ecosystem: Environmental > Aquatic > Marine > Intertidal zone >... | reverse complement strand
GTCGAGAATTGAGGCCATCCAATCCTTTTCTTTTGAAAGGTCTTTTTTTCTTCCATATCCATCCCTGCATCCAAGAGCATCTTGATCACCAACTCTGCAATCCCAGGAGCAGCTGTAAGTCCAGGTGAACCAATGATGGTATGAATAACACCCGGAGCATGTTCAGAGTGGGCAATGTAGAAATCACCATCACTCGCTTTATTGTTCTCAGAACGGATTCCTGCAAAGCTGGTTATGATGTCACTTTCTGATAATGCAGGAACAAGCTCTTTTCCTATTTTCATCATCTCTTGGATCTTCGTCTGTGTAACTTTTGTATCACCTTTGTGTTCAGGTGTAGTAAAATATCCAAGTCCAAGCATCAGGTTGCCATCAGAGGTCGGGGTAATCAGTTGGCTGTGTTTGTTTGAATGAGTCCCATAAACCATATTTTGCACAAGATAGGAGACTGACTTGTCGAAGATAACCATCGATCCCTTAGTGAGAGTTAGGCGAATGTCTCGATCTCCTACCATCCATGCGATTTCATCCACAAAAAGGCCCGCTGCATTAATAATATATCGGGTTTTAAGGTAACCCTTTTGGGTAAGAACAACATATGCAAAATCCTTTTCTTTTTTTATATCTCTAACAGTGGTCTTCAAATAAAGATGTACACCGTTTTGGACAGCACTTTCAGTAAGCGCAAAGGTCCATTCAACGGGCTCAATAGCACCAAGCCCCTTGCCATAAAGGGCGGCTACTGCTTTTTTTGTGACATGGGGTTCCAGTTCCCTGATCTTTTCTGGACCAATAATTTTATGACCTGTTGAAACATGGTGTTCTTCTGCCCATTTTCTATCCCTCTCAAGATTGGCAATTTGAGAGGGTTCCAATGCCAAAAATAATTCGCCAAACTCGCTAAACACGACATCTAATTCATCAGAGAGTTTTCTGTATCGAAGTGGGGCGCCAAAAGTAAGTTTAGTCCTTAACGGCCCTGTGGGAAAAATGAAAGGCGAATGAAGTAAGGATGGTCCGCCTTTAGTAACGCCAAATCCAGAGAAGGTTTCTTTATCCAAAAGTGCAAACCTGCCCTCAAACTTTGAGAGTTCTCTCGCGATCATCGAGCCGACAATACCAGCACCGATTATAACTACATCATAGTCACCGAGATATGGTTGCTTCTGAATGGCAACGTGCGTCATTACTTTTCTACTCGCTTGGTATATTTAGTAGCAGGAGAGAATACATTATAAACAAGGAGACCTTCCTTTTCTACCCTCCGCATCGCATGGAGCGTATTCGGGGGAACGAGAATAACCATACCTGGTTCCATAGGAAATTCACCTACACCATCCATAAAAAAAGTGGCCTTGCCTTTAAGGACATAAATCAAGTCCGGCTGGTACTTATGTATATGATCAGGCAAAGTCACCCCTTCCTCAAAGGATATTAACATTACAGTAATAGGTGAGTCATCCTTCTCCGGGGTATAAATCCATTTAATCTTTCCATGTTCTTGCATGAAATGGGGTTCCCATTCTACCTCTGATTCTTTTTTAAATGGGGCAGTCATTTTTTCCTCCTTTCGCGTTGGAAATGTTTAATCTCTAAAATAATTTTCAGAGAACTCAAAAACCTAATGGAAAATAAGAAACATTTGATGCCTGTGCAATAGGATTTTCAGACTTTGATCTTTATGCCAATGGTTATGCTCATTTGTGCAATTAATGCACATTTGTCTATGAAAGATATATATAAAAGAACACTTTGTCAAGGAAATAATTGATATAATTGATATACTTTCCTCAAACTCTGCATGCTCTTTCCCTTACCCAGATAAAATTGCAGCTCCAGAATTTCCTGCACCAATTCATCATAGCCGATCTGAAGAAGGAAACATGAATCTCCCGAGTTTAGAACACATTACACCAAGAGAATCTAATATTGTGCATATTATTTGCTGAAAGGAGCCATGGCAACTTATCTTTTTTTAGATGGCATAAGAGATGATGGTTCTGCAGTTTATGAGAAGGTCTGTCCCATTATTTTCCGTTCAAAAGCCTGGAAGGAGAAATAACAATAACAATTGCTTGAGCAGAAAATTTCGGTTTAGAGTTCAAGTATGGATCATTGACCTTTTCAAAAACCGTTAGAAACAGTGACGTTTCATAAACAACCATAGTAAGTATAATCTCAAACCCTTTTACCTGTTCCCTGCTGATTTATACCCCCAGATATCGTGCCTTGATATCGTGATTTTTCTCTAGCTCCTGTGGAGAAGATAAGTGCACAATCATTCCACGGTTCATGATATGGATATAATGTGCATGCTTAATAGTGAACCGGAGGTTCTGCTCAACTAAAAGAATGGAGATACCGGTTCGCTGCAATTTCAGAATGACTTCTCCAACCTTTTGTACAAAAAGCGGTGCCAGACCCTCTGTTGGCTCATCCATAAGTAGTAGAGATGGGTTTGTCATTAAGCTGCGGCCAATAGCCAGCATCTGTTGTTCGCCCCCACTCAGTCTGTTTCCTGGGTGCCTTTCCCTCTCTCTCAATGGAGGAAATAATTCATATATCTTCTCTAACGTCCAGTCACTAGAACCACCTTTGAAACCGACTGTGAGATTTTCCACCACATTTAAAGAAGGAAAGATCTGCCTTCCCTGGGGAACCGCGCAAATGCCAAGCCTGGCAATCTGGTAAGGCTGCTTGTTGGTTATCTCTTTATTCTGGAAGGTGACTTGACCGCGCCGTGGAGGTGTATAGCCAATCACAGATCTTATAAATGTAGTTTTTCCCATACCATTGCGGCCCAGGATACCAATCACCTCACCCTTGCCAACCTCTAATGAAATGCCCTGAAGGATATGGCTATCTCCATAATAGGTATGAATATCCTCAACCTTTAGCAAGACTCTTCTTCTCCCAAATAGATTTCTTGGACCTTGGGGTTATTGCTGATTTCTGACTGGTTCCCTTCAGCAAAAATAAAACCTTGATGTAAGACAGTTATTTGATCTGCAACCTGATATGCAACATCCATATCGTGTTCAATGATTAAGACAGTAATAGATGGGTCAAATTTTTGAATAATACCTGTCATCATCGCTGATTCTCCTGGAGAAAGCCCAGCCGTTGGCTCGTCCAGAAGAACTAGCGTAGGATTGGTGATCAATGCGAGAGCGATCTCAACCTGGCGCTGTTCACCATGAGAGAGGTTCTTGACGGGCTCCTTTGCTTTTCCAGCCATGCCAACACTCTCTAAGAGTTCTTGTGCACGTTTATGGATATCTGGATATGTGGACAGGGGTCTTAGCATGGAAAATTTCATTCTCTTTAAGCCCATTGCAGCAATGAGCAGATTTTCCAAGAGAGTTAAGGTAGGGAAAAGGTTGGTTATCTGAAAGGTCCGGCCTAATCCCAGATATACTCGCCTGTGGCTCGGCATATGAGTTATATCTTTCCCAAAGATCTTGATTTGCCCCCTTGTGACTCGTATTTCTCCACTGATGAGATTAAAGAGGGTGGTCTTTCCCGCACCATTTGGGCCTATTATTGCTCGTCGCTCACCAGCACTAATCTGTAGGTTAATGTCTCTCACTGCCTCTAAGCCAGCAAATCGCTTTGTCAAGCCTTGGCATTCTAGGGCAGACGCACCTGCTTCCACCATTTTTGAATCCTCTCTCTCTTTCCTTGCCACTGAAAACCCTTCAAGAGCCCCAGGATACCTTTGGGGGTATACATGGCGGTAATAAAATAGACAAAAGCAATGACCATTAGCCACCTGGTGGTGTAAATGCTTACTATGTTTTCTAAAAAGGTAATAATAAATGCCCCCATGATTGGCCCTACTATTGTCCCTGGTCCCCCTAAGCCGACCATCAGAACGAGCTTCAAACAATGTACAAGTGTAGCAGCATCAGGACTGATATACCCATTATAATAGGCATAAAGGTTTCCGGCTATCCCAGCAACGGATGCGGTAATTATGTAGGCGATGTACTTATGGAGCCAGGTATTATAACCCAGCACGGTCATGCGTGATTCGCTATCACGGATACCAACCAGTGTTTTCCCAAACGGGGAGCGGACTAATAGAATAATGAAAACCAAACAGATCAGAAATAAGATCAGGATCAGATAGTAAAAAGGAAGCACATCTTGCATCATCCACGGAAGGCCCAGATCCGGCCGCGGAATGCCCACAACTCCATTATAGCCTCCGGTCAAGGAAACCCATCGGGTGGCAAGTCCCCACTCGCATAAAGCGATGGATAGAGTGATCATGAGAAAATAGACATCGCGAGCCCGGAGTGCTAAGAGGCCTAGAGCCGCAGCAGCTACTGCAGATATAGCAATGCTAAAAAATAGCGTGCTTCCGAAGTGAAAATGATACCGGACTGCTAAGATACCTGCCACATAAGCACCAATAGTAAAATAGGCCATATGTCCGAGAGCGGCTAAACCCAAATATCCGAGCAAAAGGTCCAGGCTCATGGCCGCGATAGCATAAATGAGACTCTGGGTTATCAAAATGACAATATAGCTTGGTAAAACCTGGGGAAGGAGAACAATCAACAGTGGAATGGCCCCCAGGGGCAGGAATACCCAAATCTGTAATTTGAGCCGGTTTATTAACATAAATCAACCCTTACCGAAAAGTCCCATGGGGCGTATGGCGAGCATGAGAGCCATTGGAGCAAAGACAGTGAAATAGGATAATTCTGGAAGGAGAGCTTTCCCAAAGTTATCCATAAGGCCAACGATGATTGCGCCAATAAAAGCTCCTGGTATGCTCCCCATTCCGCCCAAGATGACGACCACAAAAGCAAACACAAGCATTTCAAAGTCAAGCCCGGGGTAGATGCTCATGAAGGCGCAACCAGTCACACCTCCAAAAGCTGTTATGAGAGCCCCCAGGCCAAAGACACCCATCCTTACCAGAGGGACATGAATGCCAAGTCCCTCAGCCGTTTCAGGATTGTCAATAGAGGCCCTCACTATTGCACCAACTCTTGTTTTTCTCTCCACCAACATGAGTACAATAAAGATCAGCACTGCTTCTAAAATCATAAAGATGCGCAAGGCCGGAAAGTAAAGGTTCCCTATCTGAACACTCCCGGATAAATAGTTTGGAACAGAAATAGAGAGTGGATCGCCACCCCAGATCAAAAGGGAGCTGTCTTGAAGAAAGAGGGCTATCCCCATGGTGGCTAACATATTTCTCAGGTTAACGCCTGCTAGCCTTCTCAAAGAGAAGCGCTCAATAATCATGCCTATCAAGCTGAGCGCTAAGCAAGCTATCAAAATACCCAGATAGAAATTTCCTGTCAGAGAGATTATAGAATAACCTACGTATCCTCCAACCATAAAAAATGATCCTTGGGCGATGTTTATAACCCTCATCACTCCAAAGATGAGTGTTAATCCACCGCCCAAGAGAAACAATAAGGCCGCATACGACAGGCCATTAAAGGACTGAACTACCCAAAATTCCATATGTAATTTCTATTATCTCCTCACACCTTTGCCTTTGGACAACTAATAACATGGCTTTTTCCTCCTCTAAATATCATTTACAAAACTTGCAGGAAGGATAGTCACGAGTATATGAAGGTTGTTTGAGATACTTTTCCGGATCAAACTTAAAGAATTGGGTAACCATGGGGTACGTTTTGATAACTGTGTTCTGATAAGAACCACCCACTTTTTCCATCCGCCGTATGTATTGGTTTTGAATCGGATGCCCGTATTTATCCAGTTTGAGTGGTCCTCGAAGAGACTGAAGTTTAAGAGATTTCATAGCCTTTATGAAGGCATCTGTATCCTCAACGTTGCCATTGATTGACTCAATAGCCTGGATAATAAATCTTGCCGCGGTATAGTTGATTGAAAAGAAACCTGGTGGGTCTTCACCTTTCCGAAGTTTTCGGCCTCTTTCTTGAAATTTGATATTTTCCGAGGTTTTAAGGGCTGTACTATATGGGAATACGGAGTAAACACCGACACCAACGTCACCCAGTGCCTTAAAAAATGTTTCATCTGTGATCATTCCAGGACCTATTACCTCCCATTTATGGCCGGTATCCCTCAACGCCCTCAGAAAACGGATACTTGCTCCTCCTGTAATACAATCAAATAAGCCATCCGCCTCGCGATCTAAATTTGCCACGAAAGGTCCGAAGTCCATAGAACCAGGAGGAGGCCAGATTTTTTGAATAACCTTCCCCCCTGCGTCCTCAAAGGCCCGATGGAATCCACCAGCAGATTCGTGCCCCCAAGCTCGATCCCAGGCGACAGTTACGGCCTTCCGCCATCCAAGTTCTTTATAGGCATAGTCTCCGGCAATGTGGCTCATCTCGCTTGCACCAAAGCTGAGACGCATCACATACTTTGAATGCTTACGCTGAGTCACATCATCTGCAGCAGCAATGCATACGATAAGTGGTGTTTTTTGATCTGTAACAACTGGAATTAACGCATAAGCAGACCCCGTAAAGAGAAGACCGGCGATTAAGTCCACTTTGTCATGAACAATGAATTTGCGCGCCGTTGTAACTGCAACAGCAGGCTTCTGTTCATCCTGGACGAGCAGTTCGATTTTGCGTCCTGCTACTGTATAGTTGATCTCATCCAGGTACATTTTAAAACCAGCAACCATGTCCATTCCCAATTTAGCATGACCCCCAGCCACGGGAGCAATAAAGCCTATCTTGATAGGTCTTTTAGCTGCAATTGCCACTTGACTGAACCCAAAAGTCGTCAGGAAAGCTAACAGGATGATAGCTATAAAGATCTTTTGCCAATTTATTTCTTTTCCTAAGTTCCGATCACCTAAACTTCTCATTTTTTAACCTCCTCATTGAATGTTGGGATTAAACTGCCAGCTAAAAAGCCGGGCCCTGTTTTCAAACCCTGACTGCTGGCGTACAATCCAAAAACCTGAGCTTTATCCCTCCTTTCCACCCCAGAGGAAAACGAGTGAGTGTTACCCAGCTTTTACTGAATCTAATCACCGATAAATCCACCGAGGTTTTGGTTTTAGATGCGCATATAGAATTGCTCATTTGTGCATTCTATGCACATCTGTTCATGTCTTATACATGTAAATGCCTTTTTTGTCAATGAAAAAATTAACCAGCATTCCTCAAGCTTGGGCCCTTCATTGTGGGGGATTTCTAAGATGTTTAAGCTTTATAAGTATGTTCCCTTGACTGCGAACTCGAAAGATAAACGGCGATCTTGATTAAATACTATCTTTAAATTTCTCTAATAAAAAGAAGACTTTGTCACCACAGGGAATCTTGTTGTGCTGCTTACAGAATGGTAAGATTCAGTTTTTCGACAATCCGCTTGGCTGATAGCCCATATTTCTCATAGAGATCAGAGGGACTCCCTGACTCGGCAAAGTCGGATAAGGCAATGAAATCGAATTCGACATTTAGCCCCATTTCTGCAATAAGACAGAGAACATCATCCTTCAAGCCACCATTTTTAAAATGATCTTGAATCGCACAAATGCGTCCCGTCTCCATTGCAGCCTTCTGAATAATTGCTCTGTCCACAGGTCGAACCGTGGGCATGTCAATGACCCGAACGCTTTCCTTTACCGTTTGAGCCACCATTAGGGCCTGATACAAAATTGGTCCAGAGCAGATAAGGGTGAGATCGTTTCCATGCTTTATCTTATATCCTTTGCCGATTTCGAAATCTGCAATCGAAGCAACCCCATATGGATTCTTATTAAAGTAAATTAAGGGAGTAGGGTTTCTCCCAACTCGAAAATAGACTGGCCCATCATGCTGAATGGCCTTCTGAAAGAGAAGATCTGCCTGTATAGCATCTGAAGGTTCTACAATGGTAATATGCGGTAAAGCACGCATAACTCCCACATCTTCTATAGATTGATGGCTAACGCCATACTCTCCCAATGCAATGCCTGTATGGCTCCCGATAATTTTTACATTAAGCTTGGGATATGAGACATCTTGACGAACCATTTCCCATGCACGTCCTGTAGAGAAAATACCGAAGCTGTTTACTACCGGAATCTTGCCGCAACTGGCTATGGCAGCTCCCATGGTCATCATGTTTGCCTCTTGGACACCTACGTTGATTGACCGTCTCTCTGAGGGCTGGGGAGCATCTTCTGGATATAGCTCGACAAATTTAGAGGTTCCACATGCAGAAGCCAAATCTGCGTTAAGGACAAAAATCTTCTCGTATTGGCCTAATCGGGTCAGAGCATTCCCATAACCGATTCTGGTAGCAGCAGGTTCGGTATAGGGTTGAGGAGGATTATTGCGGATAATTTCTTGGAGGTCCTGCTGCTTCTCCTCTGGTTGATCTTTAATCAATGGCTTAACTTTTATCTCTACAGGTCTTTGTGTAGCAATCTTTTTTTCCAGAATGCCAATCTTAGCCAGGAAGTCTTTCTTGGCCCGTTCATATTCTTCTATGGTCAGAGGCACAGCATGATACTTATAATCATTTTCGATTTCTGAAGCCCCCTTTCCTTTGATGGTATTGCCTATTATCATTAATGGTTTTTGATTCTGGTGTCGCGTCTTTTTAAAATAATTTAAGGCATCGATTATAGAGTAGAAATCGTGGCCGTTAATGACTCGAACGTCCCAGTTGAAGGCCTTTAGTTTTTTATCTAAGGGATCTAACTGGTTAATATCATCTGTGCACCCATCTACTTGAAGGCGATTGTAATCAATAAATCCGCATATATTGTTCAGTTTTTTGTTGGGGATGGCCAGACACGCTTCCCAGGTCATTCCTTCCTGAAAATCTCCATCACCTAAAATGATGTAGACATTATAGTCATACCCATACACTTTAGCATGGAGGGCCATGCCAGCTCCTGCAGAAAGACCATGTCCTAAAGAGCCAGTACTAAAATCGACACCTTTGGTTCCATGTTCCACTATTTTGGCATTTTCTGTATAAACTCTGTACATTGCAGGGTGTCCTTCAAGAGGAGAATCTATTTTGCGGTAGATTTTTAGTAAATCTTCATTAAAGAACCCTGCACGAGCTAAAGTAGCATAAAGTGCTGGTGCTGCATGGCCTTTACTCAAAATTAAACGGTCCCGATTTGCCCATAAGGGATCTGCTGGATCATACCTCATGATATTTTCCCAGAGATCAATCTCCGGTTCATAGGTTTTTCCAAAATAGAGAGCTGTAAGGATATCTGCAACTGAAAGGGACCCTCCTGGATGTCCCGCCCGTGACTTTGTGATGTTTTCCAAAGAGTTATTGCGGATTCTTGTAGCAATCAACTCCAGACGATCAATCTCTCCCGCCTGATCTAAGAACTTTCTTTGTGTAATAATCATAACCTCTTACTGCTAATTTAATGTTACCAAATAAACCATACTGTATATCGATCTGAACTTGCCTGAATAAAATAAAAAATTTCTTTTTTTAAGCACCACGCCTGAAAGGTAGAGAGTTTAGCATTTTAATTCTTAATAAGAATAGGGGCCGATTTTTGGCAGGGCATAGACTGACTTCCACCCTTCAGCACCAGGCTCCTTGAGATATGGTTCCATCTCCTTATTCGTCCGGAATGTCGTACTTTCCGGATCAGGCACTGTTCCAGGTGGCCATGTGTTGATTATATCATTGCATAACAAATTAAGATATTCGCAAATAGCAGCTAATGAGCGCACAGTTTTCCCAGCCTTACCAAGGTTAGCTTTGCCGACAACCGCTTCAGGTTGAGCTACAAGCTCAAGCGGAATATGACCTGCCGCAGCCCTATATGTGTTTGGCCTCAAGAGATCTTCCACAGATTTGTCAAAATGTCCGTCAGGCAAGTATTTGAAACCTGGCATAGGGCCAGTTTCCTGGGCATTTTTCATCTCTACCATTTCAGGAAAGAGCTCAAGCCCTAAGGAGGTTTCAGCTTCATCGGCGTGGATAAAACGGTCTTCGAGTTTTCCACCATATTCCTTTGTTTCAAAAAACTCCCTTACCGCCCTGTGCCACTCAAGGGCAATATAACACCCTGGAAGTTGAAAGGTGTTCATAAACCTTTTAACTGCCTTCTCTATTTCATTTTGCTGTGCATGGTTATTTAGCAATATTTGCTTTCGGAATCCATCATTCCATAGGCCGTACATGATGTTCATAAGGGTTTGTTCAAAGGCTTCATCACTAACCATAACGCTCCCGTACATTCCCTGGTGCCAAGGGGGATGCACGCCGTAATTAATGGGGTAGGCCAAATTAACGGGAGCTTTGCCTGATTTTTTCTGCTTGCGGCGGACAGCTTCAGCAATACGAGTAACCAGCAGGGTGTCAAAAGCGCTGACTGTATGCATACCATGATTCTCGGTACACCCAACTGGAACGATAACAATATCATTTTTCCAGCGGTTTTCGACTACTTCTTTTCTGATAGTATTTTGTATGTATGACCCTGGTTTCTCGATCTCTCCAAGAGAAGGAATCTCATATTCCTTAACTAGATTTGTGATCTCAGCGTCAGACATATTATAGATCCTTTCCTTCAGTTTGCCTACAGCTGTATTCTCAAAAGGTATACGTGATTTTGTTTTATCCATTTTTTAACCTCCTTAAAAAGTATCAGTTTATTATGGGCAAAAGCCTCTTTATTCAAAATTTAATCTTTCAATAATTGTAATAAAACAGGAGGTTGAAGCTAATGGCTTTAATCCTCCCAAGGCATTTAGCAAAGGCCCCCTAAATAATAAGCGCTTGTAAACTTCCCTTGAATCACTCAACGATCTCGTAACCCGCGGATTCCAAAGACGGAGAAGCATAAACGAAGAGAATCTCGCACGGAGAATCAAAGGGATTATACAACCAATGGACTGCCCCTCTGGGAACCCAGACAGTATCTCCCTTGACTATTTCAACCTCTTCAGCACCCTCTCCGACACCTCCAATACCTTTGCCTGAAAGAATGTAGAAGATTTCCTCGGCATTTGGGTGAATGTGCTTTTTATGATAAGATGTTTTCGCGTCAAACTTGGCATAACCAAAAGTAAGATTTTTCGCTCCGCCCATCTCCCCATTGACAAGAACACGTCGTAAAGCAAGCTCTTTTTCAGACTTCATGAGGTCTTTAATGGGTTCAATCCTTCCGTCTTCCAGCTTTAGGATGTGCTTCATCTTCCTGTCTCTCTTTTAGATTTCATTAGGATAGACAACGACCTTTATGGCCTCGCCGATCCGTTCAGTGAATACCTTAAAGGCATATTCGACTTGGGCCAAAGGAAATGAATGAGTTGCCAAAGACTTTAAGGATATCTTCCCTCTTGACAACATGGAAACAGCCCTCGCGCAGTTGGCCCATCCCTCTCCCCGTACTGTGTAAATGTGTATATTACGCATGCCTAAAAGTGAAAAATTTACTGCGGACGGCTCTTCAGGATATCCCACCAGCAATATTTTACCCATCCTTTTGGACATGTCAGCGGCCATTTGGGGCCCCTGTGCAACACCCGATGACTCCACGATTAGGTCTGCCCCAATGCCATTGGTTTCTTCCCTTATTACTTTAATAGGGTCTTCTTTATTCACATTGATGATCCGATCAGCACCCATGATCCTGCCAATCTCAAGGCGGCTATCCCTGGTGCCGATTAAGAAAACCCTTTCTGCGCAAAGCGCCTTGGCCACACCTACCGATATGAGGCCTAACGGTCCAGGCCCTACGACTACCACCTGATCTCCCACCACATATCCTCCAATGGTTTGAAAGCCGTAAAGGATACAACCAAGATTTGTGATTAACGAGGCCTCATCGAAGCCAACGGAATCAGGAATCTTATAAACGGTATTCAGATGGTTGACAACATACTGGGCAAATCCCCCATTAGTGGTAAATCCATTGGCACGATGGCCTCTTTGGAGATTTCCGTAATTAAGGCATGCTGTATAGTTTCCGAGCCTGCAGTTTCTGCACCGCATGCATCCCAGGCTTGCCTCCACAGCCACCCGGTCTCCTACCTTAAACTCGTCTACTGTTTCACCCAGAGCTGCCACGGTCCCGGCATATTCATGACCGATAATGAAGGATCCATATGGGGGTTGTGCCTCCCATGGTTTTGCAATGAGGCTAACATCGCTGCTGCAGACAGCACAGGCCTCCACCTTGATCAAGACTTCTTGCGGCCCAGGCGAAGGTGTTTTTACCTCCTTGATTTCCAATTTATTTGGCCCCATCAACACAACGGCCTTCATCTTTTCTGGTATTTCCATATCCTTCCCCCCTTTCATCTAATTTGAAATATCAGTTTTTAGCATATGCTCAAGCATATGCTTTATCGTTAATTCTCCCTTTCTCCTTTAAGGGTCCCTTTGATAGGGCGGAATCTGAAGCTTATATAAGGGACCATCTTGATCCCAGCAGGTAGTGTATTAATACAACTCGCTTTTCGATATAAAATACTAAATCAAAAACAAAATTTATGTCAACTATATATAATATCCATAAGTTTTTATCTACTAATAAGAGATAGAAGGAGAAATGAAAGTGATTGATTGATAAGGATATTTCATTTATAGATAGGATTCATAGAGTGTTGCAATCTGGTGTAGAAGAATTTTTATAAGGGACAATATGATATGCTATTTGGATTGATATAAGAGGGAGAATAGGAGGTATAGATTATGGAGAAAGCAACCTTTGTTTTGCTTGCAATTATAGCTGGAATGAGCAATGGCTTTCAAGCGCCGATAAATGCAGCTCTCGGTAGATATACTGGAGTTGTTGAAAGTTCTTTTATTTCATTTACAGTTGGCGCTTTATCGCTCTTTATCGTAGCAATGGTTATAGGGAAGGGAAGCATTTTAAAATTTACCGAAGCCACACCATACTTATGGACCGGAGGATTTTTAGGGGCGGTTCTTGTAACTATTATGCTGTATGTTGTTACCAAAGTTGGCGCTGCTGTTACGATCAGTTCAGTCATTACCGGCCAAATGGTTGCTGCATTAATCATTGATCAAATTGGTTTTCTTGGAGTTCCTAAAAATCCGATAGATCTCTATCGTATAGGAGGAGTCTTTTTTCTTTTTATTGGAATAAAAATGTTAGTTAAATAGGTATTAGATATTTCCCATTCCCTATAGTTTCATCTACCGGTTAATTAAAAGCAAATTAGAAAGCTCGGTTACAACATAAGTGTATATGTGCCCTTTTGTGGGTAGATGAGAAAGACAAGTCTAAAAAATTGACTTATACTAGCTTTGTCCTTATCGCCCTCTTGAGTCTGAAAGTATGAGAGGTGTAACTTAATATAATATGAGATAAAATAACTTTATTTCGATTCATCCAAATTCACCTCTCGTTGGACTCCTCTTAGCAATAGAACCTTTAGGCAGAGTAGCAAATAAAACATTCGCCAAGAAAGGATTAAATGAAAACATATCTTGACTGTATTCCCTGTTTTTTCAATCAAGCACTTCGTGCAGGACGAATAGCAACAGATGATGAAAGAAAGATAAAAAGAATTTTGGATGAGATAGGAATGGTGCTCAAGGACATTCCTCTTGAAAGCACTCCACCAGAAACTGGAAGGCTAA
>Ga0307427_1001231_pt1 | contig 13564 bp, 23 predicted proteins | sample SalMarWE160190MG_FD_202162 | JGI IMG/M metagenome (GOLD analysis project Ga0307427, IMG submission 202162) | Salt marsh sediment microbial communities from the Plum Island Ecosystem LTER, Massachusetts, United States - WE1603-190 | ecosystem: Environmental > Aquatic > Marine > Intertidal zone >... | reverse complement strand
TCACAAGCATCTGGCGATCTGTTTGTGAATGGATGTGTTAATTCACAAGCATCTGGCGATCTATTTGTGAATGGATATGTTAATTCACAAGCATCTGGCGATAGTTGTAATCTTGTTATTTATGGTCATATTACCCCTGATTTATATATACAAGGACATGATTGTGAATCTGGTATTGTCCATTTATCTATCCGTGGGATTAATATTATTCCTATAGTTTCTGGTGAATTAACCAGATCAATTGATTGGTTTATTCAAACTTCTGATTATTATCCACAACTTATTGGAATATTTAATCAACCGGCTAATGATGTTAATATTCAAATATGGGATATCACTAATAGTCAAAATATATTATTGATGTTGTCGGATGATGAATGTGATCAAATTGGCGATACTGGTAGATGGCGATGGTCAGTAGCAAATTTGCCTATGACTCATACATATGGTAAGCATTATTTTTATGTTATGACATCAGATTTATTAGAAACATTTACTGGACAATTTATATTAAACATACCAGAAAATGCTAAATGGATTCATCCTAATGACAAGAGGGATTATTTGGTGTAAGCTATGTCGATAGTATCAGGTGACAAATTTATCTTTGTGAGTGTTTCAACGGAGATATCCGTTGTGCGCGCACTCTAAGGATAGTTGTGGCAAGTGAAAATGGAAATGTAAATTTCTTTATCAACGGCTTGGAGCCGAGACCTGCTCTTGCGTGTCCTGCACTAGATGCTACAGCATCTATCCAGATTAAAGACTCGCTGATCAGAATTTACCAATCTCGTATCGATGCTCTGATCAACCAGCTTGGGAAAAACGTATATCTTGAGTTTACGCCTATCCGTGAACCATGCCCAAACTGTGATATATAAAGCAGGTGGACCAAGGCCGTTTGCTCGTGGCCGTAAATGTCCGTATTGTAAGGGTCATGGTTTTACTGAGACGCCGGTCAACAAATGCATTAAGTGTCTGATCAAGTGGAATCCAGAAGACGCCAAGGATTATGGCATCGCTGTTACCAAGACTGGCGGGATTGTGCGGCTCAAAACCTATCTGACAGAAGCGGATGATTTGTCAAGAGCGCAGATGGTGATTGTTAACCATGATATTGTCACCCAGATGAAGCTGAAGGTCAAATTGGTCCAGGGACCGATTCCCGTTGGCTTACGGGAGGATAGGTACTGTATCAGTTTTTGGGAATTGATCTAATGGCGATTTTGGTCAGTGTACAACCTACCGCAAATACCATGGCTCAATTGAATAAAGGTGTCAAGCGAGAGGGGTCTCGTATTTGGGCTGGGCGAGCAATGGCTCAGGCTGCTACTATCAGCAAAGAAATCGGTAACATACTGGCGAAAATCTTCAATGAGACTCAAGTAGCAAAAGCTCTGCGCGGGCAAGGTGGGACTGATTTGCCTGCTCATCTAGGTCTAGATGATAGTACGGCTAATTCATTGGCTGATGGGATGGCAGGATTGATCCGGGCTTCTGTTCGCATGATGAGCAAAAGTACTAGCAATGGTGTTGTTGCTGTTCGAATTCAGGCTGTAAAAGACAACTGGGACGAATATCTTGGTCTACCAGGTGCTCAGTATATATCCCGGCCATCCAATATTACGATTCCGGTGGCGAGATGGTTACTTGTCGATCCGAGTATTGACATCGGTCAAGCGGCTTACGATATTGTGTTTAAGGGGGAAGCTGAAAAGTTCGATGTGAGAATTCAGAAAGTTTCTCGTAGTGGACGAGCTATTATGGTTTCTTTACAAACACTTGGTGGTGGTGGTGGATATGTATTACCAGCTATCATATCTGGACAAGCTGGCCAGAACTTTATTGAATACGCATTGGGACAACCCAACGTTGCCGTGAAAGCTGCGACGATACTGATGAAGAGGGTGAGATAGTGAATAATCGTCATTTGACTGCTGAAGAATGCGACTTATTGATACAGTATTATCCTGTCAAGATATATTAGATTTATTCAGGATAGACAATTTGTCGCTATTGTGTCATGCGTGTAATCTTGCCAAGGGATCAAAAGTAGGGTAGTGCTATGCTTAACTTCAAAGGTATAAATGAGGGGGGATTCGGGGGCTACGAATTGACCGATCAGCTTCAGTACAATCTGAAGTGGTTCATTGATTGGGGCCTTTTGAACAGTGGTGCCTATAGTATCTACGAATATGACTCCGAAAGTTGGTATGATGACGATGAGAGCAAGCTTCATTTGGTTCCTGACGAGAGATATGAATATGGTAGAGTATGGGAGGGTGTCGGTCCAAGTTTTGTTTGGGAGAGTGGCATTTCGCTAGGCAGTGGGACAGTTGATCCGTTCCGTGTCTCGGGTGTGTACATCGATGGCGATTTCTATGCGAACGACTCAGAAGGTATCTATGCTCACCACATCGACTACCTGAATGGTCGTGTCATTTTCGACGAACCGAAGAGCGCCGACGACGATATCCGTGCTGAGTATACCCGCCGATCCGTACACGTTGGTTTCGCTGACGAGCCTAATTTTCGCAGGCTGATGCTGAATGCCGTGGAAGAATTTCTCTCTGACGCTTCTACGTCGGGCACGCCGTCCAGAGAACACCAGATTTGGCTACCCAGCATTTTCATCGAGGTGCAGACTGGCAAGCAGCGGGGTTGGCAACTTGGCGGTGGGCAGATAAAAACAAGGTACGTTATTTTTCACATTCTCGCAGATAATCCGCAGGATCGTAACTTGCTGATGGACTGGCTGGATTATCAGACTCGGAGCACATTCTGGATGGCCGATCTGAACAATATTACCTTTCCATTCGATGCGTATGGCGATATTGTCAATGGGGTTACCAATTGGCCTGTTATGGTATCGGCCCATCCCTGGAAGCGTTTGAGAGTCATAGAGGGTACTTCAGCAACACTAAATTCATTGAATTCTCAATTATTCAGGGCTCGTGTGACCTGGGAGATTGAGATCGATTTTGGAAATATATAGTCTGAATTGTCGAAAAATTGGCTGAGTACGGCATTGTCCCAAAGAAAAGCAAAATAGCCAAGGTTCCAGAATCTCTCAAAAACAACAGGTAAAATATCTTCAAATGGTTGTTTTGAGATATCGATTTGCGGTGAATGGGCTATCAAAATAATTCGATTTTTATATTATCAATGCTCTATTTCATTGGACAGGAAACGCAGTGTACTTGGTGTATAATATTATGATGGATAGATTTGGAGAGTGTCCTTTTGTAAAGTGAGGTGGTAAGAAATGAGTTCTAACAATAGGCTATTTTACGCGATCCAGGCACTTGGGTTTGCTGAGCACGACGTAGTTTGCCCAGTTGGTTTTGGTGGTTGTACATTTCCAGGTTCCGGTACGCATCCGTCTGGATTTCGAACAGCACATGGCGTGCAGAGTGTGGGCTTGAATACTACATTTAACCTGGAACAGGTATTCGAGCTTGGTCAGTTAGAGCTTTACGAAAATATTGAGGGTATTCCCGACATTGAGTTGACGGTCCAGAAGGTGCTTGATGGTTATCCATTGTTGTATCATCTTGCCACTCCTGGCGCTACATCGACGACCCTGGTTGGCCGTTCAAACGAGCGATGCTTTGCGGCCCTCAATATCTATCCAGATACATTCGACAATGCGTCGGGAACACCGCTGCAATCGGTTGGCATGTCTGGGATGTACGTTTCCGCGCTGACCTACACGATGAACGTCGAGGGGAGTTCTACGGAAGATGTCACGTTGGTTGGCAACAACAAGGAATGGGTGGCTAGTGGTCTAACTCACTTTGCACCTTCCGTGTTCGACGGTTCTGACGAGCCGATGTCTCTTGCCGCATCTGGTGGTATCGCCCAGCGCGAGAACATCTTGATGGGCTCTGGTTGCGAGATGAGCAATGCTGGAGTTATCACTGGGGCAAGCGGAAGTATCTGGCCCACAGAAATTGATGGCATTGATGCTAATGGGTGGAATCTTGAATCCGAAGATTCCTACAGTGCCCACCTTCAAACTGTTACGGTTTCTACCGACATGGGTCGTGAGGAACTATTCGAGCTTGGTCGTCGTGGCCCATATCACCGGTTCGTTTCGTTCCCGATTGAGGTTACCTGTGCGATTGATACTACATCGTCTGAGGGTGACCTAATTGATGCTCTGGCCGACCCGGTCGGCGGAAGCAACTTGACCAATCAGAAGATTTTTATTTGGGTTGAAGAAGGGACTCGAATTAACCTGGGTGCCAAAAACAAGCTGGCATCCGTGACATATGGCGGTGGTGACGCAGGAGGCGGAAATGTCACCGTGACCTATAACTATTCAAATTTCAACAGCTTACGTATTACTCATACTCAAGACCCTGCTGGCCTAGCTACGTAACCGGCGACACAAGAAGTATTTCAGAAGGAGTGGTTTTCGGACCACTCCTTTTTTTATTTTTTGAGAACAAAGCTAACGGTTACACGTATAATATACATAGAGGGAGATGCGGTTATGGCAACTAATTCAGAAACACTAGCGTATCGCAAAGAACACAATTTATGTCCTCGTGATGGCAGGCCCAATAAACCTGGGCGAAAAATGTGCGAGTATTGTCTGAAGAAGGCGGCTGAAAAGAGTGAAAGACATAGACAAAAGAAGAGACTAAATGGTCTTTGCTTATCTTGTGGTAAAAAGGTTAATAATACCAAGTTTTGTGATGAGTGTAAGAAAAGTGTTGCTAATTCTGCACATAGATCACATATTAAGAGATATGCTACCAGAAAAGCTGAAGGTCAATGTGTTTTCTGCTCTAACCAGGCTGTTCCTGGTAAAACCACTTGCCAGGAATGTGCAGATAGACGGGCTTTTCTTCAGAAAGATAAACGAGACTGTAATTCACGAAGCGGCTTTTGTTCTCAGTGTGGTAAGAATCCGCCAGCAGGAAAAGGTAAAAGATGTCAAATCTGTATAGATAAACGAAACGAATGGTACCAAGGGTCTACAACCCAGAAGAAAGATAAGATAAGGCGAGATGAAAATCGTGAAGCCGTTCTTCAACATTATGGTGGTAAGTGTACTGAGTGTGGCGAATCGGAATCAGCTTATTTAGCGATCGATCATATCGAAGGCGGTGGTAATACTCACAGAAAGAAAATTGGTAAATATGGTTCAGGATTTTTTAAGTGGTTGGTAGATAATGATTTTCCAGAAGGATTTCAAATTTTGTGCCACAACTGTAATATGAAAAAACATTTAAAAGGTGACAAATAAAGGATGTTAGAAAATTCGCGTAAAGAGAAAAGATTGATGAACGGTAAATGCAAAGCTGAATTTGTCAAAGGTTCTTCTTGTCCAATTCATCTTACTATTACTGCTTACTATACTAACGCGCATGCGTAAATTACCAGATCGACCATACATATAAACATAACCAGATCGGCTAGTTGGAGATTGGAAAGATTTTTAAGAGATAAACATGTAATCACTTTTGACACCGAAACAAAACAAAATGACACAATACATTTTCTTAGGTTTAATGATATTTGCGAAATCAAAGTTTATTATACTCGTGGATCATCAAAAACACAACATTCGATATCATATATAGATAATGATCTGGCTGGTGATTTGGCAGATAAGATATTGGCAATAAAATTTACCGAACAAGAATACATAACTAGGAAGCCGAGTCAGCCTATAGACCCCTTAGCTGGTATAAATAAAAAAAGAGACGATATTTTTAGACATATTTTCTAGTTGTTAAATTGTGTATAATAGATATGACGAGAGCAGCGAGCAGGCGTCAAAGTCGACTTACGTCATCCGTGCGCGTCGTTCGCTACCTTAGTGACCGGAGCCGCATCGCGGCTCCTTTATGGCATATTTTTTTCCCGATGATAATATTCTCAATATCTTGTCTTGATCTATTGGCAACCTTATATTTCAATAACACTTGTCGTCATTTTGATGAAGCTAACCCAATAGCAGCTTATGTATGGAATAACCATGGAGACACAGGTCTTATAATTCTGAAATTGACAGCTATTTTGGTGTCTTGCTTCATAATAAACTGGATGCTAATATACAAAAATCGCTCATAGCGCATCGCCATCACAATATTAGGGCTTATGGTATGTTTTTGCTGATCGGCTGGTGGATTTTTTGGTTTTTTTCATGAAACACGGGCCAGAGTTCTACGTATAATAAGATGGCGGCACGGGGTCGCCCTCGATTATGAATTAAAAATAAAATGTGGTGATAAATTTGTTTTTGTCGATATAGATAAGGAATAAGGAGAAAATGCTATGTTGAAGTTATATAAGAATCCAAAGAATGTTGGATGGATGGGTTGGTTTGAAGACAAGAATGGTAACGCCTTGGCATTTGTAACACTTGAAGGTATTATTGTCCCATCTCCAGTTTAAGCATGTTCAATGGGGGCGAAAGGTATCGATAGGATCAGGGAAGATTGTGCGGCGTGTCGAGGTTGTCAGTGGGCCTTGTAAAACAACTGGCAAAGTTGAAAATAGCCATCATTGATGCTGCCAAGAAAATCCGTGGGATCGAGCTAGACTGATGAGAACACTGATCGACGCTGAACGTCTCCAGGCCAGGATTTCGGACATGGCTTTGGAGATTGATTCGTACTATCGGGGGCAGGACTGGTATCGAACGACACAGGAGCCAGTTGTGGTGATTGGTGTGTTGGCTGGTGCCATATTTTTTATGGCTGACTTGGTGCGGAAATTGTCAATCAGGACTAAGCTAGATTTTGCTAGGGTGTTAACATATTCAGAGAAAGCAACAACAGTACAGCAACCTAAGATCATTTATCCACCGGCTAGTCGTTTGCACGATGCTCATATACTATTGATTGACGATATACTAGATACTGGTAGAACTATCGGTGCTTTGAGAACGCATTTGGCATGGCCGTACCCGGAAGATATCAAGACAGCGGTATTGTTGAGGAAACCAGATAAGGTGCCGCCCGACATAACAGCAGAGTTTGTTGGATTCGATGTTCCAGACGAATGGGTGGCTGGTTATGGAATGGATGATCGGCATGGACGACGGAGAGAAGTACAGTACATCTTTATAGATGAAGATTGACTGTATGTAAAAATCTGGAAAGGTATTGGTGAATAGAATGGATTTAAACAAGATTAAGGCTAGAGTTGACGCAATTAGTCGTTCTACTGGTATCAAAAATTCAAAGGTGCTAGTGGCTGAATTGTGTGGTGTGATAAAGAGTCTGATCGGAGAGATTGAAAAAATTAAAAATCCTCCGATGACAATTTTGTCAACTTTGGAAGACATGCCCAGGAATTTGCCGGAAGATTTTGGGTGTCCGATACAAACTGAACCATTTGAATTGCCACCTATTTCGGGACAGCCGAGGGTGTCGCCGCCGAAACGGTGCGAAGGGAATGTAGGAGACGCAGAGTAATTAACAATTATATCAAGATACAACCATCCAACGGTATAATGCGAGATAAGGATGGTAGAATAGCAGCTTTGATTTGGATATTTAGACACGATGTTGTTGTCGAAGATCGACGTTGGTTCAAAAATCCAAATGTTACAGATGGCTCTTATTTATGTGTTGAAGTTGGCTCCGACAACATTCCAGTAAATTGCAAGAAAGTATTTACTAATTTTGATAGACCGAATGAGTGGTTCACTCTTGAAGACGAAGCTATTCTTGTTAGTAACAAGACAGACATACAATTAGGCAGTGAGATTCTTAAGGATATATTGCTTGGAGATATAAAATAATGTTCGAGATTTCAGAGCACACATGCGATGTTGTTGAAGTCAAGCTGATGCCACACCCCAACGCTGATGCTTTGAGTTTGGTTCGGGTAGGTGATTTTCAGTGCGTTGTGCGCACAGATGATTGGAATGACGGTGATCTTGCGGTCTATATAGAGCCGGACAGCATTGTACCAGAGACCAAGGAATTTGAGTTTCTGGGCAAGCATCGCAGGGTCAAGGCCCGGAAGCTGAGGGGCGAATGGTCTGTCGGCCTATTGATTCCTGCGCCCACAGGGGCTAAGATCGGCGATGACTATATGGAACAATTAGGAATTGTTCATTACGAACCACAAATACACAGCCATTTTTCTACTGGTGGTGAAAATGTTGGATCACCACCTGGGTTTTTTCCAATATATGATGTGATGAATTTCAGAAAATATTCCATGATCTTTAATGACGGCGAAGAGATTGTTGCAACAGAAAAAACTCACGGAACATCTAGTCGCTATGCATGTATAAACGACACTCTATATGTTGGTTCTAGACGCAATTGGAAGAAAGAAGATCAAAATAATTTGTGGTGGAAAGCATTAGCTAATTATGACGTTCTGAAGGCATAGCTTAGACACCACCAAGACCTGTCTGTATATGGAGAGGTTTTTGGACAAGTACAAAACTTAAAATATGGTGCAACAAAGGGTGAAATATATTTTGCTGCGTTTGATATACTTAGGGGCAATCAGTGGCTAGATTTCGACGAAGCACATGATATTGGTGCCCCATTGCCCTGGGTTCCACTCGTTTATCGCGGTCCTTTCGATAAAGACAAAATACTTGCATTGGCGGAAGGAGATAGTTTGCACCCCAATGCGCAAAATATAAGGGAGGGAATTGTGGTGAAACCAGTGCATGAAAGGACTGATCCACAACTTGGACGTGTTCAGTTGAAGGTTGTTAGTAACGAATATTTAAGCAACAGTTGAAGGGAAATATTATGCCAGGAAAAGATGGAACTGGTCCGAATGGGGATGGACCGAAGAAAAACAATACTGGAATCCCTACGCCGCGTAGAAGGAAAGTCGTCGGTCCTATATCAAATCCGGGGAAACAAGGTGATGGAACCCGTCCTGTTCGACGGAAACAGATACCTTAGTAAAAATTAAGAAATATCTGATGAATAATTCCCCCAAGGTAATATCTAGTGTTTGCAATAGTGATGAAGAAGTTTTGAGAAATGTAAGTCATTTATTTCTAAATGATAAGCCATTTGATCTTGATCCCACATACTCTAAGGGTAATTTTTATTCCAATTTTCCTGAGCCAATTTACAAATTTGACTTACATCCACAAAGTGAAGAAGTTGTTCAAGCAAATGTATTACATCTACCATTACCGAATATTAGTATTCACAGTATCGTTTTTGATCCTCCATTTTGCTTTGGTTCCCATGGTAAAACAAAAAATAATATTATGGCAAAAAGATTTACTATGTTTGATAGTTTCGATGAATTAAAGCAAATGTATATCGGAGCCCTTCAGGAATTCCATAGAGTGTTGGATAAAAACGGAATAGTTGTATTCAAATGCCAGGATTATACTGATTCGAAAACAACATTGACGCATTGTTTGGTACATAATTGGGCTATTGATTGTGGTTTTTATGTTAAAGATTTATTTATATTAATAGCTAAACATAGAATATTTAATGGTACTTTGGTACAGAGACATTCTAGAAAATTCCACAGCTATTACTTGGTACTAGAAAAAAGGAAAAAATAATGCCATACATTAAACAAAAGGATCGTAAGAAATATGATACTTATATTGTGGGAATAATATGAAAATTAAACCTTTGTTTGCATGGTATGATTTCTGGATTGGTATATATTGGGATAGACAAAATAAAACTCTCTATATAATGCCAATTCCCATGTTCGGTATAAAGATTTTATATCACAACCATTTTGTACAGAATGTGGGAACAGTTGTATAAACGCATGGATGACTAATCAATCAACTATTTGTTTTGGATGTTACAGAGGGAGATAGAAATGCCATATATTCCTGAACGCAAATGTGATGATGAAGAGAACAGACAGTGCATATCTCTTGAAAAAGCTGGGAAAATGTTAGATAAAACATCAGATGCGATAGAAAAGGGGCAACCTTCAGAGTACATAGAAGCCTATCTTCATGATGCTATACAAGCAATGACTGAGTTTGTCGAAACACATAAATTTATAGAAGGCCGTAGATAGATGCCCCAAAACCATACTGATATGGAGAGCAACTAATGCCATACATCCTAAAGAGGAAACGCAAGAAATACGACCATCTGATCGATTTGTTGGCCCACATACTGAACACACAGGTTAACAGCGATGAACTATCGGGAGAAATGAACTACATCCTGTTTCGTCTGGCAAGGCTGCTGTGTGATGATGAGTTGGGTGGAAAGCGTGGATATGCCAGAATGGCTGTGGTGTCCTCTGCGATGGCGGAAGCTCAAGCAGAATTTCGTCGCCGTGTGATGGCACCTTATGAAGACGAGAAAATCCAGATTACTGGAGATGTGGAATTATAATATTAATACAATGTTGTATGGCTTTGATTATTTATATTGCTGTCATATTATTAATAGCGTATAAATATCCAGATAGATAATTTTTGGATTCGAAAGGAAACTAATGGTGCGGAGAATAGCTTAAATGGTAAAGCGATCTGAACCTCGACTCATTCGGGTAGTAGGATGTTTGTGGGTTCAAATCCCACCTCTCCTGTCTGACTCTTGGCGACACAAGAGAGAGCATGAGAGAATCGCTTGCGATTCTCAAGAAATTGTGCCGAAACCGATGTCGTGGTAGTTAGCGGTGAATGCCGGAATAGTGACCTCCGAACGGAGTGAGAGGCTCGTATTGGCGACGGTGGTGCCGAATTGTTAGGGCGGCACACGGCAGGTAGTCGGCTGTACGGCGGGGTGTTCCCAATGAACCGCCAGGCCCGAACGTTTGGACCCAGGGCAAAAGTCAGTGACAGGGAACTGCTGGATCGAATCCAGCCCGTCGCCATTAGTTCAGTGAGGCAAAGGGAGAAGAAAGATGTTGCGGGTAATACAAGGTTCTGATGAAGCTGAAGTTCGATTCGACCACAAGTTTTGTCGGCCAGACGAGATCGAGGAGTTGACCGGTATTTGCGTTGATGAAGACCGTAGGTGTACGTTGGCTACGCTCCGATTGAACGGATCGGTCATTAGTCGTGGAATGGCCGTATGCCATCCGGCTGACAACTTCTGTCGGGCTACAGGCAGGAAAAGGGCTTTGGTTTATACGATCCACCCTTTTGACAAAAAATTCCGCGCCGCTATTTGGCGTGAATACGAAGCCAAATGTGGTTTCTAGGAGAAAATAGTCATACACTCAGATGATGCCAAGAAAATAAAGTGTGACCGTTGCGGAGCCGTTATTGGTCTGTATCGATATTCGTACGGTTGGCGATGCCTACAATATATCTGGAACGAGCGCGAAAACTTGATCGAGTGGGCTAGGTGCTTGTTGAATGGTATCGATTACACGACCGCAGCCAATACTGATAGGCAGGCCATTGTAGTTTCCCGTCGAACGATGGACGCTCTGGCAGAAATTGTCCGTGAGGTTACCGCCACAGGTGTATAATCTATGAGTCAGAGCAAAAAGAATCGCAAGCAGCGACGGCGACCCCAGGAGTGTGAACGCGCGAAGCCTGAGCTACCCGATCAAGAGGTGCTTGATTCTATAGGTAGTCCAAACGTCTGGACTCCAAAAGCCGAAGATGCTTGGCTCAAAGAGCTTCGCAAGATATCGGCAGGGGAAATCTATCGGAAATTTCCGCCGATGAGAAAACCTAAAAATGTAGGCAAAAGAGGTAAGAGTTCTGGATAGGGAATTCAGATGAGTAGGATTTCTTGTGCATTTTTTTTTACAGTGTGCCTGTTGATGACCAGTGGGTGTCGTTTGTTGGAATCCGCAGTGAGTGATGTTCAGGGATGGGATATCTCAGCTTGTGTGGACGGATTCGGGACATGCTGGGAACTTTGGAGAGATAACGCAGACAAATTCGATGATGGATTTGTTGAGGCTATGGAGAATCTACCGTGAAGCAGAATAAAGTAACAATTGATGGTGGTCAAATCTGTCATGATCGTATGGGCGTAGTCAAGAGGGTGGTTGAGATATTGGTATCGCAGGTACCAGAAAATTTCGACTGGACCAAGCACAATCTGGTTATGACCATTACCCCAAAGACCCAGGAGGGGGTCAAATAATTCGTCTCGTGGCCGCTGTGCCCTTTTCCTGTCTGGCCTGGGGGTCTAAGACCCCAAAACACCACACGGCTCTCTGAATGGCTAAGATCATATTTTCGGAGACTATATATGTCTAGTTCATCCGAAATCTGGAAAGATGTGGTTGGATACGAAGGTATTTATAAGGTTTCGAGTTTTGGCAAAGTCAAAAGAATAAAGGCTAGCCAGGGGACATCTGAAGGCAAGATTTTGAAACCAATAAGAAATGTCCAGACAAAATATTTATGTGTTGGCCTTTGTTCTCATGGGATTAAACAAAAGAATAAGACCATTCATCGTCTAGTCTTAGAGGCATTTATCGGACCTGGAATTGGTCTAGAAACCAGACATCTAGATGGGAATGTTAATAATAACAAATTATCTAATCTATCATACGGGACACATGGAGAAAATATGAAGGATCGTACATTGCACGGGAGACATTTCCAGTCTGTTGTGGATAATCGCGGAACAAAACATGGCTTGTCAAAATTAACCGATGATGATGTGATCAAAATTAAGACGCTACTTAATAATGGACGTATTTCTCAAAAGGAAATCGCTGCTTTATTTGATATTCATCAAGTGACAATATCGAAAATAAAATTAGGAAAACTTTGGAAACATTTGGGGTGATTTTATGGTTGATTGGAGCGCAGAAATTTTCCGGGCTCTCAAAATAACAACAGCTATTATAAGAAAAGATGGTCCATCTGCTCGGCCATGGTGTGTTTATTCAGAGAAGACTGGTCGGAAGTTTGGTTGCTATTCGACCCGTAAACAAGCTGAAAAAAGATTGAAACAAATTGAAATGTTCCGTCATATTAAAAAGGAGAAAAAAAATGCTTAATTTTCCGAAGTGGTTTCAACCGAATTTTATATTTAGATATATTATTGGTGCTGTTTTTGTTGGTGGCGGAATCGTCTGGTTATTGACGTTGTTGTTCTAGTTCTCTGCCAGTGGCAGATAACCCATAAAGGTCTGACCGCTAGACCAGCTTGGCGAAATAGCGATATTTTTTTGAAACAAACATCCGACTTTTGGGTATAATAAGAGTATAGGAGAAATGACCTATGTTGATTTTGTGTAGATTATATGTACCGTCCAGCTGGAAAGATGCACTAAATTTTGACGACGAGGTTGCGGTTGAGTTTAGGATCGCCGCAGGGGAATCCATTGAGCAGGTATACAGCCGTGGGCAGTTTATGGACGACACGTTGCCAGACATGGACGACGATATCGAAGTGCATATTTTTGCGTGGCGGCGTCACCCTAAGCCCAAAGACGTTCGAAAGTTCCTGACCGCCGAGGAAATCCAGCATGGATTTAAGGGATTCAGAGAAGCGATCGAACGGCGAAGCTGCGAGTGAATCGCGTACTCTCAGAGGTACTCAGCTTGCCCACCATGTGTGGATGGAGTAACGGTGTCGTTTTCCGGGGGTGACACCAGTTTTTTCATTTTTTGTCGAACAAACGGGTGAGTTTGGGGTATAATGAT
>Ga0307427_1001227_pt1 | contig 13580 bp, 9 predicted proteins | sample SalMarWE160190MG_FD_202162 | JGI IMG/M metagenome (GOLD analysis project Ga0307427, IMG submission 202162) | Salt marsh sediment microbial communities from the Plum Island Ecosystem LTER, Massachusetts, United States - WE1603-190 | ecosystem: Environmental > Aquatic > Marine > Intertidal zone >... | reverse complement strand
TGGTCGAATCACGAAATTGAATGACTCTATTGCTACTTTTTCAGGCCCAGGGTTTGGCAGCTCCCAGCACATCGCAAGCATTATACTTACCTTGATGAAACACGATCCGAATTTCCGATCGGTAATGAACATCCGATTCTCAGAAGAAATTATTCGAATATGCGAGCGTGTCGGTTTACAGGTCCGCAGCTTTGACAGGGCGGATGAGCCTGCACAGATAAAAAAACAAGAGGGTTCCTCGCTGGAATGGGGCACACAAGAAGTACTAAAGCAAGGTGAGATCCCGGATATTATCTTTGACAGGGGGGACGTAGGCAAAGAACCTATGGTGCGGGTTATTGGTAAAAATCCCGGCGAAGTAGGGCGAAAGGTGCTCAAGATCAAAAAGGGGATGGGTTTTTAAAGAGCTTTCGCTTCTTCCATGCCGATGGAACCTGAAGATCAGGTTAAAAAAAGCGTTAGCTATTACGTTATTGAAGTATGGAATGATGCCCAAAGTATTTTTGTTATCATTGGCAAACGGCAAACATCTTCAGAAAGGAGGAATGTATCATGACAGTCAATGAAATCGTGATTACCAAAGCGATTATCGATCGATTCTCTCAAAAATTCATGGAGTATACCGAGGTTGATACTGCTATTGTCGGAGCAGGACCCTCGGGTCTCATTGCTGCATACTTTCTGGCCAAGGCCGGGCAAAAAGTGGCTATCTTTGAACGGGAGCTCAGCATAGGCGGCGGCATGTGGGGGGGCGGCATGATGTTTAACGAGATTGTGGTCCAGACAGAAGCAAAAGAGCTCCTTGAAATGTTTGGAATCAACACAAGGGAATATGAACCAGGCTACTATACAGCTGATGCCGTTGAGTGCGTGACCACAATCTGCTCCAATGCCCTAAAGGCAGGGGCAAAGATCTTCAATTGCATGAGTGCGGAAGACGTCATTATCCGTGAAGATCTAGTAACGGGCCTTGTACTGACCTGGTCGGCGGTAGAAACGGCGGGAATGCATGTCGATCCCCTTTCGATTGCTGCACACGATGTGATCGATGCAACAGGCCATGCCACTGAAGTGATCCGGCTCATTGAAAAAAAGGCTGACATTGCACTGAATACAGAAACCGGAAAGATCATGGGGGAACGCTCTATGTGGGCCGAAAAGGCGGAACAATTAACGCTGGAAAATACCAAGGAAATCTGTCCCGGTGTATGGGTGAGCGGCATGGCAGCCAATGCCGCATTTGGCGGCCCCCGAATGGGTCCGATCTTTGGCGGGATGCTCCTTTCCGGGAATAAGGTTGCTGAATTGATTATTTCGAAAGAGGAATCAGCATTTGGTACCTCTGCCGAGGATTTTGATGTCTGGTTTAGGAAGAATAAAGCGATATTCGAGTCTGAACTGCTGGCCCAAAGATATTTTATTGCCGATCCAGAGCACAGCCTAAGCATTGGCTGTGGAACCGGAATATTCGACGAACGGCTCGGCATCACATTGGGCGTAGAACCTTCGGAGGATATGGCAAAAATTGCCCGAAAACGGGGCATGAAAATAGATGTGGGCACAGCGGAAGATATTCCTTACCAAGATGGAACAGTTAAGAGGGTGCTGCTGGGCACAATCCTCAGCTATGTGAAGGACCGCAAAAAAGCCGTCACTGAGGCCTACAGAATCTTACAGCCCGGCGGTTATATTGTGGTATCGTTTCTGGCACGGGAAGGGTCGTATACAATGCTCTATGATTTGGGCTCGCTGCGAGGGGAATATGACCCAGAAACCGTCCCAAGAGACCCCTATCCACTGAAGTTTGTGAAAGGAACTCACTGGTGCTCGGTAAGCGAGGTAACAAATTTGTTGCAGGAAGCAGGGTTTGTTGAACTGAAGTATGTCCAAACCTTAACACACCATCCAAAATATTCCAATGAGGAGATCGAACAACCTCAAGAGGGATATGATAAGGGCGATTATATAGTAGTTCAAGGGAGGAAGCCATGAGTATTTCAGAAAGATTACATAAAGATACAGAGCAGGTATGGAACAAGATCATCGCGCACCCCTTTGTGGTCGAACTCTATCAGGGTAGCCTGCCGATGGAGAAGTTCAAAACGTATATTCTTCAGGACTATTCTTATCTTGTTGATGCAATCAAGAATTTCAGCATTATTGCCTCACGGGCACAATCGGTAGATGTTATGCGAGAGACCGTTGAAATTGCCCACTTAGAAGCGACAGGAGAGTTCCAGGGTTATGAAAATTTTCTTCATACGCTGGGCTATACGCTTGACGATGCTATGCAGGTTGAGCCTTTCCCAGTGAATCTTTCATACAGGGGCTTTTTGCTGACTACAAGCTCAATGGGCGCCTCACAGGAGGCACTTGTGTCTGTGCTGCCATGCTTCTGGTCCTATCTTGACATTGCGCTCTATCATCAAGATGCCCTGAGCAGCAACCCGAATAAGATTTACTCTGATTGGGCATCCGTCTATTTATCCAAGGAGTACGCCCAGCTGGTTGAAAAACTGAGGCGGCTTGTCGATCTGACAGGTGATGATTTCTCCTATGAAAAACTGAGATCTCTCTTTCTCACGGCCAGCCGATATGAATATATGTATTGGGATGCGGCTTATAACCTCGAGTCATGGCCCGTTTAAACTATGCAGATTAATCCGTTGTTGACTCCGGTATCGTGGAGCTAGAAATCCTGCTTATTCAGAAAATCGGGAGCCGGTAGAGTATCCCCTCCATTGTGAACACTCGTCATGCTTGTTGTGCGCTCTGATTATACCTCCTATGAGATTAGCAAGCGCTTACCCGGCTAGAAAGGTGGCCTGAGCACCCCCTGTTCCGTGATTATGGCAGAGATATAGCCAGCAGGGGTGATGTCAAAGGCGGGGTTAAAGGCAGACAGGCCTTCAGGGCCAAGTTTTTGCCCTGCCAAGGTGACTACCTCCTTCGGGTCCCTTTCCTCAATGGGGATCTGATCGCCTTCCTCTAAAGTAAGGTCAAAGGTTGAAAGGGGCGCTGCAACGTAAAAAGGGATATGATTCTCCTTCGCAAGCACGGCCAATTGATAGGAACCAATCTTGTTTGCCGTATCTCCATTTGAGGCTATTCGATCAGCGCCAGTTATTACTAAATCTATCATCTTTTTTCGCATGAAATAACCTGCTGCACTATCGACTATTACTGTGGCTGGGATATGTTCTTCTATTAGTTCAAATGCTGTGAGGCGAATGCCTTGAAGCAATGGCCGTGTTTCGTCAACGATTACGTGGATATCTTTCCCGGCCGTATGAGCTGCCCTAATCACGCCCAAAGCAGTACCATACCCACCTGTCGCTAAGGCTCCAGCATTACAGTGGGTAAGTATCGTTGCGTTATCTGGAATAAGTTGTAGGCCATTTTGTCCGATTTGATGATTTATCTCAATATCCCTCTCTAAAATAATCTGGGATTCCTTTCTAAGGGCTTCTTTAATCTCCTCTACAGTATTATGATTCATTGTCTCCACAACCCCTATCATTTTCTCAACTGCCCATCTCAGGTTAGCTGCCGTGGGCCTCGCCAATTTCATTTGCCAGGCCATTTCTAAAAATCTTCTCTTAAAGGCTTCGTAGTTGTTTGTCTTAATAGTGCAAGAACCTAATGCAAGACCCATAGACGAAGCCACACCAATAGCTGGCGCACCTCTTATAGCCATTTCTCTTATCGCAGTAATAACATTCTGAACTGTCCGGCAGACAAGCCATTCTTTTTTTCCGGGGAGCTTTCGCTGATCAATAATGTAGATACAGTTATTGTCCCATTTTATTGTCGGAATCATGGTAGAAACCAGTATACGTTCAGGTATTGCGGCAGATCAGGTTCCAGGAAAAACAAAGGGTCTGGAGTTTGTTGAGTTCACTTTAGGCACTCATAACTTTAGGCACTTTAGGCACTTAGTATTGATAACATCACCCTATTCCATGCCTCAGGACCATTTCCCTCTAAAGTAATGAGATCAGGATGAGCAAGACCATTTATATGTATGCCATCTCTACCCTGCATTAAAACAGCCTTGTCCACCACCTTTAACATGGATATATCATTTGGGCTGTCTCCAAGTGCAATAGAAAAAGTTGGTCCCTTTAGCTGTCTATAAATATCCAGAACTGTCTCTACAGCTCTGCCCTTATTTCCGCCAAGAAATAGATGAATAAAACGCCCTCCATGAACACAATCAAGGCCATACTGTGCCGCTTTCTTGCAAAATATCTCCTTATCATCAAGAGGGTCTTGTAACATTATAGGTTCATCAAACTCTCTTTTAGATGCAAGGAGAGCATGCTCTAAGGTGAGGCCAGTTAAAGAAGCAATCTCTTGAACAGGCATCTCCGAAAAACCTCTGAAGTTAAAATCCCGCTTTAATTTTCTGCTTCTCTTGAGCACCTCCTTAATCGGTCCTCCTATAAAGAGTGCATAAAAACCAACGACACTCTTATAAGAATATTCTTTCTCTAATGCAAAAGATGTTGGAAAAAATATGCCCCCACCGTTTTCTGCTATAAAGGGGCTTTCAAGAGACAATAATTCCCTAAAAAATTCAATCTCGGCTCGGGTCTTACTGCTTACCAAGATAAGAGGGATTTTCCGTGAATGAATAATTTCCAGGGCAGGTATCGCTGGGCTGAAATCGTAGGTTTGATCATCTAATAGGGTGCCATCTAGGTCTGTGAATATCAATGTCTGAGGTTGGGGTTTTTTTAATCTGTCACGCATATCATTGCATAAATCGCTCTTTAACACCTGGCCCAGACCTGGTTTAGCAGTTCTTTCCATAGAATCTCTGGGCATAGTATTTATTAGAACCGTTTTAAAGAGCACGTTACGTCGCACCAGGGCAGGCTTGAATCCCGATTTTATCGGGAAACACTGGAACTTTGAACCTTTCTTAGTAGTTACAATCTATCAGTCTGTGTAGAAATTTGTCAATCAAATTATCCCTCGTGTGCGTGTCTTCTTGACTTTAATGGCTATTTACCATATATGGTTAACTTAATGTAAGCAATACTAATTAAAAATTGTTTCTGATAAATACAAAAACTAAAACCTATAATACCTTATATAAGAGATAGTGAATGAATAAAAGATTTACGTTGTTGTTTTCGATAAATCCCTTCTCTATCACAATCTATCTTACATTGTTGATCATTTTTGTGTTCATGTTTATAGAACCAGTACTGCTTGAGATCGTTGAGCTTAAAACCCTGGATCTGAGATTTAAATCCAGAGGAACCATGAAACCTCATGATGCTGTTGTTCTTGCTGTTATAGATGAAAAGAGCCTTAATGAAGAGGGAAGATGGCCATGGCCGCGCTCCAAGATTGCTAAGCTTATTGACTATCTCTCGAATGATGGGGCAAAAGTCATAGGTTTCGATATCGGCTTCCTTGAGCCTGATGAGAATACCAATCTTAAGCTTATTGACCAATTCGAACAAAAGGTTGAGTCCTTACAATTAAAAGATGGTGGAATAAAGGAATTTATTCAGGAGAGCAAACTCAGGGCGGACAATGATCTCATTCTTGCAAATGCAATCAGAAAATCTCAGGCTAAAATAGTTCTTGGGCATTTCTTTTACACGAATCAAAGCGCTCTCAACTATGAGATTGAACAGAAAGATATAGAGAGGCAACTTCAAAGGATCAACAATTCCAAATATCCTTTGATTATGTATGATGATCCACAGGGCATGGCGATAGATCCGTTTATTAGTGCCTATATCCCTGAAGCCAATATTGACATATTGAGTCAGGCCGCTGACTCCTCGGGCTATTTTAATACGGTGGCTGATAAAGACAACGTTGTCCGGTGGATGCCACTAGTTTTCAAATGTGGCCGGGATATTTATGCCCCCCTTTCCATCAAGTCTGTCTGGCATTATCTTGACCAACCTCAGTTGATGGTCGAAGTGGCAAATTACGGCATTCGAGGAATCAGGATGGGGGAGGGTTTTATTCCAACATACGAAGATGGCAATATGCTCATAAACTACTTAGGCCCTGAAAAGACATTCCCACATTACTCTTTAAGCGATATAATCCAGGGAAATATCCCACAAGGGACATTCAAGGATAAGATCATAACGGTAGGGGCCACTGCCATCGCGATCTACGATACACTAAGCACCCCCTTTTCCAGTTTAGGGGAATATCCAGGCCTTGAAATCCATGCTACCGTCATAAATAATATCATTACCAACAATTTCTTAAAAAAACCCGAATGGACTACACTATTTGATGCACTGGCCATCATTATTATTGGATTATTTACTGGTGTGGTTGTTCGACGAGTGGGTGCGCTGAAAGGAATACTTTTTTCCTCTGTACTATTTATACTCTATATATTGATAAGCTATTGGCTTTTTATGTATTGGGGTATTTGGGTCACTATCATCTACCCCCTGCTTACCCTTGTTCTCGTCTATATCTCCCTTACAGTATATCGTTATTTAACCGAAGAAAGGGAGCGGAAAAAAATTAAGGGCGCCTTTACCTATTATCTCTCCTCTGATGTGATTAATGAGATTTTAAAAGACCCTGAAAAATTGAAGCTGGGTGGTGACAGAAAAGATCTTTCAGTCCTTTTTTCAGATATCAGGGGATTTACTACTATTGCTGAAGGACTAACCCCGGAAGAGGTGGTGCACCTATTAAACGAATATCTCACCGTTATGACAGACATTGTCATAAAAAATAATGGCCTCCTGGATAAATATATGGGGGATGCCATAATGGCCTTGTACGGAGCTCCCCTTGATTTGCCAGATCATCCCTCCAGGGCATGCCATTCGGCCCTTGAGATGATGACTGAGCTCGAGAGACTTAATCAAAAGTGGATTGCTGAAGGTAAACATCCTATAGATATTGGTATCGGCATAAACACTGGTCCCATGATAGTTGGCAATATGGGATCGATCGAGAGATTTGATTTTACTGCCATGGGTGACTCAGTTAATCTTGGCTCCAGGCTGGAAGGTGCAAATAAAAGCTACAAAACCAATATAATAATTAGTGAATTTACCTTTGAGAGGGTAAAAAACGACTTTACTTGTATGGAGCTGGATTCAGTCAGGGTCAAGGGGAAAAAACGGCCAGTAAGGATATACAGCTTGGTAGGATATAAAAATCTCTCTAGCATACAGGAAGAGGTTATTAACAAATTCAATCAGGGGATAGCCTTTTACAAAAAGAAAAAATGGGATAAAGCAATCCATATCTTTGAAAATATTACCGCCATGGATCCCGATCTATATGCTGCACAAGTCTACATTGACCGATGTTTTGATCTCAAAAAAAATCCGCCACCTGCCGACTGGGATGGAGTTTATACTATGACCACCAAATAGCAAATCTCAGCAATCTTCCCCTATTCTTCTACCTTCTTTTTACGATGCTGGATATAGGCATTGCGTAACGCCACGTAAGGGTCGATCGCAGCTTCCTTGAGAGATTCGTAATCCCCTATCTTAAATGAAGTCTCGTTCACAGTCTCAACAGCCCTAATCTCCAGATATGCTTCAGTGGGATCCACATATGAGACAGGATTTAAGAACCAATCTCCGACCATCCCTATGGAGTCACGTATAGTAGAGGGACCCAGAATAGGCCACACTATATAAAACCCATTGCCGATCCCATAACTTCCAAGGGTCTGACCCAGGTCTTCCTCGCTGGGATTCAACTCAGGCCACCTTTTGGCAGGGTTTCCAAATCCAAGGACTCCCACAGTGCTGTTTATAAGAAACCTGGATAATTCTGCGCTCGCTACGCGCCCCTTTCCCTGCAAAAGGCAGCTGACCATTCTGATGGGCATGGTAATGTTACGGAAGAAATTTTTTACACCACTCCTGACAGGAGTGGGTATCACAGCCCTGTATCCCCTTGAAAGGGGCTTTAAAAGCCAAAAGTAGAGCTTGTCGTTGAAATGGAACATGGCCCGGTTCAAAGGGGATAGGGGGTCTGCCACATGCACCACCTCTTCTTTGGTATCTTCATCGAAAAAAGCCAGGCTCTCATCGGGAGAATCCTCTTCAACCTCACCTTGTTTTGTTTGGGTCTGGTTTAATGCGAATACAGTTGTTTCCTGGTTATAATGACCTGCCCGACATCCCTGCCCGACATCTGGCAGGCGGGCGGCAGGCGGGTATGATGTATCTAGCGGGGCGGAGGAAGGGATGACATGGTTTCTATAGGCACACCCAACTAAAGAAAAAGTGAGAAGGAGGAAAACAAATAGTAGATGTTTCAATTGATTTTCTATCCCTTTTAGCATCTTTCTGTTTCTTTTCTGTAGCAAGAAGGATAGGGAATTGATGGTTTTGTGTCAAGCGCAAATCATCCACCGCAGGCGGATTGTGTTTTAAAACTTCTTGTCAAATTAGTGTGGGATACGTTTTTGAAACACTTATGCCGTTTCTTTGCGCCTTTTCTGTTGACACTCAAATGCCTTTACCCTATACTTTTTTCCGCCAGGATCGTGTTCCTATCAAAGAGCCAAACATGAAAAGCCTTACTTCATTTTAAGGGCTCAAGCACCAAATTCTTTAATCGGACACGAGAAGATAAATTCCCTAAATCACATTAAATCAGAAAATCAATCAAACATGATGAATGGTTTTTCAAAGCTCTATAACAAAATCGTTTTAGGGCATCCCAAAGTTGTACTTATAGTGCTTTTATTGTTGCTTTCGTTTTTTTCATACCATGCGAAAGACTTTAAACTCGATGCCTCTCCTGACACCCTCCTTCTCGAAGATGATAAGGACTTAAAGATATTCCGTAAGATTAATTCCCGTTACAAAACCAGGGAATTCTTCATGGTAACGTTTACTCCCTATGAGGATTTATTCTCCGAAGGATCATTAGAGATTTTAAAAAAGTTACGGGAAGAATTAAAGTTATTAGAGAGGGTTGATTCGGTAGCAACCCTCCTTGATATTCCGCTTTTAGGTGCTCCCGGCCTAGAGCTCTCAAAAATGACAGACGAAACCGTCGAGAGCCTGGAAGATCCCGGTGTTGACATCCAAGAGGCAAAAAAGGAGATACTGGAAAGCCCGATTTATAACGAATTGATTTTAAGCAACGACGGCCAAACCACCGCCTTGGTCGTGTACATGAAACACGACCCTTATTTCTCAGAGCTTGCTGAAAAAAGGACTCAGCTTCTGGCAAAAAAGAAGACACAAACACTCAGTGAAAACGAGCAATCTCAATTAGCAACCTATATGGCTGAGTATGAGGATTACTATGCCAAGTATAATAGAGAGCGGCATCAGGACATCGAGAGGATTCGATCGATTCTGCGCCCCTATAAGAAATACGCTGAAATACATCTTGGCGGTGTCCCAATGGTCGCCGATGACATGATCACATTCATCAAAAGCGATCTGGTGGTATTCGGTTTTGGTGTGTTCATCTTCATAGTCGTAACCCTCGCCATTCTGTTCCGCGAAATACGATGGGTAATCTTGCCGCTGCTGAGCTGCTTTTATGCGGTTCTCGTCATGATTGGAGTGCTCGGTTTTTTAAACTGGAAAGTGACTGTCATATCCTCAAATTTCATCTCCTTGATGCTGATACTTACCATGTCGATGAACATTCACCTGTCTGTTCGCTACCGGCAGCTTTGTAACGATATGGCCTCAGAGCGTCAGCTCGACATTGTATACACCACCGCCAAAAAAATGGTGTGGCCGTGCCTCTATGCCGCCTTAACCACAATCTTGGCCTTCAGCTCATTAGTATTCAGCGGCATTCGACCTGTCATTGATTTTGGATGGATGATGGCCATAGGTCTGTGCGTAACCTTTCTCACCTCATTTTTGCTGTTCCCTTCTATTTTACTGTTACTCAAAAAATCCAGTCCCTCGATTACTCGGAGAGGACAGTTTTTCATCACATCTCGACTCGCCTCAATTGCGAAACTCCACGGGGGCAAGGTAATCGTCTTATCAATCTTGCTTGCCGTCATAAGCTTAATCGGCATCAGTAAGCTAAGGGTGGAAAATAGTTTCATAAATTACTTCAGCAAGAGAACTGAAATATACCAGGGAATGAAATTAATAGATGATAAGCTTGGCGGTACATTCCCGCTCGACATTATACTCAACTTTGGTGAGCAACAGGGCAACAGCACAGCAGAGAATAATCTTGTTGACACCGATGATGAGGATTTCCTTGAACAGGATGACTGGGCTGGAGATCATGACCCAAAAGATTACTGGCTTACGCCTTTTAAAGTTGAGAGGATTAAAAAAGTCCATGATTATTTAGCCGGATTACCAGAAACCGGAAAGGTTCTCTCCCTTGCCTCCATTATCAGGGCTGCCGAACAGCTCAATAAGGGGAAAGAATTTGATGGTATTGAACTGGGGGTGTTGAATAAAAAGATTCCCGATCAAATTCGATCTGAGGTGGTGGATCCGTATGTCTCCATTGTGAATAATGAAGCCCGGATCTCCGTTAGAATCTTGGACTCACTGGAAGATTTAAGGAGAAAAGAGCTTCTGGAAAGAATCAGTGATGATCTTATAAATAAATTTGGGCTTTCAGGGAACAAAGCAACAGTCGCCGGAATGCTCGTTTTATACAACAACATGTTGCAAAGCTTATTTAAGTCCCAAATTTTATCATTGGGTATTGTGTTGTTAGGAATCTGGATCATGTTACTCGTTTTGTTCAGGTCCATAACTCTATCCATAATCGGCATTATTCCCAATCTGCTTGCAGTAGGTATAGTGCTTGGCATAATGGGCTTAACGGACATATCCCTGGATGTGATGACCATCACGATCGCTGCTATCACGATGGGAATAGCGATCGATAACAGCATTCACTACATCTATAGATTTAGAGAGGAATTCACTAAAAACAACGACTATTCAAATACCCTACCTCTGTGTCACAAAACCGTGGGAAGGGCCATTCTCAATACCTCTATAACGATTATATTCGGCTTTTCCATACTCGTATTATCCAACTTCCTTCCGACTATCTATTTCGGCGTGTTTACTGGACTGGCCATGTTTATTGCACTCTTGTCCGTGCTGGCGTTATTACCAAAACTAATCTTGGTTTGGAGACCATTTAAAACTCATAGCTCCTAAGCAATGATTTTTGTGTATTTTTCTGTAAAAAGATTATTCGTTATTGTCTGAAACCCTTTGAACATGTTAAAAACAAAGTAAACTATTTAGCCACCGATTCACACAGATGAACGCAGAAAGGCAACAAATAGTTAGCCTATTATTAAATTTTGACAGAAAACCAGCAAGAGATTTGTATAATAAAAGATCAGTGGTAATCAGCGTAAACCTGCCCGCCATCTGGCAGGCGGGCCTGTGGCTGAGTAATTACAGAGATATTTCAAAATACATCTGAGGCAAGGAAAAACAATGGCAATAAAACGAAATAAATTCTTTCATATCCATGCGATGGTAGTCTTTGTGCTGATGGTATCGCTGGCTTCTTTTGTCTGGGCAGCTCCAGGACCAGTCACTGATTCCCTCAAAGGAACCCTCGATAAGATCATCGATGTCCTTAATGACCCGTCTCTTAAAGCGCCTGATAAAAAGAATGAAAGAAAAGACATCCTCCTCAAATTGATAAAGGAAAGATTTGACGAGGAGGCGTTTGCCAGGAGGGCATTAGGGGTTCATTGGAAGAAAAGGACCAAAGAAGAGAAACAGGAATTTGTCGAAATCTTTAGTGATCTTCTTGAGCGCACGTATCTAAAAAAAATAGATGATTATCTGGCAAAAGCAGGTACTTTTTCAGGAAAAAACATTCGCTACCTCAATGAAACTGTGAAAGGGCGATATGTGATAGTAAAGACAGCGGTTATTATCAATAAAGAAACTCAAATTCCCGTACTTTACCTTTTTAAAAACAAACAGGGCAGCTGGCTTGCCGTTGACATAGCGATCGAAGGGGTCAGCCTCGTCAAAAACTACCGGGCACAGTTCAAAGAAATACTTGCCAGCTCATCATTTAAGGAACTCATCGCCAAAGTGAAATCCAAGCAGCAAAAAGAAACCACTGAAAAGAAAGAGTAAAGAATCCACGCCCAGAGGACGTGGCTTTGATTTATCCCCAGAGGGGATTTGTGATGCCTGTTATTTCAGTGTTTTTTGGAATAATGGAGTGATGGAATGATGGAGTAATGCTAAAAACAAAACAGAAAAACATCATAATCTTCTGTTTTTATTCCAATACTCCAGTTCTCCAATACTCCCTTGTTTTATTTCAGGGCATAGCCAAAGAACTCTGACCACGCCCAGAGGACGTGGTTTTCCAAGATGCAATAGATGCATATTACATGAGTGTTGGGTGATTACAGGCCTTCCGTCAGAAATCTCTCGACTTTTGCTTTTTCTTTCAATTTATGAACGTAGATACTTACTTCTTTCTGAACCTTTTGCTGCTTGAGATACTGTCCGAGTTTGTCTTTGGCGTCCTCAAAAGCAGTGGTAGTCTCAGGTTTTTTCTCTATAACTTTAATCAAGTGGTATCCGAATTTAGTCTCGACAATGTCACTCACTTCATTAGGTCTGAGAGCAAAAGCGGCCTCTTCAAAGGATTTTACCATTCGTCCTCTGCTAAAGTAGCCCAGATCCCCGCCCTTGGCCTTGCTGGGACCTTCGGAGAGTGCCTTGGCAAGAGTGGCGAAATCTTCACCTTTTTTTAGTTTCTGCTGGATCTCTTTAATTTTCTTTTGTGCCTCAGCTCTCTTTACTTCATCCGCCTGAGGGTCAACCTTGATCAGAATGTGGCTGGCCCGCACCTGCTCAGGTTGTTTAAATAGACCTGGATGGTTCTCATAAAAGGCCTTGATTTCCTGACCTGAAACCGTGGCCTTTTTAGTCACATAGGTACCAATGAGTTGTTCAATAGCCAACCCCCGCGCAATTTGATTCTTTATGGCAGCCTCAGAGAGATTCGCCTTTGTCAATGCACTCTTGAATTCGGTTTCACTGGGAAATCGTTTTTTCAGTGTCATCACTTGTTCATTGATTGTCGCCTCGTCAATCTTGATTCCCTTCCGTTGGGTCTCCTGGTAGAGCAACTCACGGTTTATAAGATTTTCAAGAACTTCCTTTTTGATGCCTGGCATCTGGGAATCGTTGAGATGTTTTCCCATATTTAAGAGCTGTCGCTGTACACGGCTCATCTCTCTATTAAAATCATCCTGGGTAATCACTAATCCGTTAACTACTGCAATCGTACCCTCTGAAGGCTGCTTTTCTGATGCCAATGCAAGCAAAGCAATCGATACTACAGCCGAGGCTGCTACGAGGGCCCAAAGCCATCTTCCAGATTTTATCTTCATTCAAATTTCACCTTTCTGATATTGAAAAAAATGCTCAATGGGGCAGTGGATGAGTTCTCGAACACTGCTTACCAGGATCCCCGTCCACCGCCTTGTCCTCCTCCTCTTCTGTCACCACCATATCCTGATCTACCACCGCGGCTTTCGGTGCGAGGGCGAGCCTCATTAACCTTCAATGTTCGTCCTTTCAACTCTGTGTCGTTCAGTCCTTCGA
>Ga0307427_1001225_pt1 | contig 13596 bp, 12 predicted proteins | sample SalMarWE160190MG_FD_202162 | JGI IMG/M metagenome (GOLD analysis project Ga0307427, IMG submission 202162) | Salt marsh sediment microbial communities from the Plum Island Ecosystem LTER, Massachusetts, United States - WE1603-190 | ecosystem: Environmental > Aquatic > Marine > Intertidal zone >... | reverse complement strand
CGTCTCGCCCGACATGGCCCTGGTCGAGGCGGCCAAGATCATGCGCAAGCACCTCAACCCCTTCGTCGAGTACTTCCAGCCCGGCGAGGAACTCGTTGCCGAAGAGGCCGCCGAACTCGAAGAGGTTGCCGCCGGCGCCGAGGAGTACGTCTCGGAACTCGAACGCAAACTCGCACTGCCCATCGCCCACCTCGAACTCAGCGTCCGGGCCTCCAACTGCCTGGAGTCCGAGAATATGATGACCGTCGGACAGTTGGTCCGACTCAGCGAGGACGAACTGCTGGCCGTCAGGTCCTTCGGCAAGACAAGCCTCCGCGAGGTCAAACGCAAACTCGCCGACCTGGGCCTCAGCCTCGGAATGGACCTCGAAGGCGTCACGGCCGGTGGAGGGAGTCTCTGACGATGCGGCACCGCAAGCACGGACGTAAACTCAACCGCACCACGAGTCACCGGGCCGCCACGCTCAGAAGCCTTGCCTGCGCGCTCATCGAGCACGAGGCCATCACCACGACCGTGCCCAAGGCGAAGGAAGCGCGGCGGTTCGTCGAACGCCTCATCACCACGGCCCGAAAAGGCACGCTCGCGGCCCGAAGGCGGGTCGCCTCGCGCCTGCACGATGAGACCGCCGCAAAGAAACTCGTCGAAGACGTGGCCCCCAGGTTTGCCGAGCGTCCGGGCGGCTACACCCGCGTCGTCAAACTGGCCAAACGACGCATCGGCGACGCCTCCAGGCTTGCACGCCTCGAACTCGTTGAGAAACGCGAGAAGGAAAAAGAAAGCAAAAAGAAGAAGTAACCCGAGGCGCCCGCCCTTCCCAGGCCGGGCGCCCGCTTCATGCGCCCGCACCCATCGCGCGGTGCCTCGCCCGACCCACCACGCCCCAATGGGCTGGCGCGCCGGGTGGCATGCCAACGCTTGTATGTGTTTAGCGCCGCACGCGCCACCAAGAGGGTGGCACGGCAGCGGCGAAGCCGCGGCCGTGAGTCGCGCCGCGCCGAGGAGAACACGCTCACGCTGGGCGTGCCCGTCCTACCCGGCGTGCCGAGTGCGGCTGCACGGCCCAAGGGCCGTGCCACCCCGCTAAACACGTACCCACGCTTGCGTGGCCATGACGTGCCAGACGCCCGATTGCCGGGTGGCATGGCCACGCTTGCGTGGCCATGATTCAACGGAGGGCTTCGTGATGGCCGACTGCATCTTCTGCAAAATCGTTGCCGGCGAGATCCCCTGCACCAAGGTCTACGAGGACGACCTGTGCCTGGCCTTCATGGATATCGGTCCGCTGGCCGACGGTCACACGCTCCTCATCCCGAAGACGCACTACGAGTTTCTCCACGAGATGCCCGCCGAGGAGGCGGCCCACCTCGGCAAGCACCTGCCCGTCCTGGCGAAGGCCGTCCAGGAGGCCATGGGGGCCGAGGGACTGAACGTGCTCCAGAACAACGGCCGCATCTCCGGCCAGGCCGTGCCCCACGTCCACGTCCACTTCATCCCCCGCGACCGGGGCGACGGCCTCGGCTACCGCTGGCCCGCCCAAGAGGCCGATTTCGACCGGCTGAAGCAACAGGCCGAGGCCATCCGCGCCAAACTCAAAGGGTGACAGAAGATCGTAGCGCGGCGGGTCTCCCGGGCGTGTTGCCCAAACCGCGCGGCGGCCTTCCCAGGCTGCCGCGAGAGGCGCTCCATCAAGCGTGGTGGCCTGGGAAGGCCACCGCGCGGCGGCGACCGAGTTGGGCAACAGGCCCTCCCGACCTGCCGTGGGCGTCTGAGCACTTGAGGCGCGGTGGTTCAGGGTACGTGTTTAGGTTCCGTGCACCTGGTTTAACCCCACCGCCTTTGAGGCGGTGAACTTTCAGTGAGGCCGTTTGTTGTGTGTCACCCCGAGCGAAGTCGAGGGGTCTCGCCGTTGCCGTTGTGCCGTGAGAACGGCGAGATTTCTCCGCTCGCCCTCGCCTTTGGCGAGGGCTCGGTCGAAATGACATCGCTTCGAGACCACGCTAAACATGTACGGTTCAGGAGAACCACCGCGCCAACATGCAGCCGGCACCATGCGGTCCGAAAAGCCCTACGGCCTGCTTGCCGGCGCGGTGCCGCCTTCCTTCGCGTGCACGACGATTTCCCAGTCGTCCGGCACCTTCGGCCGCGTGAATGGCTTGGCATCGATTATCTTGTTCGTCTCGATGTGGCGGAAATCAACGGTCGTGATGTTCTCGCTCGTGTCGAACAGCCGGGCCCGCGTCGGCAGGCTCTGCTTCGCGTCGATCCACAGAACGATTCGCGTGTAGTCCTTTGCCAGGTCGGTCCCCTTCTTCGGGACGAGCGACAGGACCCGCCGCTTCGCCTTGTCCTTCGTCTCTTCGGCCGCGTTGCGCGTCACGGTGAAGTGTTTGAGAACGGCCGCCTTCTTCTGGCCGAAGGGCAGGGGAAAGGGAATCTTGCCGATCTCGAACGACTCAACCGCCGGCTCCTCCGGCAGCCGCATCTCCCAGATGATCAGTTGCCTCGTCGGGTCCTTCTTGTGGTACAAGACCCGCCCGTCGAAGACGAAGGTCTCGCGCGGCCGGTCCGTGAACTCGAACCTGAGCCGGTTCGGCGCCCGGTACGCGAGTTGCCCCTTGCGTTTCTGTTTGTCCTCGTAGAGCGTCTGGTTCAACTCGTAGTCGAACGTTGCCCGGACGGTCTGGTACTGCTTGCCGGCGGCGTCCATCTTATCGAGCACGTCGATCACGTCCGCCGCGGGCGCCGGCACCTCGGCTTTCGGTTCCGGGGCCTCGGCGGCCGGCGCGGCGTCCCTCAGCAGGCACAGGACCGCCAGGGTGACAACTACCCGAGGCAGGTGCGCGGCGGGTCTCCGCACCCGCCGGGCGTGCGGCGCGGTGGGTACGGAGACCCACCGCGCGAGATGTCGTTGATGGCCCGCCCGCCTTGTCATGGTGCCGCCTCCTTCGCCGTGCGCCTGGCGCGGACCATGTCCCTGATCTTCCGCACGACGGGCGGCAGACCGCGCCAGAGACCCAGCACCACCGTCGCGCCCAGGATACCGACGATCCACTGCCAGCCTAATTCAAATCGATCGGCCAGGGCCGCCAGCAGCAGGTATCGCGGCCAGCGGCCGACGAGCGAGCCGATGGCGAACCGCCAGCGGCTGTAGCCCTCGCTGATTGCCAGCAGCCGTACGAAGTCCACCGGGATCGGCAGAAACGACGCCGCCGCAAGCGTCCCGAACGGCGCCCGGTTGTACCACGCCGCCACACGCCGGTACAGGCCCGTCGCCCGGACGCGGCGGATGGGCCGGTATCGGTAGAGGAACGTCAGCAGATAGTAGTCGTGCATGTTCGCGATGGCCGTTGCCACCGCCCCGCCCGTCGCGACCACAAGAGGATGAATGCCCAGACCGTGGCTTGCCGGCGGCGCAGCCGCCCACATCATCAGCCACGTCGTGGGCAGCGGGCAGAACGTGCACGCCATGCTCATGTAGCCGAACAGCCCCGCCAGAACCGCCGCCTTGCTCATGTCGCCGTAGGCGAAGCGGACGGCTACCAGAACGGCCATCAGGGCGGTGAACGGGTAGAACCACGCGCGGAAGCGGAGAGGTTCGCGCCGGGTGAGGCGAAGTTCGACCTCCACCGCCGGGGGCCGCTCAGTCGATGAGTTGCCCATCGCGCATCCTTACGAGACGGTCGGCTCGCGCCGCCACCTGCTCGTTGTGGGAGATGAGGACCACGGCTTGCCCGCTCTCGGCGTGGAGCCGGCTCACGAGGTCCATGACCTGCTCCGACGAGGTGGAGTCGAGGTTCCCGGTCGGCTCGTCGGCAAGGAGCACCGCCGGCTGCGTCACGAGCGCCCGCGCGATGGCCACACGCTGCTGCTCGCCCACGCTCAACTGGTTGGGCCGGCGCCGGCGTTTCTCCTCGAGGCCCACCGCCCGCAGCATGTCGCGCGGCCGGTCGGCCACGGCCGTCCCGCGAAGCCGCAGCGCCAGCGCCACGTTGTCCTCGGCCGAGAGCGTCGGCAGCAGGTTGAACCGCTGGAACACGAACCCGATGTGCGCCCGGCGAAGGTGCGTCCGCCCGCCGTCCGACAGGCTCCCCGCGTCGGTCCCCGCCACGATCACCGTCCCGTCGGTCGGCGTGGCCAGCAGACCCGCGAGGTACAGCAGCGTGCTCTTGCCGCACCCGCTCGGACCCATGACCGAGACGAACTCGCCCGCAGCGACGGCCAGGTTCACGCCGCGCAGCGCGGGCGTTGCCACGCCGTCGGCCCGGTACACCTTCGTCAGGTTGCGCGTTTCGAGGATCGTATCCATGTTTGCCGTGTTTGGACGACCGGCCTCGGCCGCTATTCGTACCTCAGACTCTCGACGGGGTCCTGGTTCGCGGCGCGCATCGCCGGGTGCAGTGCCCCGAGGAACGTGCCGACGGCCGCAAGGGCCGCAGCGTAGGCGAAACGGACCGGCGGAATCTCGCACGTCCAGAGCGGTTGCAGGTGCAGGATGAGCGTCCTCGCGCCCCACGTCAGCAGAAAGCCGACGCCGATGCCGCCCGCGGCGATGAGCCCCGCCTCGGCCAGGATCAGGCCGAAGATCTGCATCCGCGAGGCCCCGATGCCCTTAAGGATCCCGATCTCGCGCGTCCGCTCCACCACCATCGTATAGACCGTCAGCAGAATGACCAGAAAACACACGAACGCCGCCACGAACACCACCGACCCGATGACCAGGTCCATGTCCACGAAACTCGACGCGAGGACGTGGTAGAACTCGTCCATCGTGAAGACGTTCAGGCCGCGCTCGCGAATCGCGTCCCGCGCCGCCGCCACCTGCCCCGGGTCGCTGACCCGGACGTAGAAGAACGACGCCCGTCGGCCGCGCTGCTGCAGCGCCTCGCTGACCGTGTCGATGGGCATGAAGACGCGGCCGGCCACGCCTTCGCGGGCGATGCCGACGATCGTGAAACGCCGGCCCCATCGCTCGACCGTCTGGCCCACCGCGTAGCCGCCCGCGCCCGCGAGGCGCGAGTCGATGACCATCTCCCAGCCGCCCTCGAGCGTGCGGCCGTCGATCATCTGGTCCGGCTGGGCGAAGAATCGCCAGTCGGCCGGCCTGATGCCGTACACGTTCTGCACGCGCCCGGCCATCTTGAACGGCCATCTCAGGACCGGGATGGCGTGGGAGACGCCCGGCACCGCTTCCAGGTCCGCCTCGACCTTGTCGGCCGGCAGGCCGCCGCTGACCACCACCTGGTCCGACGCCGGCCAGACCATCAGGTGGGCCTCGACGCGCGTCGTGCGCCGGGCAATCTCGCCGAGCATGCTCGTCAGGCCCACCAGCACCAGGAACAGCGCCACCCCCACGCCGACCGCCAGCACACTGATGGCCGTCCGGACCTTCCTCGCCATGATGTTCGCGAGCGGCAGCATGGACCTTGCAGCAACTCCTCATGCTACAGTACGTGTGCGCGGCGGGTCAGGAGACCCACCGCGCAAGAACGCGGCGCGATTGCCCGGCTACCTGCGTCGTGCCTTGCGGCGGCGTTTCGGAGTCTGGAACGGTGTGCCGCGCTTGGCCGCAGAGATCACCTTCATCACTTCCAGCGACTCCTCGATCGTAATCGGGAACCGCTTGCCTTTGCGTACGGCGGCGTAGAGTTCGTCCCAGATGTCCCAGGTCCTGTTCGGCCTGGCCTGGAACGTTTTCTGGATCCACGGCAGTTTCTCGGGCGTCGCGAGGGTGGCGCCGGGGTCGCCGGGCTTCGGCTTTCGGGCCGGCAGCCGCTTCTTCGGGTCCAGGTACTTGACGGTGATCGTGTTGCCGGAACACTCGAGCGCCCCGCGTGTGCCCCAGATGAGGTAGTCGGGCACCGTCATGGCGGCCCCGCCGCTGATGGTCATGTCGACGACGCGGCCGTTGGTGCCGGTGGCGACGATTCGCAGATGGTCCTCGGCGTCGCCGACGGCGGCGACCCGTTTCAGGTCGCTCCACATCGACCGGATGGGGGCGTCGAGCATCCGGAGCAGGTGGTCCACGATGTGGGGTCCCCAGTTGAGCATCTGCCCGCCGCCGTAACGTTTGAGCGTCTGCCAGTCGTCTCGCCGCGCGTACCCGCCGCGCATCAGCCGGACCTCGAACACGTTGCCGAGGATGCCGGATGCCATGATCTGGCGGATGTGCAGGAACGCGGCCTCGTTGCGGCGGCTGTGGCGGATGAAGAGCCTGCCCTTCGCCCGGTTGGCGGCTGCGGCCAGCCGCTTCGCCTCGGCGTAATCGACGGTGATCGGCTTTTCCTGGAAGACGTGCTTCCCGGCCGCCAGCGCCATCGTCGCGTGCTTCAGATGATCGACGCTCCGCGTCGCGACCGAGACCATCTCGACGTTCGGGTCGGCCACCAGGTCCTCGGCCCGCCGGTAGACGGGGCGGTTGTACCTGGCGGCGAAGCGGTCGCGTTTTTGCTTGAGGGTGTCGCAGCCGGCGACGATCTGGAACCGTCTCTCCTTGCCCTCGAGTTCCTTACAGTGCATGCCCCAGCCGGCCCTGCCCAGGCCGAGGATTCCCAGGCGGATGGGGTTGGGCTTTGCCATGAGACGATTCCTTCTGCGGCGATTCCCGCGACCACGGTCGCGGCTGGGGCCCTTGGCCGTGAGCGACGGCAACGTTGCGGTGATTATAGAGACGGTTGGCGAGCCGAGCAAGCGCCGGCCCGCTTCGTGCAGGGAGGCTAGCGCACAACGTGCGCGGCTAGTTTTCTCACGCGTCTGGTCGAGCGCGAGTGTAACCAGCCGCGAGCGTTGCGCCGCTTACTTACGTGCGCGGCTAGTTTTCTCACATGGCTGGTCGGGCGCGAGTGTAACCAGCCGCGAGCATTGCGCCGCTTACTTACGTGCGCGGCTAGTTTTCTCACGTGGCTGGTCGGGCGCGAGTGTGACTAGCCGCGAGCGTAAGCGAGCGGGTGCCGTCCTCGCTGCAGCAAGAGACTTACGTAAGTCCGTTAGGCTTCGGCTGCGATGCGCTCCAGGATGGCTTGAACGTCGTCGAGCGAGGCGGCCTGCCACGTCGCGTCCGCCGACCAGTCCGTCGGTTCGGCCGCCAGGGCGATGGTTCGGACGCCGGCGCCGGTGCCGGCTTCGATGTCGAAGCGGAAATCGCCCACGACGACCGTGTCGGCGGCGTCGGCACCGCACCGCTCCATCAGGTCGTGCACGCCGGCGGGGCTCGGTTTGGGCTTGTTGTCTTCGCGAGCGATGGTCGCGTCGAACACGAGACCGTGATGCCGGACGGCGTGCTCGACGCTGGCCCGGCTGTTCCGCGTCAGGACCGCCACCTTGACGCCGCGCGAGCGGAGCCATGCCAGCAGACGCTCGGCGCCCGGCATGAGACGCGACCGGTCGGCCGAGGCGGCCTCGTGGCGGTCGATGATGCGGTTGGCCCGGGCACGCTCGGCGTCGGTCAGCCCGCCCATCGCCTCGAGGATCGGCGCACTGTCCGGCAGCCCGATCTCGGCGCGGATCGCATCGAAATCAAGCGGCGTCTCCAGCAGGGTGCCGTCCATGTCGAAGATGACGAGTTTCAGGGGCATCCTGCCGCCATGATGCCACGGGCCGGGGCGCGCAGCAAGAAGGTTTCACGGGGAGTCTCAGTGCCGGCAACGCCACAGGGCCGAGGCATGCCTCGCCCCTACGGGCTGCGTCTTGCTTTTGGCCGGGCCGCGGCTATAATCGCGCGCGTAATCGTACAATGTCACCTGGCCGAATTCCGCGCGGCGGCCTTCCCAGGCCGCCGCGAGAGGCCTGCTCACAGATTCCTGGCGGCCTGGGAAGGCCGCCAGGCGGGCACAAAGAGCCGAGTTGCGTTGTAGTTCTAATCGGCGGTATGATGCCTTCTTTGGGGACCGGGTTTGGCGAAGACCCTGGGGGAACTGGCCGAACGGGTGGGTGGCAGGCTCGACGGCGACCCGGCGCGGCAGGTCCGCGGCGTGGCGAGCCTGGCCGAGGCCGGACCGGACGACGTCGCATTCGTCGTCCTGAACCGGTACAGGGATGCTGCAGCCGCCTCACGGGCCGCGTGCCTGGTTGTTCCCGACGACTGGCCGGGCGGTGACGGCACGCGCCGCAGCCGTGCCGGGGGCGGCGCCGCACCGGCCGCAACCCTTTACGTGGCCGATCCCAACCGGGCCATGAGCCGCATCGCCGAGGCGCTCTGTCCGCCGCTTCCGGAGCCGGCGCCCGGCGTCCACCCCACGGCCTCGGTGGCCGAGACGGCCGAACTGGGGCGGGACGTCCACGTGGGCGCCTGCGCGGTTGTGGGGGAGGGCGTCCGCATCGGCGACCGGACGCGCGTGCGGGCCGGCGCCGTGGTGGCCGACGAGGCGACGGTCGGCGACGATTGCGACATCCACTCGGGCGTCATCGTCCGCGAGCGGGTTCGCATCGGCGACCGCGTGGTCATCCACGCGGGATCGGTCATCGGCAGCGACGGGTTCGGTTACATGGCAGGGGAGACGGGCCCCGAGAAGATTCCCCAACTCGGCACGGTCGAGATCGGCGACGATGCCGAACTCGGCGCCGGCGTGACGGTGGACCGTGCCCGGTTCGGCGCCACGCGAATCGGACCGAAGGTAAAGATCGACAACCTGGTTCAGATTGCCCATAATGTCGAAATCGGCGAGGCCACGATCATCGTGGCCCAGGTGGCCATCGCGGGCAGCGTGCGGATCGGCCGCGGCTGCCAGATTGCGGGGCAGGCTGCCATCGACGGGCACCTGGTCGTCGGCGACGGCGCCCGCATCGCCGCCAAGGCCGGCGTCACGAAGGACGTGCCCGCCGGCACCGACGTCGGCGGGTACCCGGCGGAACCGCACCGTGAGCACCTCCGTCACGAGGCGGCACTTAGGCAGATGGGGGGCGTCCTGGAGCGTCTGAAGCGAGCCGAGGCGCGCCTGGCCCGCCTCGATCCTGGGAACGACACGTGAGCCGGCGTCAACGAACCATCTCGCTCGAGGCCGAGATCGGGGGGCACGGTCTGTTCACGGGCCAGCCGGTCCACCTGCGTCTGAGGCCGGCGCCCGCGAACACGGGGCTGGTGTTCCGGCGGATCGATCTCGGCGAAGAGGCCACCGTGGCGGCGGCGATCCAGTCGGTGGCGAAGCGGTTCCAGCGGACGGCGCTGGCGAACGGCGACGTCTGCGTCGAGACGGTCGAACACCTGCTTGCGGCCTTGGCGGGTCTCGGCATCGACAACCTCTACGCCGAACTCGACGCGCCGGAACTGCCCACCGGCGACGGGTCGGCCGCCGACTACGTCCGGCTGCTGAGGCAGGCCGGCATCGTCGAGCAGGACGAGGAGCGGCCGGTCCTGCACGTGACCGAACCCGTCACGGTTCACGAGGGCGATGCCGTCATCACGGCGTTGCCGGGGCCGGAGGACGAACTGTCGCTGACCTACCACCTCGATTACGGTCCCGAGGGGGTCATTCCGCCGCAGATCTTCAGCCTGAAACTGACGCCCGACGGCTTCGTCGAGGAACTGGCCGCCACCCGCACCTTTATTCTGGAATCGGAGGTCGAGGACCTGCGTCAGCGCGGCTACGGGCCGCAGGCCACGTACGAGGACCTGCTCGTCATCGGGCCCGAAGGTCCCGTCAACAACACGTACCGGTTTCCGGACGAACCGGCGCGGCACAAGTTGCTGGACGTCGTGGGCGACCTGTTCCTGCTGAACTGCGACCTTCGCGGCCGCGTCGTGGCGATGCGAAGCGGCCATGTCCACAACCAGCGGCTCATCCGTCGCCTGCTGGAGCAGGCCGCAGGCAGGGGGTCGGGCGTCGCCGGCGCGATGCCGGAGGCGATGGACATCAACCAGATCATGGCCGTCCTGCCGCACCGGTACCCCTTCCTGCTGGTTGACCGCATCGTTTCGGTCGAGGACAACGTCCGGGCCGTCGGCATCAAGAACGTGTCGATCAACGAGCACTATTTCCAGGGGCACTACCCCGGCACGCCCATCATGCCGGGCGTTCTCATCGTGGAGGCCATGGCCCAACTGTCGGGCGTGCTGCTCCTGAAGAAACTCGAACAGACCGACCGGGTGGCCGTGCTGTTGAGCATGGATAAGGTGAAGATGCGCAAAACCGTCCATCCGGGCGACCAACTCCGGCTCGAAGCCGAAGTGGTCCGCTCCAAGACCCGCACCGCACAGGTCGTGACGCGGGCCTGGGTGGGCGATGAACTGGCCGCCGAGGCCAAGATCCGGTTCATGCTCGTTCCGGCCGACCAGGACGCGTGAGAGGCTGCCATGGCGATCAGCAAGTTGGCGGTGGTGTCACCGAACGCCGAGCTGGCCGACGACGTGGAGATCGGCCCGTTCTGCTACGTCGGGTCTGACGTCCGGATCGGTGGCGGGACGGTCCTGCATCCCGGCGTGGTCCTGGTGGGGCGGACGCGCATCGGCGAGCGGAATGCCATCTACCCGCACGTGTGCATCGGCGCGTCACCCCAGGACATTACCTACCGAGGCGAACCCGCCGCGGTTGTTATCGGCGACGATAACGTGCTGCGCGAATCTGTCACGATCAACCGGGGAAGCAGCAAGGAAGAGGGCGTAACTCGATTGGGCAGCGGTTGTTATGTTATGGCCAACAGCCATGTGGCGCACGATTGCGTGGTCGGAGACCGTGCGATCCTCGTCAATAATGTGCTTCTTGGCGGCCATGTGCATGTGGACAGTGGTGTGTATATAGGCGGGTCGGCCGCGATCCAGCCCTTTACCAGCATCGGACGCAATGCCTATGTGGGGGGATTGACGCGAATCGTTCAAGATGTTCCGCCCTACATGCTCGTGGAGGGGCACCCCAGCCGGGTGCGAGGTCTCAACACCGTGGGCCTGCGACGGGCGGGCATGTCTGAGAATCTGATCGAGTCGCTCGCAAAGGCCTACCGCCGCATCTACCGGCGCGGACGCCCGCGCGCCGAGGTCCTCGACGAGATGGAGCGTGAGGACGGGTGGCCGGACGAGGTCCGGCATCTGTGCGCCTCGCTCCGCGCGAGCGCTGCCGGCACGAGCGGCCGGTATCGCGAATCGCTGAGAAAGAAACCGCCGGCGTAGCACGATGAGGGTGACTCGAGGTCACCGTGGACCCGGCCTCGCTTGCCGGGGCCGCACGCCTCGTGCCGCACGTTCCCTCCTGTTGCGTTGGGCGGTGAGCGTTTCAGGAGAAGCGCGGGCATGTCGAAACGTCTAAGGATAGCCCTTGTCGGCGCCGGGCACATGGGGACGTATCACGCCCGGGCCATCGCCGACCGTGACGACGCCGACCTGGTGGCCGTCTGCGACGTGGACCGGGCCCGCGCCGCCCGGGTGGCGGCATCGCACGGCGCGCAGGTCGTGGACGACGTGGCGGAACTGACCGGCGCCGTGGACGCCGCCGTCGTGGCGGCTTCGACGTCGGCCCACGAGCCGGTGGCGCTCGCGCTGCTGGAGGGCGGCATTGCGGTGCTCATCGAGAAGCCGCTGGCGGCCACGGCCGACGAGGCGCGCCGGATCGCCGAGGCCGCACGCCGCACGGGCGTGGTGACGCAGGTCGGGCACATCCTGCGGTTCGACCCCGTGACGCGTGCCCTCGCCGGCCGCAGGATCAAACCGGCCTACGTCGAGGTGTCGTGGATCAGCCGGTTCAGTTTCCGCAGCATGGACACCGGGGTGGTGATGGACGTCATGATCCACGGCCTGGACGTGGTGCTGCTGCTGGCGGGCGAGATGCCCGAGCGGGTGGATGCCGTGGGCGGCGCGGTGGTCGGGCCGCACGAGGATTTCGTCAGCGTCCGCCTCGCCTTTCCGAGCGGGTGCATCGCCACGCTCTCGGCCAGCCGCATGAGCCGGGCGAGCCGGCGAGTGGTCCGTGTCTTTGCCGAGGGGGCGTACGTGAAGATGGACTATGCCGCCCGAACGGTCGAGTGGCTGACGCCGAAGCCGGGCCTCTCGGACCTGGTCCGAGGCGGTGCGACGCCGGCCGAGATCGGCATGGACGACCTCGTGGCGGTCGAGCGTGTTCCGGTCGAGACCGAGCCCGACGCGCTCCGGGCGCAGTTGGCGAGTTTCCTGGCGGCCGTCCGCGGCGAAGGCGACGTGGTGGTCACCGCCGAAGACGGCGTGCGTGCCGTCGAGGTGGCCGAGCGCGTGATTGCGGCCGCCGGCGCCGGGTAGGCTGAAAAAGAGGGCTTCGGCCGCTGGAACGGGCCGATAGTTTCCAGGGAAGGGCACCGAAGTAAAGGAAACGCATGACCCGATTGACCGACCAGATTAGCGAGAGCGTGCTGAAGCGGGTGCACGTGGCGAGCACCGAGACCGATGACGGCGTCGTCTGTACCGAGGTCACCGGCCCGCTCGGCATGCGGGTGCTCCAGATCAAGACGTGGCGCGACGACGACAAGACGATCCGTTGCGAACTGAGCGGGGCGCTCAAGAGCGTCTTCGCCGACAAGGTGGATGCCTTTCTGGCGGTCGTCAATCGGCTGAAGATCATCGCCGAGACGGGCCGCAAGAATGTCTACAACCTCTACAACCCGGCCATGCCGACGCCGGCGGCGATGCGGCACATGGAACGCAAACTCCGGACGATGGCCGAAAAAATCGTCTTCCCCGGCACGTGCACGCTCTCGGTGACGCCGCGGTGCCCGTGCCGATGCGTCCACTGCTCGGCCGACCGCTTCGTCGTCCAGGGCCGGCCGGAACTGACGACCGGCCAACTGAAGTCCGTCGTCGAGCAGGCGCTGGACCTGGGTGTCTCGAACGTGGTGTTCACGGGCGGGGAGCCGCTCGTCCGCCAGGACCTGCCGGAACTCATCGCACACGTCGACAAGACCCGCGCTCACACCATGCTCTTCACCAGCGGCGTGCTGCTCTCGCAGAAGAAGGCGGCCGAATTGGCCGAGGCGGGCCTCGACAGCATGAACGTCTCCATCGACGCCGACGTGCCGGAGGTCCACGATGAACTCCGCGGCATGCCCGGGGCGTTCCGGAAGGCGTTCGAGGGCGCCCGCCTGGCCCGCGAGGCCGGCATTCTGACCGGCGTCTCGACCTACGGCTGCCACGAGACCGTGACCAACGGGGCCCTGGAACACCTGGTCCAGATGGCCCGCGACGAGGGGTTCCACGAGATCACGATCTTCGACTGCGTGCCGACGGGCAAGTTTCTGTCCCGGCCGGACGTGATCATGGGCCGAAAGGACATCAAACGCATCCGCGCCCTGGCCGACAAGTATAACGCCGCCGACCATCCCTTCGGCGTCGTCGCCCAGGCCAAGGCCAACGGCTACGACGGCGGCGGGTGTTTCGGCGGGTTCGCCCAGTTCTACATGACGTGTTACGGCGATGTAAACCCGTGCGACTTCAACCCCATCTCCTTCGGCAACGTGACCGAAGAGCCGCTCGATACGATCTGGCGGCGGATGGTCGACCACCCCGAATTCGGCCCGCACCGTCACTCGTGCCGCATGCAGTCCGGGCGATACCGCGCCAAGTACATCGACCCGATCCGCGACGAAGAGAGGCTGCCGGTTCGCATCGAACGTCTGCCGGGCGACGGCACCATCCTGCCCGCTTCGACC